>JACCEE012287095.1_pt1 | contig 12193 bp, 9 predicted proteins | sample 7449931 | NCBI WGS metagenome assembly JACCEE01 (sample SAMN15323457, study PRJNA562643) | freshwater metagenome | isolation source: river surface water | place: USA:Blue River Watershed | collected 2017-08-19 | reverse complement strand
GGTGCTAGTGGCGGTGCTAGTGGCGGTGCTAGTGGCGGTGCTGGTGGCGGTGCTAGTGGCGGTGCGATGAGTGGTAGCGCCGGTGATATCGACCCTTCACAAATCGCAGGCATGCGTGTGAAAATCCGTAAAACACATAAAAAACGTTATCGTATCGGAAAACATGATAATGTAGTCGGTGTGTTATTAAAAAATAAACAGACACAACGACATATTCAAAGCCAGCATTTAAAACTAAGACAAAGTTCAATTGGTGAAATACGAAAATATTTATACGATCATCACCTTTTGAAAATCGGATCGAATGCGCCGCCGGATGTTCTTCGACGTATGTATGAAGATGCGATTTTGACCGGTGATGTCAAGAATACAAATGATGGTGTTATGTTACACAATTTCATGTCGGGCGGAAGCGAGTGATTCCACTACACTACCGCTCGCGATTCCATTCCGCTACGCTACCGCTACGCGATTCCATTCCATTCCATTAGCAATGAGTACAAATATATACGATATTTTCCGATGATCTCACATGATTGTTTGTGCTATTCGCCGGAAATAATAAATCCTCTATTGTGCGACCATGAATATGAAATTTTCTCGCTTTTTTCAACAATATCGGAATATCTCGTTCTTTGTTTCTTCGATTCAAGTCATCATAAATGTGTTGAATCACATAATCAACGAGATATTCTTCCAAACGAAGAAACCTGGAGTCACTACGGCCAATATTACCAATTTCGCACGTATTGCTTCGATGATCATCGCGATTGTATCTATTAATATTATTGTCGTTGGGATTATAGAACTCATCAATACGAATCGGGATGTTGAATGAATATTCCCAGAATGTATCACATGAAATACGCACATCAAGTGTAGTCATCATATTGTGTCGTCCGGAACCCGAACCGCCGGTTGTTGTCATCTTTTAATCGCTAATAAACTTTCTATTTCTATTTGTTTGAGTATATTCATTTATGTTTAAGTCGTATAACATGATTCACAATAACAAACATAAACCGATAGTGGTACATTATATAACCGTATCATCATGAATATTAATATTCGCATTCCAGGATCAAACGAATGGACGTCTTCGACACAATATATTACTCCGAGTATGCGTGACGCATATGCTAGTTACAAAGAAGACCCAGAACATCTTCATTTTCGAGAAAAACCGTATGTCTCTGATGATTGGATCGTATATCGCCCAGATAACGATCCATATTTGCCTACATATATTGTGCGACGTAGCGATGCCTCTGTCGAACGTTATCCATCGATAAATCATCAACATGTCACATCAGAAGTTCATGAAATAATGGAAAATAATCATGTCGCAATACCAATTATCGACCTCAACGATATTTACGTATTTTTAACTGACCATCCTCCGAATGAACCAAACTGGGTTGCTGCGCGGTCTTATCAAATTTGGGCATATCGTGATTATGTGTATGACCGATTCAGGTCTATCAAAAAATCATATATGACGCGCAACACATACCCATTTGTCTATCAAAATGATGATCATATGTTGGTGAATCAAATGGTTACAATCGATGTGGCCAACGTTCCGGCAAACATCGTCTTCAATATATCACGAAATGATAATAATAGTGTTTATTTCGAGAGAAATAACCAGTTTAGAACACGTGTCCGAATTTGCGACAGTCAATTTGCGCGAATAGGTTATCTCGGATTTTATACACGACTTACCATGGATCCAGGTATGATTATTTATCCGCCTGAACTTCCGCCAATCCAATCGGCGTCGCCGAATCTTCTCTCGGTTTCTCATTTGTCCGAATTAGAAGAAACAACGGATGAAGAACACCAGTGTATTTTGTGTGTCCGCTATCGCATAAATGCCCGTTTTTCGCCATGCGAACACCAAGTTTGCTGTTCAGACTGTTATTCCAAGATGTCGAAAAATGCGTGCCCGGTATGTCGTGCGGAGATTACGCGTGTGATGAATGTATAATAAAGGCATAACGCGAGAGATATATAACCTTACGTGCGAGAGATTTCGTTCGTTCTTTAATAAGTCATTACTACGATATACCCTACGTGATATTAATATTATTATGGCACTTATTAAAGAGTATTTTTCACTAACCAAAAAATATACGGAAGAATATGGCGCGAAAACGGTTGTATTACTTCAGGTCGGCGCTTTCTTCGAGGTTTATGGACAAATAATTACTCCGGCCGCGGAGGGTAGCGGCGGGGGCGGCGCGGTAATGTGTTCCGGAAGCCGTATCGATGATTTCTGCTCGATTTGCGAACTCGCCAAAGCGAATAAAACACCTGGATTTCTCATGGCGGGATTTCGCGATTATGGGCTTGATAAGTATTTGAAGAAATTACAGGACGCAGGATATACTACTGTTGTTTATGTTCAAGATGGTATAAAGAACCCGCCCGTTCGTTCGCTTCAAGGTATTTATTCACCGGGGACTTATTTCTCCACTGCTGTAGTTGATGGCGGTGGGGCAGGCGGCGGTGGCGGTCATGCGCTCTCGAATAACATCGCGTGTATTTGGATCGAGAAAATCTCTCGAACACTCATTATGGGAATGACAAATATTGATATTTATACAGGACGCGCAACCATATTCGAGACCGAGAATAAGGACACGCATAATCCAACAACATATGATGAAGTCGAGAGATTTATTTCGTCATACATACCATCAGAAGTGATTTTGATATCTAATCTCTCGTCGAGAGAAGTTGAAGATGTCATTCATTATACGAATATACAGGCGAAGGTGATTCATCGGGTATCGACGACGACGACAGGTGCGACGACGACGGCGACGGGAGCAACAGCACCTGCGACACTAAAAGCCGAAAGATGCACGAAACAGATCTATCAAATGGAGGTATTGCGAACCTTTTATCCAGATGGTCAGTCCAAATCTCTCGAACAATCATTTATGAACTATACAATCGCTACACAATCACTCGTTTATTTATTGAATTTTATCTACGAACACAATCCAAGTCTGGTTTCAAAGATCCAAGAACCAGTTTTTGAAAACATGTCCGAGAGATTGGTTCTCGCAAATCACTCATTACGTCAGTTGAATATCATCGATGACGGGAATTCGGGCGGTGGTGTAGGGTCTCGTCTCAGTTCGGTTCTATCACTTCTCAATCATACAGTAACTCCGATGGGATCGCGTGCTTACAAATACGCACTTCTTCATCCAGTATTCGACGAAACACGTCTGGAACAAGACTACGCAATTACTGAATACATGCTGTCACTAAGCGGTGGCGGCAGCGGCCTTACCTATAATGTATTCCGAGAGAAGCTGGCGTTCATGAAAGACATCGAAAAACTACACCGACATATTATTTTACGCAAGATTTCACCATCTCATACGTATAATCTTTTTCACAATTTGCGGCATATTCGCGAATTATATTCGATGTGTCTGAGAGATTCGAAGATTACACAGCACCTTTCCGAGAGATGGAGTATTCGCGATGACGTTGTCGGGAAAAGCACACTTCTATTAGACTTATTTGAAAAGACGTTGGATATCGATTTGTGTCGTGATATCACAGACACACTCTTTGATACGAATATCATTCAGCGTGGTATATCGGCAGAATTAGATAAACTTACGGATGAATATCGATACACCCAGAAATCTCTCGACGAAGTTCAAAGGGTTTTGAATGAGTTGATTCTGGCTGGCGAACAAAAATCATCGGGCACAGGTGCGGGTTCGACCGCTGAACCCGATTATGTGAAAATCCACGAAACCGACAAGATGGGAATCTCTCTTCAAGCGACCAAACGACGCACCAAAATCCTTGAAGATCGTATCAAAAAACTTCCAACGGATGGAAAAGTGATTTCTATTGTATTAGACAAGGAATCTGGAATTGGAACTGGACCCGGATCAGGATCGAACCGCACACTTCTGTTCGACACAGGGAGCATTACATGCCCCGCCGCATCCGGAAGTAACAATACGATTCATAGTCCGCAAATCTACGAGCTATGTGCTGCGGTGGTTTCGTTGCGGGTGAAAATTTCGGATATGGTAGCCGTGTTATACCAAGGGTTTATCGGATCTCTCCATGAATATTACCACGACTTCGAGAATATGATCGCATTCGTTGGCGCGATTGATATGATACAGAACCGGTGTTATATCGCCCGAAAATATAATTATTGTCGGCCGGTCTTTGCGAATGGGGAAGAGGCGGAGGGCGTGTCATTCGTCCGCGCAACTGGGCTTCGACACTGTCTGATTGAGAGAATCAACGAGGAAGAATGTTATGTCACCAACGATATTTCGCTTGGCGGCGACGGTATGCTTCTTTATGGAACAAACGCGGTTGGAAAAACCAGTCTCATCCGCGCAATCGGAGTTGCTGTCATTATGGCCCAGGCTGGTTTTTATGTTCCTGCTTCCGGGTTCGTATATCGTCCATACCGCGCAATCATGACACGCATTCTTGGCAACGATAATTTATTTAAAGGCCTCTCCACATTCGTGGTTGAAATGTCGGAGCTTCGCGTCATTTTGCGTATGGCCGATACACACACTCTTGTTCTCGGCGACGAATTATGTTCCGGAACCGAAATGGATTCAGCGATTAGCATCTTTGTAGCCGGCCTACAGCACCTTTACCGCGCTGGCGCATCGTTTATCTTCGCTACACACCTTCATGAAATCGCGGCGTATAGCGAAATTCGAGAGATGGCCCCGCGGCTGCGTCTGGCACATATGCGTGTTTTTTACGACAAGTCATGCGATGCGCTGGTGTATGACCGGAAACTTCAAGATGGAGCGGGTGAAAGCATGTATGGTCTGGAAGTGTGTAAGTCGCTTCATCTTCCCGATGATTTCTTGGAAAATGCGAATACGATCCGTGTAAAATATCGCGGGGTCAGCACGAAAACGCCAACGGCGAGTATTTTAGATGACGCAACGCCGTCTCGGTATAATGCGGCGAAACTGCGGCGATTATGTGAATTATGTGAGAAAAAAAAAGGAACGGAGGTCCATCATCTTCAGCATGATGAAAGCGCGGACGCGAATGATTTCATCGGACATATTCATAAGAACCATCCGGCCAATCTGGCGACGGTTTGTGAAGAGTGTCATCGAGAGATTCATACGACCGGTGTTGAACACGTGAAAGTGAAAACTGGGAAGGGGGTGCGAATTGTCGCGAAGACTGCTGCCAAGAAAGAATAATCTATCTATAATGTAACGTAGAGTTGAAAATATCGAAGAATACACTAACGTATATGGACAGAGTATCAAACGCACTTACCGCAATCAAAGACGCGGGAACATCCGGCGCATCTCGTGTTGGTGGGTTTTTATCCGAATCCGCAGATAGCGGCATCACCGCATTCAAAGGGACGAGTTTAGGCGAGTCTTTTTTCAAGAATATCGGCGCGATATTGGTAGTCGTGTTTATTTTATTGGGAGGCATTTTTTATATTGATTTAGCGGCGGAAGACAAACCTGTCGGCGCACCAGAACAAGAACTGGTTGAAAGAAAGGTATATATTGAACCTAACACTGGGATTGGCGGCGGTGGGTCGCGCGTATTACCGACCGATGTCGCTTGGACCGCGCCACTGATAAGTATGCGAAACGAATTGAAAGAGGGATTCGGCACACCTTATACCGAAGCTCAGTTAGAGAAAATTCAAACCACGTGTTCTGACTCTTTTTGTGTAATGCATAATAAATCGCCTGCGGAGTTAGAACGTGCGTGTAATTCGATCACCACGAAAAAAATGTGCGGGACGAAATGCTGCTGTGGATGGGCGAAGTATAGCGGGTTTGAAGGTGATAATGATCCGGTGGTTACCATGAATACCGCCCAAGCAACTGTCGCTGATCCAAGGGGGCGGGCGGATGAAGCAATCGCTCCGGGCAAATGTGTTGCGGGAAATTCGAAGAAGCCGTATGATATTAAGGACGCCAACAACAACGATCGTGATATCGCATATTACTACTATTTAGGACAGTGTGTCGGCGGACGTGGATGCCTGAAAAAGGGGTCGGTTCGAGCGTAAAATATTTGTGTATTGTATAATATCACGATGGCAACATTACGACGATCTTCACTACGAAAAAAGAAGATGAAAATGAATAAAAAAACTCAAAAAGGTGGATATTTGATTCCGAATACACGAACACCTTCGCGAACGCCTCGGTCGAGGTCGCGGTCGCGGTCGAGGACTGTGAATAAACCAGAATAAATTGATATATAAAAACAATATGTATTCATATATCAATACGCTCCGTTACACTTCGCTACTTCGTTGATTCGCTTCACTACTTCGCTATGATCATCCCCGTCAAATGTTTCACCTGCGGCAAGGTCCTCGCCGACAAATACCGGTATTATTTAGCCGAAGTGCGTAAAATCAAGCTTTCCCGCGATCTGGACGTCGATAAAGTCATTTACCTCACCGCGGAATATATTGACAAGACGCCGGAAGGCGAAGTCATGGACGCACTCGGCCTTACGAAGATGTGTTGTCGGCGTCATATGCTCACCCATGTTGATATTATTTAGTCTAGACAATACAAAGAAGGTATTTTGACATATAAGGTAAGGTATCTTATTATTTTCTATTTATAATACAATAATAAGATATATAATTATATAATGGCATCATCGAAAAAATATAATAGTCGTAAGCGCACAATCAAAAGCGGTAGTAACAAGCGTCGCTCTTCCTCCTGCTCTGGCGGTAAGTCTCGTCGTAGTTCTTCCAAAAAAAAGAACGGCACACGTAAATGGCATCAGAAGGGATGTCAGTCGGGCGGTGGAAGTATGACCGGTGGCTGGCCATGGGGTCCTAGTGATGTTCAACACACCGGCGGTGGTGGTGGTGTTGGCGGAGTATCACCAGTTCCTCAATCGATTAACGGTAATCACTACTCTTTGAATACCACGACGATGGCACCTCCTCAAAGTAGCAACCATCTCGTTGAAAAGGGAATGTTCGGTGGTGGTCGCAGTAGGCGCGGGCGAGGTCGCGGTCGTCGTCACCGCAAATTTATTGGTGAGCAGCATGGCGGTATGGCCGAATATTTACCGGAAACCGCCAACACATCTTTACGCGGCATTACTGAAACACCCGCAAGCATCGCCAACGCATTACAGGGTGATTCTACTGCTTTTGTAACATCGAATCCCACGGTCCAACCGATAGCACAACCGATTCAGTTGAAGTAAATCCACGTTTTGAAATATATACAATATATACATACACGCACATACACACACGCACACACAAACACGTACATAGATATTTAACCTTTAAAAACATGGATAATATGTATAGAAAAGTGCGTTCATTATGCACACCTGCTATGATATTTTTGGTTATCTCTACCATTCAGTTCATTTTCAAAGTTGTAATGATCTCTAAGAATGGAACGTATCCCTTTTGCTTTCATGATGAAAAATGCGATACATATCTTACATACACAACTTTAGGAATCAACCTGATTTTCAATATTGTTGCGGTTATCATTTTGAATGTTATATGTTCGTATGGTTATAATGTTGTTGCGTGGGTGTTATTTGCCGGTTTAATGATGTTTCGTCATTTGGAATCCGCATCCATAGATGTATCGTTTTAATTGATTTTTTAGGTATGTATATTATATATTAGAAGATATCCATACCTAACCACTACTACTAGTACTACTACCATGGACGGCGTTATTTCTAAGATCCAATCCTTATGCACACCGGCCTTCATTTTTTTTATTCTATCGGTGCTTTCTTTGTTTATTATGTTGTTCGATAATCTCGAAAACACGCATCATTATTGCTTCGGGAATGTGAGCTGTAATGTCGCAAATACATCCACTATCTTCATCGTTGAAATCTTGTTCATCGTTTTCTGGACATGGTTTTTGAACGCAATATGCTCACGCGGCTACGTTAATGTTGCCTGGTTTATACTGCTTTTCCCTTATATTTTATTGTTCGCATTACTACTCTTTGGTGCGGCAGAAATCCGTAATACCCAAAAGATGAATGAAGCGAGTGTCGCGATTATTGACCCGTTTAGCTTTCGGGGTTGATACACATAAAAATGTGTTGATAATATATAGATGACAAATTTTTTTGATAAATATGGTATAATTCGAACTACAATAAATAATAATAACACGTTTGTTGATCGTGATGATCCTGAATCTATGCAAGAAATTTTAGAATTGATATTTATGGCATATACAAATGCTGACAAATTTAGTCCTAGAGGAGGACCACGTACCATTGCTGATCTTGATACGATACAACAAAAAGAACAACAGTTAGTAGAAGTCCTAACAAACAAACAACTTGAAAAAGAAGATGACGAAGCGTATAGTAAGCTTTGGCAAGAGTGGGCTGATCGAGAACGTAAAAAAAGAGATTTATCGTTAAACAGAGAGAAGATGAAGCGCCTACATGATGCCTTAAAAAATCCAGAAGTAAAAGATTTATTATTGAACGTTATGAAACACAAAATAACGCCACAACAAGCATTTCACGATATTAAAGCCAATCCCGATTTAAAGAATCAAATACAGGGTTTGACTTTGAATGGGAAACTCGGAGGCAAGTCATGCGTTTTTAGGAGGAAGAATAAAAAAACGACATTCAAATCCAGACGAAATGCGCAACGCACGCGAAGACACCGAAAATCATCTACACGCCGAAGCACGCGAAAGTGAAGCGCACGAAGTAAGCTTATTATTATTTATTATCGATAACTATTGTAACACACATAAATAATAATACATTATACATAGTAGAGGACTAAGTAACATGGATTCTGACCCCGAACTACCCTGGAAGGTCATCCAGCGGTTATTTGACGATGACCCGCAAATGATGGTCCGTCATCATATCGATTCATATAACGATTTCTTCGGCAAAGGAATCTTCAAGATATTTCGCGAGAGAAATCCCATCATTCTTCAAAAAGAACAGGACCCCGATACACAAGAGTTCAACCTGCGTTGTGAATTGTATTTAGGTGGAAAGAACGGCGACAAAGTCTATTTCGGAAAACCGATTATTTATGATGATGACCGCGAGCATTATATGTTTCCGAATGAGGCGAGGTTGCGTAACATGACATATGGAACAACGATTCATTATGACGTTGATGTCGTCTTCAAGATTGCGGTGCCGGATGACACGACGGCGAGTGGCCGCCGTATCGAAGTGACAACCGCGACTCTCGAGAGAATTCTTCTCGGTAGATTCCCCATCATGATTCAATCGAATATGTGTATTCTCCATGGTCTTGAACCGAAAGCTCGTTTTTATATGGGCGAATGTAAAAACGACTATGGCGGTTATTTCATCATCGACGGCAAGGAAAAGACGATTATTTCACAAGAGAAATTCGCAGACAATATGCTTTATATCCGCGAAAACAACGAAGACAACGTATATACGCATGCCGCAGATATTCGCACCGTGAGTGAGGACGCGTCCAAGCCCGAGCGTACATTATCCGTTCGTATTGTTGCTCCAACCACCCTTTTAACCAATAAACAAATCGTCGTCAATATTCCGAATGTGCGTTCGCCTGTGCCATTATTCATCGTGATGCGCGCACTCGGTGTTCTCTCAGATCGCGATATTTTAGAGTTCTGTCTGCTCGACCTTGACGAAAACGCGGATCTCCTTGACCATTTTATTCCGTCGATTCATGACGCGAATAAGGTATTCACACAAGAAGGCGCCATCAAATTCATCGCGACGCTGACGAAATCCAAAACGATCCCACAAGTTCATGATATTCTTATGAACTATTTCTTACCGCAAGTAGGTGAGACGAATTATATACAGAAGGCGTATTTCCTTGGGAATATGGTGTATAAATTACTCCGCGTATCTCTCAAACTCGACGCACCTACCGACCGTGATAGTTTCAAATTCAAGCGAATCGAATTAAGCGGGTCGCTCATCTACGATTTATTCAAGGAATATTATGCGCTTCAACAACAGCATATCCGTCTCTCGATGGACCGCGAATATTTCAAAGATCCGAAGAAATACGAGAAGAATTTCGTTGGTCTCATCCAGATGAACTATCAGGAATTCTTCCGCGAACGCATCGTTGAAAACGGATTCAAGAAAGCATTTAAAGGAAATTGGGGTGCGACCGAACATACGAAGCGCATCGGAGTCATTCAAGATCTGAATCGCCTTTCTTACAATTCGTTTCTCTCGCATCTACGTAAAATAAACTTGCCGATGGATAGCAGCGCAAAAGTGACTAAACCTCGTATGCTTCACGGCTCACAGTGGGGAATGATCGACCCGGTGGATTCACCTGATGGTGCGAATATCGGGTTTCATAAGCATCTTGCATTTGGAACGCGGGTCACGAATCAGTGCTCGGCATACCCGATGATGCAATGGTTGCGTGAAGTCGTGAAAATGCAGCTTCTTGAAGAATGCACACGGATGTTTCTTTATTACACTACAAAGGTGTTTGTGAATGGAACATGGGTTGGTGCGGTGACACGCCCAGAAGAAACGATGCGACTTATTCGCCTTCATCGTCGAAATGCGCTTATCCCCATTTATATTAGTTGTCGGTGGGATATCAAAAACAACGAAATTCATGTATATACGGATGCGGGAAGACTCTGCCGACCGATTTTTTATATCGATGAAGATACTGGTCGTCCAAGTTATGACAAAGACGAGATATTGGAAATGATACGCGCCGGAAAAGCGTCATGGCAACAAATGACGACGGGATTTACTGCGAAATCCGACCCGACATTTAATCCGTCGCACTGCAACTATTATACAATCGATGAGTTATATGGCCATGCTCATGATACGTCGGCGCTGGCTGCGAAACAGAAGGTTGCCGAAGATGTTGCTCGTGTGAATACAATCGAAGACTTTCGGCGTTTGAAAGCAACACAAGCGATTATTGAATATATCGATACATCGGAAACCGAATCCACGCTTATTTCGATGAGTCATAAGTTCGAGAGACCAGGTGCTAGCGAAGAAAAAGGTAAGAAGCACAGCAGTGGAGACAGCGGCAGCGAGAGCGCCGACAGCAGCGACGAGGGTGAAGGAGAAGGCGAAGGCGGTGAAAAAACCAGTAGTGGTCGCGGTCGAGGTCGTCGTGGTCGCCGCAGCAGCTATCGTCATCGCGCACGTGTTCTCTCCAGCGATGGAAAACAATACACGCATGTCGAAATTCATCCTTCTCTCCTCATGGGTGTTATGGGCAACCAAATCTGCTTTCCAGAAAATAATCCTGTCGCACGTAATGTCTTCGGTTGCGGTCAAGCCAAACAAGCCGCATCTCTTTATCATAGCAATTATCAAGTTCGTATCGATAAGATGGGTGTCGTCATCAATAACGGCGAAGTTCCGATTGTAAAGAGTCGGTATCTCGATCTCATCAATCATGAAGAACATCCGTGCGGTTTCAACGCAGTCGTCGCAATCATGTCTTTCAACGGTTATAATGTAGAAGATTCGATTCTTTTCAACGAGGCGAGTATCAAACGCGGAATGTTTCGTATCACGTATTACAATATGTATGAAGCACGTGAAGAAAGCAGTAGTGTTCGCGGCGCTCAAAGGGATACTCGTTTCGCGAATATCCAAAAGGAAGGCGCAATCGGAATTAAACCAGGTTATGATTACAGTTATCTTGATGAAAATGGCCTTATTCGCGAAAATACCGAGATGGATGACAAGAAAGTCGTCATCGGTATGGGGTCTGTCAGTATTCATAATGACGGTGGCCAGATGCGGGACATGTCGGTGATGCCAAAGAAAGGCCAACTCGGATTCGTCGATAAAGCATTCATGACAGAAGGTGAAACTGGCTTTCGAATTGGTAAAGTCCGTATTCGCGAGGAACGTTTTCCGTCGATTGGTGATAAGTTCTGCTCTCGATGCGGTCAGAAAGGTACATGTGGTCTTATTATCCCAGAGAAAGATATGCCTTTCACAAAAGACGGTATTCGCCCCGATATTATTATTAATCCTCACGCAATTCCAACACGTATGACGATCGGACAACTCATCGAGTCGCTTATGGGAAAAGCATGTGTGCTTCATGGCGGCTTCGGCAACTGCACCGCATATACGAACAACGGCACCAAACATGAATCATTCGGGTCGGTTTTAACCG
>JACCEE011295584.1_pt1 | contig 12199 bp, 9 predicted proteins | sample 7449931 | NCBI WGS metagenome assembly JACCEE01 (sample SAMN15323457, study PRJNA562643) | freshwater metagenome | isolation source: river surface water | place: USA:Blue River Watershed | collected 2017-08-19 | reverse complement strand
TACTACAAGGCTTCTTGTCGGTGGCGTTTCATTGGGGCTGATGGTTTTTATTTTTCCATCACTGTGGGGCGAGGGGTACGAGTCGATCAATAAGATATTTCTTGGCGAAGGTGCCGATTTACTTAATAATTCAGTATTTTTTGACTGGAAAACGGAACCTGTTGTCCTGCTGCTCATCCTGGTTCTGATTCTTTTTCTTAAAGTAGTGGCTATGGCTATAACGACCTCAAGTGGGGGAGTGGGGGGTATTTTTGCTCCAACCTTATTTATGGGTGCTGTAGGTGGTTACATTTTATCACTTTCGCTGAATACGTTTTTCGGGTTAAATCTTCCTCACGCCAATTTTGCTTTGGCCGGTATGGGTGCTTTAATGGCTGGAGTTATGCACGCCCCATTGCTTGGCATTTTCTTAATTGCTGAAATAACGGGCGGTTATCAATTGTTGATTCCATTAATTATTTCAGCAACAGTGGCTTATGTAACCATTACCCGTTTTGAACCACATTCGATTTACACTAAACGACTGGCCGAAATGGGAGAGTTGGTTACTCACCATAAAGATAAGGCTGCGATGCACTACATGAATACCAAAGAACTGATTGAAACTGATTTCGAAATATTATCGCCCGACCTGAATCTGGGGCAAATGACATATTTCATAGCCCGTTCAAAACGAGATTTGTTCCCGGTGGTTGACGAAGATGGAAAAATGTTGGGAATGATTAAAATGAATGATATCCGAAATCTCATGTTCGATCAGGAATTGTACGAAAAAATAAGTGTCCGCGATTTGATGTACATGCCCGAGTTTTTTATCTCGCCGAATGATACGATTGAAGTGATTGCTGAGAAATTTAGGTCCTGTGGTCGTTATAACCTGGCGGTACTTGACGATGGTAAATATATTGGATTTATTTCCCGTGCCCGTGTCTTTTCAGCATATCGGGATACAATGGCCGATCTGTCGTACGAATGAAAGTTTCAAGTTCCCAATTGCCTGCAATTCAATCCTTCAATCAATTAATTGGTGATCCGATAGTGATACAGATAAACTCCTGAAAATATCAGCGTAAAAATGGCATTGGTAACAGAAAAACCATTGTTACCGAGCCAGAATACCGGCAAAAACAGGATAATGATTTGGGCGGTCAGGTAAAAGTATAGGCCGGTACGTTGCATTCGGTAGAGTTTGATTGCACCTGCCAGCGATACGCTGAATGCAGCCATCAGCAAGGCAAAATATACAGGGCTTAGTTTTTTGGTTGCTGTCAGATCGGTTACTTGTCTGATTTTTTCGGTTACCGGTTCGAAAAAAAAAGTGGCAACAAACATCATGATAAATCCAATGCTGCTACCGATTATACTGAATATACAGGCGGCTTCATAAAATATAGGTTTCTTTTCCATCTTACCGAATGTTTAAATGTTCAAAAATACCTGTTTTTTTGAATAACTTCATTTTTAGGACATCCTGATTTTATACTACCTTTACCCCCTCAATTTTAACCCATATTTTACCGCAATGGAAAGAGATACCAAAGTATTTGAAATCATTGAAAAGGAACGTCAACGTCAGATAAGCGGAATAGAACTGATTGCTTCTGAAAATTTTGTCAGCGAACAGGTTTTGGAAGCAATGGGCTCGGTAATGACGAATAAGTATGCCGAAGGATATCCCGGAAACCGTTATTATGGCGGCTGTCAGTTTGTAGATATGACCGAACAATTGGCCATCGACCGAATTAAAGAAGTATTTGGCGCAGTATATGCCAATGTTCAGCCACATTCAGGAGCTCAGGCCAATGCGGCAGTTTTGGCAGTTATTTTGAATCCCGGAGATACATTCTTAGGATTGGATCTGGCCCACGGAGGTCACCTTTCTCATGGTTCACCTGTAAATTCTTCCGGAGTGTTGTACCGCCCGATTGCTTACCATGTAAAAGAAGAAACCGGGATGGTAGATTACGACGAGATGGAAGCTCTGGCTTTGGAACACAAACCCAAACTGATTATTGGTGGTGCTTCGGCTTACTCGCGCGAGTGGGATTATGCCCGGATGCGCGCTATTGCTGATAAAATTGGCGCCATGCTGATGATTGATATGGCTCACCCGGCTGGTTTGATTGCCGCCGGATTGTTGGACAACCCAGTAAAACATGCACATATTGTAACTTCAACAACGCATAAAACCTTGCGTGGACCGCGTGGTGGAATCATTCTGATGGGCGAAGATTTTGAAAATCCATTTGGATTTAAAACGCCAAAAGGTGTCACCAAAATGATGTCGCAGGTTCTGGATTTTTCTGTTTTCCCCGGACAGCAGGGAGGTCCGCTTGAGCATGTAATTGCCTCGAAAGCTGTGGCATTTGCCGAAGCGCTCGATCCGTCGTACAAAGTCTATCAGGCTCAGGTGAAGAAGAACGCCTCGGTAATGGCCGAAGCTTTTATGGCTAAAGGGTACAAGGTGATTTCAGGAGGAACTGATAACCATTCGATGTTGATTGACCTGCGTACCAAGTTTGCTGAAATTACCGGGAAACAGGCTGAAAATGCGCTGGTTCGTGCCGATATTACCATCAATAAAAACATGGTTCCGTTCGACAGCCGATCACCATTTACTACTTCGGGCTTGCGCGTTGGAACGCCTGCGATTACAACCAGAGGTGTAAAAGAAGATATGATGCCGGTAATTGTTGATTTAATTGACGAAGTATTGAGTAACATCGAAAGTGAAGAAGTTATTCTCTCGGTTCGCAAACGGGTAAATACCCTGATGAAAGATTTGCCTTTATTCGCCTGGTAACCTGATTTAAAAAGGGCTGCCATCGAATTCTGCCGAAAATAAAAAAAATCCGGAAGGAATGATCAATCATCACCTTCCGGATTTTTTATATCTTCTAATCACCCAAATGCTAGTTGGTTTCCGGAGCTTTTTCTTCCTGTATTTGCTCGTTTTGCTTTTTTTCTTCTTTGGCAAAAAGTTCGGGATGCAATTGCTTCATAAAAATATCAGCGATATCGAAAATGGGAAGCTCCCACGAATCGCTTTGGATGTTGGCTGCAAGCGCTATCACCATTTTATCTTCAGGATAAATAAGCAAAGTAGCACAGCCTCCCCGAACACCGCCACGCAAACCGTAGAATGTTCTGCCCCGTATATCTTTTGACGAAATTAAGCCAAACGAATATTGGCTATCCTGCCCTCCGGAGATCTTAAAGGGTGTTGTCATCAAGTCAATGGTTTCTTGTTTTAGAAACCCCGGATACAGCAACGTATTGCCAATTTTTACCAGATCAAGCACCGAGCTTAAGTATCCTGCTGATGCCTCTTTGCCACGTAAATCGATAGGAGAGGCAACTATTGGTTGTGCAATAAAATCGAAATCGTAATGACTGCTCTTGTTTTCGGTAATCCGGAAAGGGTTGTCAGGAATGGTACCATCTAAATCTAGAGTATCTAAAACTGTTTTTTCTGCTACTTTGGCAAAGGCTTCATTGCTGGTTTTCTCAATCAGGTAACCAAGCAGGTCGTACCCCAATTCGGTATGCGCAAACATCGATCCGGGTTCATAGATCAGATCATCGTTAATAAATGCCTGGGTGACCGCTTCCAGGTTGGTGGCGCCACCTTTCCCGGCAGTGGCATTTTCGGGCCTGATGCCTGCTGTATGCGTTGCAAGTTGACGGATGGTAAACGGGAGTGGTTTGCCCGATAGGTTAGGCAAATAATCGGCTACCGGCTTGTCGATCTGAAGTTTCCCGTCTTCGTAAAGTTTGGCTGCCGTCAAAGCTGTAATTACCTCGGAAACCTGGCCTATCCGAAATTTGTGCGAAGGTGATGCTTTCGCTTTTAGTTCAGAGTTTGAATATCCGATTCCGTCGGCCCAAACGATTTGGTTATCGATAGAAACAGCGACAGCCAAACCCGGAATCATCGATATCTGGTAGAATAATCCGACTTTGGTATAAGCTTCTTTTAAACTTTTTTTGTACTTGGCTGCCCGAACAACTGTTGGATCGGTAGGTTTCCGTGTGCACGATAAAAATGATCCGAGAATCAGGAGAATCATTAAGCATTTTGAGAGAATTTGTGTTTTCATCTTTTTGTGTGTAATGATTAAATTTTTAACGCGCCGAAAATAAAAAATCTTCTAATTTTTGAAAAAACAAAAAAGAGAAATGTTTGAATTTTATCCGCACATTTTATCTTGAAGCCAACAAAAAAGCCAGCTTTCGCTGGCTAAATCATGATCTTTTATTCCGATGATTTCGAATCTTTTCCCGCGTTGGACTCTTGAAATTATCTTCTTCAGACTTAATATTTTTGGGAATAAAGGAAGATAGGATGTAAAGGAAGGATATGATGATAAAAACGATACCTATATAGCGTATTGTCCCTTTCGAAACTGCGAATAATATAATCCCGATAATTACTAAGCCTAATCCGGCTAAAAACCGGAATTTCGAAGAGCTTTTCTTTTCCATCTGAGTTTCTCCTGTATTTAATAATTAGTTTATTACGGACGCTATTGGAAATAGTTCCATCTGTTTTTTTACATTCACTATTTACCGTAATTGCCAAGGATATTTGTGGGTTAAACACAAAATAAAAGCCAGTAAGAACCGGCTTTTATCAGGATATTTTATGCCTATTTTTATAAATCAAATCCCGCGCGCGACTTCTAAACCGGTTGTCGTCGGTATTGCTGAATTTGGAATAGGATGCAATGGAAACATACAGCGCAGTAAGGGTAATAAAAACAATTCCCAGATTTCGAATCGGGCTAAACAAGAGCACAAATAACAACAAAATTGTTATTAACAGCCAAATTCCGGGAAAGTACCGGTGGTTGTTCTTTAAATTTATTGTTTTCATTACTCACCTCCCTTAGTTAAGCGTTCGTTTGTTCTTACGCATAAAAAGTTGACAGGTTCGCTAAAGCGGAATATTTCCGTGCTTACGCGGCAAATTTGTTTTGCGCTTATTATGGGTCATATTCAATGCCTGAATAATTTTGCTTCGGGTATCTTGCGGCAAAATAATTTCGTCAATATATCCGAGGGATGCAGCCCGGTACGGATTGGCAAATTTTTCGCGGTAATCCTCAACAGCTTGGGCTTTTTGTTCATCGGTTAGTTTGCCACGGTACAATACATTAATAGCACCTTCGGGCCCCATAACGGCAATTTCGGCAGTTGGGTAAGCCAGGTTCACATCGCCACCAATGTGTTTGCTCGACATTACATCGTACGCTCCGCCATATGCTTTCCGAGTAATCAGGGTTATTTTAGGAACGGTTGCTTCTGCGAAAGCATACAGCAATTTAGCCCCATGTTTAATGATTCCACCAAATTCCTGCGCTGTTCCAGGTAAAAATCCCGGAACATCCACCAGTGTTACCAGCGGAATGTTAAACGCATCGCAGAAACGTACGAACCGTGCTGCTTTTGATGAGGAATTGATGTCGAGAACACCGGCGAGGTGAGCGGGTTGGTTGGCCACAATGCCGATTGGTTTTCCACCCATACGGGCAAAACCAATTACGATGTTGGCGGCATAATGAGGCTGGACTTCAAGAAAGTGTTCATCGTCAATTATTTTGTGAATGATATCTTTGATGTCGTATGGTTTGTTCGGATCAACCGGTACAACCTGGTTAAGCGAGATGTCTGTCCTGTTTTCAGGGTCGGAATTAATTTTAGCGGGTGGTTCTTCCATGTTGTTGGATGGGATAAAGCTAAACAACTCCCTCACCATCATGAGTGTTTGTTCCTCATCGCTTCCGGTAAAATGAGCCACCCCGCTTCGTGAAGCATGGGTAATTGCACCGCCAAGTTCTTCTTTGCTAACATCTTCGTGAGTTACGGTTTTAATTACTTCGGGACCTGTAACAAACATGTGACTGGTTTTTTCGACCATGAAAATAAAATCGGTGAGTGCTGGCGAATACACTGCCCCACCGGCACAGGGGCCTAAAATGACACTGATTTGTGGGATGACTCCCGAACAGATAACGTTGTTGTAAAAAATATCGGCATAACCAGCCAAACTTTCCACACCTTCCTGGATACGGGCTCCTCCGGAATCGTTTAATCCAATAAGCGGAGCTCCCATTTTAACGGCTAAATCCTGAATTTTCAATATTTTATCAGCATTTGTTCGGCTAAGTGTACCACCGAAAACCGTAAAATCCTGCGCAAAAACATAGACTAACCGGCCATCAATTTTCCCGTATCCGGAAACCAGCCCGTCGCCCGGATACTTTTGTTTGTCAATACCGAAATCGGTAGCCCGGTGGGTAACCATTTTGTCAATTTCGACAAATGTTCCGGAGTCTAATAGAATATTGATTCGCTCACGGGCTGTTTTTTTTCCTGATTCACGTTGTTTTTCAATTCGTTCAATTCCACCACCTAATTCGGCTTGCTGATTCAGCAATTCAAATTGATCAAATTTGGCTTTTAAATCCATATGATTAAATTTATTCTATTTCAATTAGTTTTTGATTGGCATCAATGGTACTTCCTTCGCTGACATGAATTTTTGCAATTTTTCCGTCGATTGGCGATTTGTATTCGCTTTCCATTTTCATGGCCGAAATCGTAATTACAGTATCCCCTTTCTTAACTACATCGCCAAGAATTACAGGTATTTTAACCACTTTTCCGGGCATTGGCGACGAAATGGTGTTTTCGGAAACCAGTTGTGTTGAACCGGCGCGGTTGCGAAGGTATCTCGATTCGGCATCGATGATCTCTATTTCGTAGTTGTCGTAAAGCGTGTAAGCCGTGAAGTGTTTGGGTTTGGTTTGCGGAACCAATTCAATGTTGAATGAGCGTCCTTTATTCAGGATAGAGAAAATACCTTCATCGTTGTGCATTAAGTCAACCTGATAAATTTTGTCGTCGACTTTTATTTCAAGAAGGTTTTCGTATTGTTTTAGTATTTCAACAGAGGCAATTCGTTTGTCTAATCTTATTTCTATTGACATATTTGCGGGGGTTATAAGCGTTCGAAATTCTTTTGATATGTGTATTTTTTCCAACGGTTTTGCGCCGTGTACATTTCTTTCGAAGTCTGCGCCACATTCATTCGGTCGAGATGCTCGATGTATGCTGCAATAATGATCATATCTTCGCAATTGTCTTCGCACTTGGTTTCGGCCAGCAGGATGTCTTTATTTTTCTCGATAAAGTTGGTGTCGTAATTTCCACTGCGGAAATCTTCGGTATCCATAATCCGCTCCAGAAATTTGATGGATGTTTTTACTCCGGTAATTTTATATTCGTATAAAGCCCGTTTCATGCGTTCAATGGCCTCGGTCCGGTTTTCGGCCCAAACAATGAGTTTCGAAATCATGGAATCGTAGTAGATCGGAATTTCGTACCCTTCGTAAACATAGCCATCGGTGCGCACTCCTAATCCTAAAGGTTGGGTAATGTTGTAGATTTTTCCCGGGTTAGGCATGAAGTTATTATCTGAATCTTCAGCATAAATACGGCATTCGATAGCATGACCGGTTTGCCGCAGTTTTTCCTGAGTAAAAGAAATTGGATGACCCTCAGCAATTAAAATTTGTTGTTTAACCAAATCAATTCCGGTTACACGCTCAGTAATCGGGTGTTCAACCTGGAGGCGGGTATTCATTTCCAGAAAATAGAAATTTCGATCGTTATCAACCAGGAATTCAATTGTTCCGGCACCTTCGTAATTCACTGCCCTGGCAGCTTCCACTGCACATTTCCCCATTTGCAGGCGAAGTTCAGGAGTCATGAGTGGCGAGGGTGTTTCCTCTATCATTTTCTGGTGTCTCCGTTGGACCGAGCATTCCCGTTCGAACAGATGAACTGCATTTCCATGTTGGTCGCCCAAAACCTGAAATTCGATGTGGTGTGGTGATGAAATGTATTTTTCGATATAGACCGAATCGTTCCCGAATGAAGATTTGGCTTCGGAGCGGGCCGAACGGACCAGCGAAACAATATCTTTCTCTTCAGTTATCAGCCGCATTCCTTTTCCTCCGCCACCAGCCGAAGCTTTTACCATAACGGGTAGTCCGATTTGCCGGATCGTTTCGAGAGCATCTTTCTCAGTTTTTACACTTTCTGTGGTTCCGGGAACTACGGGTACTCCGGCTGCAATCATGGTTAATCTGGCCTGTATTTTATCTCCCATCTGATTGATAACTTCAGGGGAAGGGCCAATGAATTTTATACCGTTTTCAGCACATTTACGCGCAAAAGTTGCATTTTCCGATAAAAATCCATAACCGGGATGGATGGCATCTGAATTTGTTTTTAATGCCACTTCAATTATTTTATCTGCATTCAGATAACTTTCAGACGAAGGTGATGCTCCAATGTAGTAGGCTTCATTGGCATACCTTACATGCATCGAAGTGCGGTCGGCTTCAGAAAATACGGCAACAGTTGAGATCCCCATTTCACGGCAGGTTCGCATGATCCGAATGGCTATCTCGCCACGGTTGGCAATTAAGATTTTTGAAATTTTTCGCATTTAGTAGATGTTAATTCAATCAATATAATGTGTAGCCTTGATGCAATTACCAAGGACATAAAACCCATGAAGGGCCGAATTGTTTGCAAGGCGGTGACCTATTCTAATAAAAAGAAGCAATTAACATATGTCTGTTTTGTTTATTTATTTTATATTTGCTCCGCTCTTAAACAAACCTTATGTCTTTTCACCCACTACTTTACCTGGTTCTTTTCCTTGGTGGAATAACCGTTTCTTCTGCTCAAAGTGCGGTAGAATATAGCCTTTCAACCGATTCTACTGTCAATCGGCTTGCAGGAACCAATAGGATTTATACCGCAACACGAATAGAAAATCGCCCCAAAATTGATGGCAGACTTACCGATGCCTGTTGGGAATCCGGTGTTTGGTCGGGTCAATTTACGCAACAGGTTCCAAATCAGGGCAAAAATCCTTCACAAGATACAGAAATTAAGATTCTATACGACAACAGTAATTTGTATGTCGGGTTTAAATGCTACGACAAAGGGCCAGGAAAAATAAGGCCAATTTTAAGCAGGCGCGACAAGATGGATGGAGATATTGCCGGAATTGCGCTGGATTCTTATTTCGATAAACAAACCGCTTACGAATTTAATGTGGCGGCATCGGGCCAGAAAGTTGATTTGGTGCATTTAGGCGCCTATTTATGGGATTTTAACTGGGATGCCGTTTGGGATGGAAAAGCTCAGGTTTACGATTCGATCTGGACATCGGAATTAAAAATTCCCTTTAGCCAGCTCCGTTTTGCTCCCGGTAAAGAGCAGGTCTGGGGTATGCATGTCTGGCGTTGGATCGACCGTCATCAGGAAGAAAGCCAATGGAAACTCATTCCGATTGATGCCCCGGCCATGGTTTATTTGTTTGGCGAATTAAGAGGGATTGAAGGGGTAAAACCAAAAATAAACTATCAGTTTCTGCCATACGTAAACACCCGTTTTAGCCCGAATACCGATCTCGAAAATAAAACAACATTGGGTTACGGATTAAACGGAAAAGTTGGCCTCAATTCAGGATTTACGCTTGATTATGCCATTAATCCTGATTTTGGGCAGGTGGAAGCCGACCCGTCAGTATTAAACCTGACGTCCTACGAAGTTTTCAACGAGGAAAAAAGACCATTCTTTCTGGAAGGGAACACCATTCTCGATTTTTCGATGGGAGAGGACATGCTTTTTTATAGCCGCCGGATTGGTCATGCCCCGAGTTATTATCCTGATCTGGATGAAAATCAAACCATTTCGATTGCCGAAAATACGCCTATTTTAAGTGCATTGAAACTGACCGGAAAGACAAAAAAAGGCTTGTCGGTTGGGGTAGTTCAAAGTTTTACGGCCAAACAGCATGCTACCATTTTTAGCGACAACTCAAAATCGAAAACAACAGTGGAACCATTTACCAGTTTTATGGTTGGACGGGTGAAACAAGATTTTAATAAGGGAAACACCACGCTGGGTGGTATGGTTACCTCTACATTCCGGAATATTACCGATGATCATCTGGAATTTTTATCTAATTCGGCTTTGGCTGGCGGAATTGATTTTCAGCACAATTGGAAGAAACGCAAATATTTTGTTGATTTTAAGGGAGTTTTTAGTGATATACAGGGAGGTGAAGATGCAATTTCAAGATTACAGTCTTCTTCAGTACATTTCTTTCAGCGTGAAGATGCGGAACATTTGGAGTACGATATTAATAGAACAAGTCTTTCCGGTTGGGGCGGTTTGTTACAGGGAGGAAAACGTAGCGGCAAATTTAGAGCTACAGGATCGCTAAACTGGCGCTCTCCTGGCGTCGATTTAAATGATGTTGGTTATTTGTATCAGGCTGATATTGTTGAAGAAATGGTTAATGTTACTTATAAAGTTGATCGCCCGAAAGGAAAGATCAGGAGTTATTATGTTGAGTTTGAACAGGAACACGATTGGAGTTTTGGTGGAGAGAATACACTTGACCGTTTGAAGTTGCATGGCTATCTGCAGCTTAAAAATCTGTGGAATGCTCATTTGAACCTGAAAAAGTATTATAATATTTTTGATACCCGCGAACTGCGTGGTGGTCCTGGTTTATTTAAGGATGGATACAATGATCTTGAATTATTTATTCAGTCAAATCAGGTGAAAGATTTAATGGTTGGATTTGGTCCGCGATTTAGATTTTATTCTGATAATATTTCGAAAACGGACTATTATACCTTATATTTAAGATGGCAGTTAAACGACCGTTTTACAATTACCTCGCGTTCGGTTTACGACAATTCAGTCGATCATCATCAGTTTGTAACCAGGACCAAAAATATTTCCGGTGCAACAAAATATCTGGTTGGAACAATCGATCGAAATACAATTTCATCAACTTTAAGGTTCGAATATTTTGTTTCGCCTGAAATATCGATTCAATACTATGGTAATCCATATGCCTCAATCGGGAAATATGAAAATTTCAGGGAAGTGTCAGACGCCGGAAACCGATCGCTTGATAAACGCTACGTGGGATTGAATCACTTTCCGATAGCTGGTAATTCCTATTCGCTCCAAAAGAATGGTACACCGGAATACACCATTTCCAATCCCGATTTCAACTTTCAGGAATTTAGCTCAAATCTGGTTGGTCGCTGGGAGTTCAGGCCTGGTTCAACTTTGTATCTGGTTTGGACCAACACACGCTCTGCCTATTCCGACCAGTTAAACCAATCGATCTGGAAGAGTTTTGGAAATATCTCGGGTGTAAATTCCCAAAATGTATTTATGGTCAAATTCAGCTACTGGTTTTCGTTATAATTGCTTCCTTTGCGCTGAATTATTGAATTTTTAGTCGTGAGTTTCTCTGATTATTTATCTGTTTACCGAAAAAATCTGGTTCTGGCGGTTCCGGTTATTCTTGCTCAAATTGGGCAGGTAACTGTAAACCTGGCCGATAACATTATGGTTGGGCATGTGGGTACCACCGAGTTGGCTGCGGCTTCATTTGCCATTAATGTGTTTCATGTGGGTATGCTTTTCGGGCTGGGAATCACGTATGGTTTAACGCCTTTGGTTGGGCAGGCGTTTAGCTCCAGGAACAAAGTGAATGTTGGGTCGTGGTTGAAAAACGGATTGGTTGTGCATTTGGTGGCTTCCCTAATGCTGTGTGCAGTTATGTCGTCTGTCGTATTTTTTATGGACCGAATGGGGCAGAGCAAAGAAGTTGTTCAAATGGCTATTCCCTATTTCCTGATTCAGGTTTCATCGCTTTTTCCGCTGCTGTTGTTTTTCTCTGTCAAGCAGTTTTTTGAAGGAATAGGCAATACTAAAATGGCCATGATTATTACGATCGTTGCTAATCTGGTGAATGTGGGTCTTAATTATCTGCTGATATACGGAAAGTTAGGTTTTCCGGCATTGGGACTTAATGGAGCTGGCTATGCTACACTGATTTCCCGGATTATTATGCCCATCATATTTGTCTTCATGATCATGAAGAAACCACATTTCAAGGCTTATCTGCAAGCTGCACGTAAATCAGTCGTCGAATCAGCTAAGATTAAACGAATCATTTCCATTGGGTTGCCAATTGGATTACAACTGGTTATTGAAGTTTTGGCATTCAGCTTGGGAGCTATTATGTTGGGCTGGATATCTAAGGAAGCGATTGCAGGCCATCAGGTGGCAATTGGTATGGCCT
>JACCEE010684371.1_pt1 | contig 12199 bp, 14 predicted proteins | sample 7449931 | NCBI WGS metagenome assembly JACCEE01 (sample SAMN15323457, study PRJNA562643) | freshwater metagenome | isolation source: river surface water | place: USA:Blue River Watershed | collected 2017-08-19 | reverse complement strand
TCACCAAATTCGTTTGGCATTGATTGTGATTCCTGATTGTTCAATTCATCCTTTGCGTGATCATACACCACATTAGCAACACGGACAACATCATCCCAGGTTTCGCATGCCTCAACATCAGCCAACAATTTAGCTTCGGTATCATTGAATTTGATACCAAGATTGATACCACCTTTGGTGTACAGATTCAGGCGATCAATGAATGGCATGGTATTGATATCACGACCTTTCAGACCGAAAAAGTCACGATCAATCAATTCACCATAAGCCTTGACAAACGATTGACGTAGACCAGGAAACTTGCGTTTCATTTTCTTTTCAATACGTGCATCCTCAACAACGTTCAGGAACGCTTTGAAGTTTTTCTTGTCTTTGGTTTTTGGATCAGGCAATGCATTGTGCCAACCTTCAGCAGGAGTTTCCAATGCGTGACCAACTTCGTGACCCAACAAAAGATCATAAAGTTCGCCAGACATATTTGTCCAGATCGGGCAGTACAATACACGATTTTTCAAGTCAAACATAGCCGTTTGCATTTTACGGTGTTCAACAGTAAGGTTTTCTGTAGCCAACAATTTGGCTAGTTGAGACTTGGATTCTTGGGAAAAATTCATACACATCCTCTTGAATATGTATGAATTATAGCAGATTGACGATCCCTGTCAAGTACGTAATTGGTATTACTTTTGCTCTTGGTAATTGTGAATCAATTTCATTCCATATTCATTGTCACCATCAGGAAGTACTACTTCTGGTTTCAATTTCAATTGATTCTTTTTGAATGGGTTGTAGTCAACATAGTGGTGCCAACGACCATAACGCCAAACAACTCTTGCAACATCAGGATGCATTTCTTCCAGCATCTTTGATTTGTTGATTGTACCGCTACTATTGTAGCCAGTCTTCTTGAAATTTTCATCCTGATCAGCAAATTCTTTGTGATAGAATTCTTCGGTGTTACCACCTTTGACTGTTTGTGTAGCAGCCTTGCCTTGCAAGAATGCATTGAACTGGATTGTACAGTCACCATCTTTTAGAACACGCAAACAGATATCAGTATCTTCATTGTAACGACCACGCCAGCGATGTTTACAATCATTAGAGATTAGCAAACAAGAATAGATTCGTGTGTTGGTTACGTATGGAGGATACTTAGAGTTTGGTGCAATGAAAAATCTATACTGAAAGCCAGAGATAGGAACATTCTCAAAACGATCCACAAAGTCTTCGGCTGCACGGAAGATAGCACCAGATTCTACACGATAACGTTTGTTCTTATGCAAGCGGTAGAAATCTGTAATGTTATCATCTAGCACCCAATGCTTCTCAGCACCAATCTCAATCGCATGATCCCAACACCAATTACGGGCACGACCAGGACCATCACCATGATTACTGAATGGTGCAATCAAGAGTGTGACATAATCACGAATCTTGAATGTGTCAAGTGCTTCTTCATATTTTTCTTCATCTTGTGGCTCAATCGCAATGTAATGAGGAATCTTCATACGTGCGAGTGAACGTGAGGTCAGCATTGATTCATGCCGACCTTTTGAAATGATATAGACAGGATACTTTGGATTGATAATCATTCTACGATCCAACGATGCAAAGAGTTTTCTTCAATTTCAAGTTTAGGGAACCAGATACTCTTGGTATCTTTAGTCAATGCTTGACCAATCAACTTGGCAAATTCATTGTAGTCTTCTTCGTTTCGGAAGTTTAGATACAGTTGTTTCCAAGGTGGGTTGTCGTTCTGATCATAGGAAGGCATACCTTTCCAGTACTTCTTCCATAGTTGATCACGTGTCAGAAATTTATCTTCTTCAGTTGGTGCAAGGATAGGAGTTTCTAGCTCCTCATCCATAAAACGTGTCACATCAATGAAATCATCACTCTCATAATCAAGACAGCTTTCATACTCTGTCGTTTCTTGTACATCAACTTTCTTTGTCATTTACTTCTCCATCAAGCGTATTGTTTCTTGATCTTTTTGATTAGTTTAGCTTGGCGCTTTCTAGCCATTTGTTGTGCTAGAGGACCAACTTTCTCAGTATACACAATACCGTTCATATGGTCAAGCTCATGTTGGTAAACTTGTGCAGTAATTCCAGACAACCATGTGTTTACTACCTGTCCATTCTCATCGGTGTATTCTACCTGAATAGCTTCGTAGCGTGGAACATACAGGAACAAACCAGGATACGACAAGCATCCTTCACGCTTCCTTACCAACTCTGCATCTTCAGCTACGTCAACAATACGTGGATTGATACAGACAGCCTCAAAGTCACCAGCACCCATCACGAACATACGGAAGCTGAAGCCACATTGATTTGCTGATAGACCAACACCATTGTAAGTCTTCATCGTCATCTTCAATTGCTTGATGAACTTTTGAATCTCTGCGGTATGAATTTGTTTTTCATCAAATTCTTCCAATGCTACAGCCAGCTTAGGATGCCCATCAGATAGAATTGGTAGAGGAAGAATTTCCTCACGTGTTGGTGATGTTCCTACTCCAGTATCAATAACTAGAGTTGCGTCATTACTAATTTCTTTTGTGTCAATCATTTCATTATCCTCGAAAAATTATTTACCTTCTCAAACCTTATCACATTACGGAACTTGTCTTGTAGAATATCACCCTTGTGTGATATAACAAACAGATTCACATCTTCCAGCATCTGAAGAATAGTCATCAAATACTCGGTACCATTTGCGTCTAGTGACGAATCAAAAACTTCATCCAATATCAACAAGTTAGTATTGGTAGAGTTCTTCAGCTTCGCAACTGCCCGCCAAGTCAACATCAATGCCATATCTATACGTTGCTTTTCTCCTTCGCTGAACGATGCATAAGAAAACTCATCACGGTGTCTGGACTTTATTGTTTCTTTGAACGATTCATCCAGATTGAAGTTGACAAAGAAATCCAGCGATGCTAGATACTTGTTTACCAGCTTGTTGATGATGGGCAAGTATTGCTTGATGATCTTAGTTTTTATACCAGTATCTTTCAACAACAAAGAAGCCGCTTCAATATATGTTTTTTCTTCTATCAGTTCTTTTTTTGATGTTTCTAACTCTTGTAATTGTGTTTGCAATGCGAGAAGTTTATCATTCTCAAGAGTCAAGTCTTCCTTGGCTACTGACAATTGTGCTATCTCTTTTTGCAATTTACCAATATACTTATTTGATTCAATGACAGACATTGTGTTGGATGCTATCTGAACTTGCTTAGACTGAATCGTTGTTGTAACTTTTTGAATCTCGGAGATTCGTGTTTGCTTTTCAACGATTTCTTCTTCCAGCTTTTGTAGACCTTCTTCAGCACGACCAATCTTTTCGCTGAGTTCTTTTATCTGTTCAGCCTTGAAGTCATCAGCAATCACTTGCTTGCATGTTGGGCATGAATCATTTTCTTCAAAGAAACTTAGATTCTTCTTGAAGCTGGAAACGTTGTTCTCAATCTTAGCTTCAAGTTGCGTTAGCTTCTTCACTCTATCTGGTAACTCTTGCTTATCAGTAATTGATTCTGATAGAGTCAAAATGTCTTGTGTCAATACAGACATTACACCTTGAATCTGTTCAATCTGAATGTGAACGTTTGCAATCTCAGCTTCTTTGGATGCAATGGCTTCATCGTTGTCCATTCGCAACTTTGCAATATGTTCCTTCTGCATGTCATACTTGGTTGTTACCAAATCTGATTCATACTTGTTGGTTGCAATCGCATCTTTGTTTCCTGTTGTTCTTTCTTTCAACAGACTATTCATCGTAGAAAAGATTTGAATGTCCAACAAGTCTTCAATGATAGCACGGCGATCAGCGGCTGACAACTGCATGAATGGAACAAAAGAAGCTGAACCAAGAATAACAATCTGTGTGAAAGATTTGTAATTCAATTTTAGAATTTGTTTCTCAAGTGTTTCTTGGTAGTCTCTTGATGCGGCGTCTTGGTTCATCAGTTCACCATTCAGATAAATCTGAAAGATGTTTGGCTTCATACCACGGACAATCTTATACAGTTTGGAACCAATGGTGAATTCACATTCAACAACACAATCCTTCATGTTGATACTGTTGACCAACTGAGGCTTGTTTATGTTTCGAAATGCTTTACCAAACAATACGAAACACAGAGCATCAAGCATGGTTGACTTACCAGCACCATTCGTACCAATGACGAGTGTGTTGGTTGAGTTGTCTAGCTTTATCTCTGTGAAGTAGTTTCCTGTGCTTAGGAAGTTTTTGAATTTTAGTGTCTTGAAAAAAATCATTCTGTAGTTTCAACATTCAAGGACTCAACATAGAGTTCTCTCATAAGGTGCTTCAGTCTAACAGGTTCAACGTTCAATGTCAACCCGTCAATGTACTTATTTAGGATTGTCATGGTGTCTTCTGCTTGATTTACCAGTTCTTCATCTTCACCGAGCTCGGTATCTGTGAAGTCTTCCACAATAGCAACATCAGCAACACCAGACTTGGCTAGTTGATCAATCACATAATCAAATTGATATGCGTTCTGTTTATTGATTACAACCACCTTCACATAGGTATCTTTGTGTTGTTCATAGTGATATGATTTCCAATGCTCAAAGTCCTGTACAGTATCATCATAATTTATTTTATAAAAGATTCTGTTCGGGTTGGCAACGAACTTCAAGTCACGTGTGTCGGTATCAAACACATGGAATCCACGTTGATCTCCGTAATCAATCCACGTAATCTCATATTGGTTTCCGAGGTAGGTGATGGTTCCATCTGTAGATTTATGATGAAAATGACCAGATAGTACCATATCAAAACGATTAAAAATCTTACGATCCAAGCCTTCATGTGCAATGTTTCCTTTATCCATTTCAAAGCCAGCAATTTCAAAATGACCCATTACAATCTGTGCTGTTGTTTCACGTAATGCTTCAAGTGATTGTTCATAGTTTGATGCATTGATCCAAGGCATCAATTGAACTTTCAAACCATCATATGTATTTTCCTGTGGCTCTGTATATACTTTGATATTTTCATAGTGGTCAAACAACTCATGCATCGCATTGATTTCGTTTGTGTTCTTGTATGTCACATCGTGGTTGCCAACGATAACATCCATTGTGATGCCCTCTTTCAACAGAACATCAAAGAAACGTTTGCGCCACTGATTCAGAATCACATAGTTGATAAACTTGCGGCGATCAACAACATCACCCAAATGAATGATGTGCTTGATATTGTTTTTCTTTAGATAAGGAAAGAATGTGCCTTCCCAAAACTTGAAGAAGAATTCATTGAACAATAAACTGTCACCACGTGCGCCAGCATGTGTATCATTTATCAAAGCAATTTTCATATTACCACTTTTCTCCAACAATAGTTTTCAACGTTTCAGCTTCCTGCACACGCTTACGTAGTTCTGTGGTAGAAAAACTGTGTCTGCGCTTATTGTAATAGATTTGCATCGGCAACTCTTTGCCTGTGAAATTCTTATTCTCATATTCTTCACCAATGATACGCACATCAATATCATATGATTGAAGTATGTCCAACAACTCTTTCTCAGTTGCGTAAACTATAACCTCATCAACAAACCTACATGCATCTAGCTGAACATACCGCTCAAACACAGACTGCACCGGTTTGTTTTTTTCTTTCCTATCAATCGTAGGATCAGTTTGTAGTCCAACAATCAAATGATCACATTGTTGCTTTGCATCTTTCAGCATCATAATGTGACCTGCATGAAACAAATCAAACGTTGAACACGTAAACCCAATTATCATTTCAATTCTCCATCATCTGGTAAAATGTCACCATCAGATATTGTATCATCTTCCAAGAATTTTTCAAGACCTTTAGCCTTTGTTTTCCTTTTAGCCTTCTTCTTTTCCTCAAACGTTTGGATAAATTCTGAAATGTTATCGTACAGGACAAATTGCTTCATGTTACCATCTGCATCTTCAAACATCTCACCCTCATCAAGAATACCAAACTGTTCTGTAGCTTTGTACTTGACATATAGCTGTTTCTTTTCCTTTTGAATTCTACGCAGGAAAGCAAAGTAAATTATCTGTGTGAAGTATGCGAATGGGTTGGCTGACTTTGTTGGATCAAAGTTCCTGAAGTACATGATACAGTTCTCAATACCATCACAAATCATTTCCTCTCGGAAAGAATATGAAATGAAGTTTGGTTTGCGAGAGAGGTGGTTGGCAATCTTCAGAAAGCATTCACCAATATAGTTTGGTACGATTGGGTCTTCCTTTCCCTCACTCTTAGCTTTTTCACATGCAGCCTTGTATTCTATAAGTGCGGTAAGAAAATCCGCATTGTTCACGTAATGTTTTGTTTTACTCATCATTATTTCCTGTTTTAGCTATTGACAAGTTTCAGCAACTGGTCGTATAATGGGGGTGTTGGGTGTTCAATGAATTATTCTAGTATTAGTATTGAACGTTTGTAGTTGTTCTTCAGGTTGCGATTCATCATCGTCATCGCCGAACTCATCAAACATGTTAGCTTCAAGTGCTTCGTCAATTTCAGATGCGCTCTCAGCTAGAGCATCGTTAGTTTGAATCACAGTTTTATTATAATATTGAATGAGAGAATCTTTAGGTTCAATGAGAGTAAGAACTTCATGTGCAAAGATACGTGCCGCATTGATCTTGATCAACTCAACAGGCAACCATGGTGTCATAAAGACCACAGACTTGCCATCTAGTTGTTTATAGAACAATGTCATTGGGTTATGTAGCTCAACGACATTATCTGTGTTCACATAAGAACAAGATGAAATAATGTCTTCGCCATCTTTTAGTCTTAGTATTTTTATTTGATTATCCATTTTTCATCTCTATGTTGTAAAATTTATAGGAAAATTTTTCTTCCTCATATATTCTAACACGTTCTATGAAATGTTTCAACGTAAAGTTGGAATGTTTACCAACTCTAAAGTCATCCGCAATATCAAACAAGGTTGCTGAATCTTTGTTATCACCTTTACGCAACACACGACCTATCGACTGTAGATTGCGTATACGAGACTTAGAGGGAGAAGCAAAGATGACATTGTGAAGATTACGAATGTTGATACCGGTACTGAAAGTTCCATAAGACGCAATAATAATCGCATCATTTTCTTTCTCAGTAATTGCACGAACATCTTCTCTAACTTCAACATCGGTACCTCCATAAACAAAAAAGACTTTGCGATCACCCTTTTCTGCATCAATTAGTCTCAGCAATTCCTTTCCGTGTTTCTCCACAAGCTGGAAGAGTATCAGCGAATTGCCTTTGAGAGATAGTGCAAGATTCTTGATAAAGTTATTTCTCGCAGGGTTCAATACTATATAGTCCATCTCTGCCTGATAGTCCCACTTCCTACTCAGCTTACATTTATCTTCTGGATACTTTAGAATCAAACATTTGATTTTCAAGTCTGATACTTGTTTGTTGTCCATCAGTTCTTTTGTGGATGTAACTTTCAATACTGTACCAAACAAACCTTCAAGCACCAGCTTATGTGTCTGTGTGCCATCTAGCGTACCAGTACATCCAATTCTATATGCTGTGTTTTGTAACCCAGACATGATAGTTGTTAGAGACTTCGCTTTGAATTCATGTGCTTCATCACCAAGAACAAAATCAAATTGTTCAAAGTATTCTTTTGGTAATGTGTAGATAGATTGCCATGTTGTAATGGTCAGAAATTTATCTGTGAACTTGTCTTTGCCTGCATACTGTCTGTGACAATGTGTTTCAGAATCATAACCATACGATTTGAAATCGGAGAACATTTGTTCAGCAAGAGAAGTTCTAGGAACAATTAGCAAGCCCTTCTTGCATTTAGTTTGAATATATCGTAGAATGAGATACTGAATAAGGGACTTTCCTGATGATGTTGGAGACAAAAGTAAAGCACGTTTGTTACGAATTGCATGAACAAACGCATCTACTTGGTAATCATGTGGAACAAGATTCGTTGGAAGATTGAGTGTCTTGATAAACTCTAATGCTTCTTTCACAGAAAAGTTTTCTGTTAGTTTTACATTTGGATCATACTCAACTTTGTATCCACGATCTTCACAAAACTTATCAATGTATGGCACTAGCCCATGATAAATTTGATTTGATCGTAAGTCAAATAGTCTGATCTTGCCATCCCACAATCTATTCTTGTATTGTGGTGTAAACTGATAGTTTGGCATGTAGAAAGTAAAGTGATCTGCTAACTCTTGTGCTAGACCACGTTCACATTCTACTTGAATGAACGCTTCATTCTTTTTTGTTATTGTGTAATCCATCATATATAACTTCTTCCCAGGTACTGTCACCCATTAGTCGCACGGACATAATGTATGTATAGTGTCCTGGAAAAGCAGTCCAAGAGTCTGGAGAATTTATTGATAGTGTGTTATGGTTCTTGTAGTCATCACGATACACATGGTATATTTTTCCATGAACAACCTTTATTCCATAGACACATGAATGCATAAGCTCACTAACATGCATTCTATTCACAAGTTCATCAGCTTGACGCTTTAGAACATTGACTTGTTCCATGATGCGGTCATACTCTTGCTTTGCGTGTAGTTTACCAGCATTGTGTATTATATCTTTTTCTTTTTCTATCTCAACAGGGAAAAAAGCTGGTGAGCCAAGTTCCATTGGATATGGCAGATTACTTCTGCGGAGTGGATCCAGTGCATCAAATTCCATCACACACCCTGAATGAATTTTTCCCAGTCTATGAAGGACTTTAGCTGGAAGGTTCTGCTATGCAACTCTTTCAATATCATTTCACAACACTCCACTATTTCTTCATGCAATAGTTTTGATGCGATATACTTGTTCAAGTCCTCATCTGCATCCAAGTATGTTGAAATGTCTGATTTGAGTACGAATGGAAATGGATCCCATCCATGTCTTTTCAATTCAGCATCGCCCATCCTACCAGTGTAGTATTCCCACTTGATCTTCTTCATACGTGCATACTTGAACTCTGCATCTTTGATTAGAAGTTTGTGGTTGGAAAGAATACGCAAATACTTACTGTGAAGTTTTGGTATATCAATGAGAGCCTTGCCTGGCTCCGTGCGGTCAATTTGGGAATCTTTTTCCCACTCAGTCATCAATTCGTCAAGTTTGCTCATAATATTACTCCTTTAGGGAGTTTACATCAATTAGAATAATTTTTCAACAGTATAATAGGTAAATCTGAATGTTGCGTCTGATGTTAGGATGTTGTCTGGTGTGTCTTGTGTTGCCAGCATAAACGATGCTAACGATACTGGAAATACATCCACAAATTTGAATCTGTAGTATGGTGTAAATGATGACGAATAGATCGTCAATGTTGCATCCGAGAACTGTGGTGTCTTTGGATTAGGAATTTGTTTTGACAATCTTGGCAACTGTTGGTATTGCTCAAACGTTTCTGGGAATGTCATAGCACGAATCCAATCGTGTATTTCAATCCACGATCTCATTTCTTCGTCAATAGCAAATGTGACGTTCAGTTGGTCATATATTGCTTTCTCACCAGGAGAATACTTCTCAACGAATGGTGTTGTAACTGGTATTTCACCCATAGAGATACCTGGTACAGATACTGCTTGACAGAAGAATTGTATGTTTGGTACTCTACTGAAAGTCAAGTTGAACTTATTCGGATGAAGAAAGTTTTGATTGCTTGGAGTATTTGATAGTGCTGTTGCCATGATACTATTTATAAACAAAAAAAGGGAGTCATTTCTGACTCCCTTTGAAATGCCTCTCTTAGTGGAGGCTTAGATCACATAATATTGGCGATCTTGAATGCACGATAGTACAAGTTGCTCATAGCGGTGATAGCGCCAGAACCTTGTGTAGTACCTTGTGCAAATGGGTTAGCAACCAAGCCGTAACGGGTCTTGAATCCAATTTTTGGTTGGAATGTGCTTGTATCAACTGCACGAACCATTTGTAGAGGAACGTATGGGCAGTAGAATAGACCAGCGTCATAAGCGTTGGAACCCTTGAAGCCTAGAACGGCAAATTCAGCAGAAGAAGATGCTGGGAAGTATGGGTCAATGTAAACCTTGATACGACCGAACATGGTACCTGCGAATGTGTTGCCGGTATCGTCAACTGTTAGATTGACTTGGCTATTCAATGCAGATTGGTAGTCCAATAGACCAGCCATTGCGAAAGCGGAAGCAACATCAGATGAGCAAATCAAGATGTTACCTTTGCCACGACGGGTTGTCTTAGCAATGGTGTTAGCTTCACGTTCGATTTGGAATGCCAAACCTTTGATCTTTTCAACCATCCAACGACCGTTAGAGTCGGTGTCTAGGTCGAATGTACCAACTGTTGTGGTACCAACTTGGCAACCAACTTTAGCAGAAGTGTAAACTGTACGTAGAACTTCACGGTTGATTTCAGCGAGAATTTCTGTAGAAAGAATGTTGCTCAATTCGGTTTCAGCGTCTAGACCATGAACTGCTTTCAAGTCTTGTGCCAATTCCATTGAGTACTCAGCCTTCAATGCACGTGTCTTTGCAGTCACGGTAACTTTCTCAATGCTGAAACCCATTTCGTTTGGTACCAATGCTTCAGCAAGAGCTGTAGTCATTGCGTTACCAGTTGCCAAGCCGTATGTGAATACGTTGTCGGAACCAGTAGAAGTGTCAGATGCTAGAGTAATAGCATCGTGTGTGCCACCTGCCCAACCAGAGTGAGCGGTGTTAGCTTCGTTGTAGAACGCTTCGGTACCTGTAGAAGGAACACGATCTGTACCATACATAGAACGCATTGCGAAAATCATGCCGGTTGGTCCAGTCATTGGCTGAACACCGCAGATATCATAAGCGATCAAGTTTGGTAGGGAACGGCGAACCAAGCTGATAAGGATTGGGTCGAAACCAGCAACTGGACCAGTAGCGGTAGCACCTGTACCGAAACCACCTGTACCAGCGGAGTTGGTTGGAGCTGCTTCGTTTAGGATACCAGCTTCTTTAGCCATAGCTTGAACTTGGTTTTCCAAAACAACTGCTGTAACAGCACGCTTGTATGGGTCGGTAATCTTTGGCAACTCAGCGTGCTCTAGCACGGGTGCCCATTTCTTTTGTAGGTCTTCGGATAGAAACATCTAAAATTCTCCTTGTTATTATTGATTTAGATTCGGGTTGTTTTTGAAATTGATTGAACAATAGAGTTCATGAATGCATCAGTAACAACTGTCTTTGTGCTTTCAGGTTCTACTTGTTCGTGAAGTTGGGCTTCATCAGCCTTCTTTACACCAGAAGGGAAATAGTTTTCACGAATTGTTTCAAGTTTTGTCTTGTACTCTTCCTCTGTAGAAAAGTCTACGCTCTCTGCAAGCGCCTTGATTTTTTCAACTTGTGTATCGGTCAAACCTTCACATACTTCACGGGTAACTTGGGCTTTGTGAGCTTCTTGCAATTGCTTGCGGTATTCAATACCACGCTCAACTTCTTCGTCCAACTTGCTTGATAGTTCATCAACTTTGTTTGCAAGTTCGTCAACGAGATCAACTTTTTCTGCTGGAACATCAATGTAGTGTTCCACAAATACATTACGCATTGCAGAGATGAAATCTTCAGCAATCTCGGTACGAATACCTTTTTCGATTGCGATTTCATTGTCTGCCATCCATTGTTCTACAACGTAGCCAATGTAGTCATTTACTTTTTCTGCCAAATCTTCTTTGACTTGCTCAACAGCTTCTTCTAGCATGCCAGCGTATTTTGCTTCAGTTTCTTCAGCAATCTGTGCAACACGATCCATAACACGTGCTTCAAAAATTGTGGTAACTTTAGCTTTGAAATCTTCAGAGATTGTGGAATCGTCTGCGAATAGAGCGTTGATATCTTCAGACAAATCTAGTTTATCTGTAACAACTTCTTCTTCCTCTTTCATTGTCTTGCTACCACCAGCTTTGTTTTGGGTGTCAGCAGATGCATCAGAACCTTTGGTTGTAGGTGCTGTAGCAGACTTAGATGTGAAAGTCATCTTGTGTGAATCGTCATCAGGCTTAGCATTCTGTGGTGTTGGACCACCAGAGTCAACTGTTTCGCCTTCTAGCTTTTGTGGAGGCATAGCATTTTTACCCTTGCCTGATGCAAGAATTTCTGCCGCTGCCTCAAAAAGTTTATTGGTACTCATTAGGAATCTCCTTTGTGTTTATTTATTTATAATT
>JACCEE010109674.1_pt1 | contig 12201 bp, 9 predicted proteins | sample 7449931 | NCBI WGS metagenome assembly JACCEE01 (sample SAMN15323457, study PRJNA562643) | freshwater metagenome | isolation source: river surface water | place: USA:Blue River Watershed | collected 2017-08-19 | reverse complement strand
TTGAATCATTTGAACAAGCTGACGGTTCGACTGCACGCCGTTATGGTGGCACGGGATTGGGATTGGCAATTACGCGGCAACTGATTGAATTACATGGCGGAAAAATTTGGGTTGAATCTAAAGTCGGCGAAGGTTCTGATTTTATTTTCACTTTACCGCTGTTTAATGGGCAGAGTTATGAGCAGGATATGCCGACTAAATTGAGTGGACAACGCCTGATGCTGGATTATACCGCTCCAGCCACTGAAACAATGGCACAATTGATACAACTCCCCAAAGAAGCAACAGATGATAGAAAACAATGGGTTATCTTAATTGTTGACGATGAACCGATTAACCGTCAAGTCTTGGTCAATCATTTATCGCTGCACAATTACAATATTTTTCAAGCGACTTCCGGACAAGAAGCGTTGGACATGCTCAGTTCTGGTCTGCGTCCGGATTTAATTCTGCTCGACGTAATGATGCCCAATATGACGGGTTATGAGGTCACGCAAACCATTCGCAAAACGTGGCAAGCCAGCGAACTGCCCATTGTGCTGCTGACTGCGAAAAATCAAATTTCTGATCTGGTTATCGGCTTAGAAATGGGCGCGAATGATTACCTTACGAAGCCTACATCTAAAGACGAATTACTGGCGCGGATTAAGACGCATATCAATTTGAAACATCTGAAAATGGAAAATTTACGGATGAGTGCCGAGCTTGACGTAACCCGACGGTTGCAACGGATGTTATTACCCAAAGAAGAGGAGTTGCTCGATGTTGACGATTTAGATATTGCGGGATATATGGAGCCAGCCGATGAGGTGGGCGGTGATTATTACGACGTATTGACGCACAATGGACGGGTGAAAATTGGCGTGGGCGATGTCACCGGGCATGGTTTAGAAAGCGGCGTGCTGATGATTATGGCGCAAACTGCGGTGCGTACCCTGCAAGTTCATAATGAAACTGACCCCGTTAAATTCATGGCAACATTAAACCGCACAATTTATGAAAATGTCAAACGAATCAACACTGAAAAAAGTATGTCCCTTGCTCTGGTCGATTATAGCAACGGCGAATTACATCTCTTTGGGCAACATGAAGAACTGATTGTGGTACGCAACGGCGGGAAAATTGTCGAACGGGTGGACACGATTGATCTCGGTTTTCCCATTGGTTTAGAAGAAGATATTACCAAATTCATCGGCGAAACACGGATTCAGCTTGAACCTAATGATGTCGCGGTTTTTTATACGGATGGCGTGACCGAAGCAGAATGTAAAGATGGCAGACAATATGGTTTAGAACGGCTCTGTGAATTGGTCAAACGACACTGGCAAAAACCTGCTTCATTGATTCGTCACGCAATTATCACCGACGTGCGCGAATTTATCGGCGAAAACAAAGTGTATGATGACATGACGTTAGTAGTGCTTAAACGTAAATGAAGTAATTAAAACTTGCAACGCGCTTCAAATAAGAATCATTATCATTTACAATATAGCATCTACCCATCATGAGCAACGTGCCACTATGAGTCATTTTACTATCGGAATTGTCGGCAACCCCAACTGTGGAAAAACGACATTATTCAACGTGTTGACGGGATCGAATCAACAAGTCGGCAATTGGCCCGGAGTGACGGTTGACCGTAAAGTTGGACACTACAAACACACCGCAAATCAGATCGAAATCGTTGATTTACCGGGCATTTATTCGCTTGATGTCGCCCCCGGCAGCACTTCGTTAGACGAGCAAATTTCTCAAGATTATATTCTCTCCGGTGAAGCTCATCTCATTGTCAATATTGTGGATGCTTCCAATTTAGAGCGCAATCTTTATCTCACCACGCAATTGTTGGAAATGCACGTTCCGATGATTATCGCAGTCAACATGACAGATATCGCGGCGCAACGCGGCATTCAACTCAATTTAACCACACTTGCGCAACAACTCGGCGTTCAAGTGCTGCCAATCAGTGCCACTCGTCGCGAAGGCATTGAAGAACTCAAGCAAGCCATTGATGCTGCTTCACAAATATCGCAACCCCCCAAAACTAAAATTGTTTATCCGCCCCCGGTCGAACACGCCATTGCAACGTTACTGCCCGCGGTGCTACCCCAACTTTCGGCTGAAAAGGCGGCTCATGCCCGATGGATCACACTGAAATTATTAGAAAATGATGCTTCAGTTAAACATTTTTTACAAAACGACATCAATATACAAGTGACGCAATTACAAGAACATATCGCAACCGAGTTGGAAGAAGACGTTGACATTTTAGTCGCAGACAGCCGTTACACCTTCATCAGCACCTTAATTCAAGCCGCCGTCAAAAAAACGTCAAAAGTCAATCGCACGCTGTCGGATAGAATTGATCAAATCGTGCTCAACCGCTTGTTTGGTATCCCAATTTTTCTTTTAGTCATGTACTTGATGTTCTTATTCACCATCAATATTGGCGGAGCATTTATCGATTTCTTCGATATTTTCGTCGGCACATTACTGGTCGAAGGCATGGGGGTATGGCTCGATTCACTTGGCTCTCCCGCATGGCTCACCACGTTAATTGCATCTGGAATGGGCGGCGGGATTCAAATTGTCGCAACCTTCATCCCAATTATCGGATTTCTTTATCTATTTTTATCATTTTTAGAAGATTCTGGCTATATGGCGCGTGCTGCGTTCGTCATGGACAGATTCATGCGTTTCATCGGTTTACCCGGAAAATCCTTCGTTCCATTGATTGTCGGCTTTGGTTGCAACGTGCCCGCAGTGATGGCGACACGAACCTTGGAAAGTCAACGAGATCGGATTTTAACCATCATGATGACTCCCTTCATGTCCTGCGGGGCGCGATTACCCGTGTACGCGTTATTTGCCGCGGCATTTTTCCCAGTGGGCGGACAAAACGTGGTATTTAGTCTCTATTTATTTGGCATCGCCATCGCCATTTTTACCGGATTAATCATGAAGATGACATTATTTCGTGGTGAAGCGTCGCCCTTCGTCATGGAATTACCCCCCTACCATTTACCCACTTTATACGGAATTCTGCTGCGCACGTGGGATAGATTAAAAAACTTTATCTTTCGTGCCGGTCAAGTGATTGTTCCAATGGTTGTTTTAATCGCTTTTTTAAACTCTTGGGGGACAGATGGCAGCTTTGGCAATGAAAACAGCAATAAATCCGTATTAAGTCAAATTGGGCGCAACCTCACTCCAGCCTTTGAACCGATGGGCATTCACGAAGAAAACTGGCCCGCAACAGTCGGCATTTTCACCGGAGTATTGGCAAAAGAAGTGGTGGTTGGCACGTTGGACGCAATTTATACACAATTAGGTGAGGCTGAATCCGGTGCGGCAACAGAAGAGCAACCCTTTGATTTAAAACAAGGATTGTATTCAGCGTGGATCAGTATTCCCAATAATTTATCAGATGTGGCGAACAATTTACTCGATCCGCTGGGGTTACGAGTGATTAATAAAGATGAATTAACTGATTCTCAAGGGGTGCATGACAATACCTTTGGGGCAATGGTGGCACGTTTTGACGGGCAGGCGGGGGCTTTTGCCTATTTATTGTTCATTTTGCTCTACATGCCGTGTGTTGCGACGGTAGCGGTTATTTATCGTGAAACCAGCTTTAAAATCACAGTGTTAGTCTCATTGTGGAGTACAGGAATGGCATATTTCATCGCAGTCGTATTCTACCAACTCGCCACCATCGACCGTCACCCGGTGCAATCCTTGGCATGGTTATTGAGTTTTACTGCAACGTTACTATTCCTCATGATTCTATTACGTTTTTACAGTAAACAACACACCGTTGCCACACCCACATAATTGATTTAGACAAACCTATCAGTCTGCAAAGTCTGGTAGGTTTAACATGGTAAATTACACTCGGCTCAACTGTTCAGCGAGGTTATCTAATTGTAAAAAATGAATTTTTGTGCGCACCTCTGGAGTCGCCACTTCCGCCGCCAGCACCAAAACCAACAATGGTACACCGGCTTGCTCTAAATCCTGCACCAATTTTTGCCGCGCCGCATCCCAATTCAACAATACACACATCGCACCGCTGACCGCACCAACGTGAGCCAACACCAACGGAAATAATGTTTCAAACGGTTTCTCGGTACAGGCGCGCACACATGCCAAAATTTCCAAGAATTGATCCGTCTGCGTCACGCCCCGTCCACCGGTAAATGAGTAAGTCTGTGCGCCGACAAACATCAGATTTAACAACGTTTCATGACTGCGCGGTGCCATTGCGAGAGAGGCAGCGACTGAAACAGCAGCTTCAAAGATTTGTCCATATTCATGTTCTGTAAAAGTGTCTAAAATCAAGGCATAGCGCACAAAAAATTCATCTTGAAACTCTTTGACCACCGGTTCGCCCAATTTTGCAAAACTTTTCCAATGAATGTGATGCAGTGCGTCGCCGGGACGATATTCACGCAGCGCGACAAACTCTTGAGTGTCTCCCACTGAAATTGCTAAATTCACGCCCCCTTGCTGATATTTGCGTGAACCGGTAAATTTGAGCTGCGACACCGGGTAACTCTTTGGTAATACAAGCAATTTATCTGGCATGGGTAAAATATAGAACGCATTGAACAATCCAAACGGATCAGGACGAGCGAAAGTAAAACTGTCAAAATGAATATAGCCACGTCGCAGTGGAGTCATTTCTAAATTTATGTCGCAATAACTGGGCGAATTTAATTTTGCAGGCGGGAGCGATGGAATCGGTTTTTCTTTAATTTCAGCCCCTTTGCTCAGAATCATCAGCCAAACCCAGCGCGGATAACCCACATAACGATCAAAACGATTACGCCATTGGTGCAGCGGGTCTTTCACCTGTAAAAACGTTTGATAACTGGGCAAGGGTTGTGCGATATCTTCCAACAGACTCAAATTGTGTTGCCATTTTGTCGTGTGGTTAAAAATACGCACTCGATATTGCAATGGCTCGCCGACTGTCGCAAATTGAGGCAAAAATCGTTGAGCATTCAATTTGATACGAAATCGCCAACTGCTTAACCACGCCACCGTCAGTAGCGCAACGAGCAACGCAAATAATTGATAAGCCATGCTTTGTCGCGTATCTGCACTGAATAATGCCGCCGCTGCCCAACCACCTAATACGACCATGCCTGCGTTGGTAAAATGGCGTTTAATCCAACGATTCAGGTTGAAAACCAATTTAAAATTATAAAAACGTAAGCGTCGAAACATGATAATTTTTTCGTCGAGGAAGTATCGGAGCGGAAATCAGTCGAATTTAAAAAAATATTCAACTTTTATCTTTTTCTTCAATCAGTTCTACAATTCGTTTTGTCAAATCGACCACTTGTTGGGCAACAGAGTTGGCGGCTGAGTTGTCTTGAATAGCGTATAATGATAACGGTTTTCGTCTAAATGAAGCATGACCAAAATAAACTGAATCTCTGACAGGAGGTAACATGCGGAAATCTGAGATATTTTTCTTCATAAATTTGGCAACGGTGGTGTGCAAGGTGGTGTTCGCGCTGACCATCATGGGCACAATTCCTAACACATTCGCTTGTTTGCCATCGGTATCGAGATTGACTTCTTTGAGATTTTGCAACACGTTTTTCACGCCAAATGCCGATAAATATTCTAATTGCGTCGGAATCAGCACATATTTTGCGGCATACCAACCACTCCACGTGACATGGTTAAAACAGGGCGCGGTATCGATCAGCACGTAGTCGTAGTCACCCGCGAGTTTTTTTAAACCATGACTCAGAAAACGCGGTGCAGAAGGATTATCGGGCATTTTCTTATAATTTGTTTTGTAACTACTTGGTAGAACGTCAATTTTTCCGGTCGAACTTTCATCTTTGGCGAGATCAAACGCACCCGTTGCCGGATAAATACATTGCCGATATACCGATAAATCGACATCTTTATAGCCAATGCTGATGAAATCCATGACTTCTTTGCGTTGTTCAAAAGATTCAATCAGTTGCATGTAGGTCGTTTCATCGGCTTGCTCAAATGCTTCGGCTTTATTGACCCCAAGTGTCAAACTGGCATTCGCTTGATCATCTAAATCAATGACTAACACCCGCTGCCCCTGTTTTGCCAATTCATACGCTAAGTTGACGGTTAAAGTGGTTTTGCCTACGCCCCCTTTTGAGGCATTAATTGTAATTGTTCTCATTGTCAAGGTATCCAAGAAATTTTTAACAAATGTTGCAACAGGTTGAATATACGTTGGATTTTCAATCGCGCACTGGGCTTTTAAACATGCTGTGCCGTGAGCGAATTCATAAATTTCGACAGCAAACGGATCGATCAAGAAGCCGTATCGAATTTTAGAATGAAACAAATAACTACTTTGTAACTGAAAACGGGCGGCACTGTCAATAGGATTTTTCGCAGATTTGACTTCGATCAGAAATTCAATATTCCGATCAATATCTTGCACGTAGAAATCGGCATATACATGACCCGCCGCTTCTTTAATTTTGAATTCTGGATGCCAGCCGCGTTGTGCGACATTTGCCTGTGTCAAAATAGCTTGTACCAGATGTAGGGAAACGTAGGCTTCGTTATTCCATTCGGCGGGTAATTTATGTCGATTGGGCATGGGCAGATGAACTCAAAAATGTGAAGGGAGTTGCCGGGAAGATCGTTAAATATGAGGAGATTTTAACCAAAAATTGCATCATCTGCTAGATGTTTTGAACACCTGAAAAACTTGGGAGAGTTGACAATAATCACTTATATTAATACGATACGCCTTGATAAGGCATGAATCGCATGGAGTAAGTTTCGCTTGCTTCATTGAAAAAACAGTTGAAGACAGGTAGAATCGTCCGAGCACGGTCTGGTTGTTGCCAGTACATTTGAAAGTTTTGAAATTATAGGTTAATTATGAAGCATATTGGTGAGTTGGTTGAAGGGGCACAAAATGTTTTGCAGCAGTTATGGGAAAAAAATCAGCATGTGCAACAGGTGAATCAGACCTTGCCAAACATTTTACCGAAACCGTTGGCAGTGCATTGTCGTGTGGTCAATGTGCGCGAACAAACCGCGGTTATTTACACCGATTCGGCGGCATGGGCAACTCGACTGCGTTATCTCGTACCACAAATTTTGCAGGTGTGGCAACAACAAGCCTTTACAATTCAAAAAATTGAGATCAAAGTGCAGTTAGAAACGAGTGTCGCCACCGAACCCACTTTGCACACCACGCTTGCACCTGAAACTACCATCTCGAAAACTCGGGGCCCCTATCCTTTGACTCAAAATGCTGCCAATTACCTGCGTCATACTGCGGAAACGACTGAACATCCACGTCTAAAAGCGGTGTTATTACGGCTTGCCAGTCGCAGTCAAACGGGTAAGGGTTGTAAATAGCGCAAGGGCGGTGTGGGTTGATTGGCTTCAAAACTGACTAATTCCCACGCATATTTGTCGGCAAGCAGGGTGCGCAGTAATAAATTGTTCAATTCGTGACCGGATTTATAGCCACTGAATGCGCCGATTAAACTATGTCCTAATAAATATACATCGCCAATTGCGTCTAAAATCTTGTGCTTGACGAATTCATCTTCGTAGCGCAAGCCTTCTTCATTCAACACTCGGTAATCATCGACGACAATAGCATTTTCCAAACTGCCACCTAGTGCTAATTTATTTTCACGTAATAATTCAATCTCGTGCATAAATCCAAAGGTGCGCGCCCGGCTGACTTCTTTGACAAAGGAGGTTTTGGAAAAATCTATTTCGGCGTGTTGCTGGGTGCGTTTGAAAACGGGATGATTAAAATCGATCTGAAAACTGACTTTGAAGCCATCAAAGGGTTCAAATTTCGCCCATTTATCGCCTTGTTGTACTTTAACCGCCCGTTTGATGCGAATATAACGTTTTGGTGCATTTTGTTCTTCAATTCCAGCCGACTGAATCAGAAAAACAAAGGGGCCCGCGCTACCGTCCATAATAGGCACTTCAGAGGTGCTGACATCGACATAAACATTATCAATGCCTAATCCTGCGAGGGCAGAAAGTAGATGTTCGATGGTCGAAATGCGTACATTTCCTTTAATCAGTGTGGTCGAAAGCCGTGTGTCTCCCACATTTTCGGCGCGGGCTGCAATTTCAACCACTTGGGGTAAATCCGTCCGACGAAAAATAATTCCGGTATCGACGGGTGCCGGTCTGAGACTTAAATAGACTTTGTCGCCTGTGTGCAAGCCTACGCCGGTGGCTCGAATCACATTTTTTAAGGTGCGCTGCTTGATCATTTCTGTCTATTTCTCCATATTTGTCGGCTTTGACCCGCATACCGTAATAAATAGCTGTGCATAAATTGGTTAGTGTCTCAACTGTGGAAATCAATGGATGCTGATTTCAAAAAATAACTAAATTCTCCTCCCGTCATCATTGGTACTGCCACTGATTTAAACTGATTTAATCGGCTTGGCGGCGTAAAAATGCTGGAATATCTAAATAGGCAGCATCGGCATGATTATCCGAGCTTTCCAGCGTGTTATGAGGTGCTTCAACCCCATGTAACCGAGCCACAGTTGGCTTTTCGTATTCGCGATAGTCAGATAAACGAGTGGGCTTTTCGACGGGGGGTGGCACCTTGGTCGTAGGCATCACTTTCACATTGGAACGTTCTGGCTGGGGTACGGGAGTTTGCTGTTTGATATGATTTCCGACCCCGGTGGCAATCACGGTCACTTTTAATTCATCGGTCATGTCTGGGTCAAGTACCGTACCGACGACGATAGTGGCATTGTCTGAGGCAAATTCTTCGATCACATCGCCCATTTCTTCAAATTCACCGATACTTAAATCAAGCCCAGCCGTCATATTGACTAAAATCCCACGTGCGCCGGCAAGATCGACATCTTCGAGTAATGGACTGGAAATCGCTTCCATCGCTGCTTTACGCGCCCTACCTTCCCCTTTAGCACGTCCTGTGCCCATCATTGCCATCCCCATTTCTTGCATCACGGTTTTCACGTCGGCAAAGTCAACGTTGATTAAACCGGGGCGAGTGATGAGTTCAGAAATCCCTTGAACGGCATGGTAAAGTACATTATTAGCGGCTTTGAAGGCTTCGAGCAATGAAGTTTCTCGTCCCAGCACCGCGAGCAATTTTTCATTGGGAATGACGATCAGCGAATCAACATGATTATAAAGTTCTTTAATCCCCTGTTCTGCCACCGCAGCGCGCCGTTTACCCTCAAAAGGAAAGGGACGTGTAACCACAGCCACTGTAAGTACGCCCAATTCCTTCGCCACTTGAGCCACGACGGGCGCGGCACCGGTACCTGTTCCGCCCCCCATGCCCGCGGTGATAAAAACCATGTCCGTACCTTCCAACACTGCCATGACGCGTTCCCGATCTTCGAGTGCGGATTGTTGCCCAATTTCAGGATTTGCACCTGCGCCCAGACCTTTGGTAATATCCGTGCCGAGTTGCAAAATCGTGCGTGCTGAAGAATTTTTTAAAGCCTGCGCGTCGGTATTGGCACAAATAAATTCAACGCCTTCGATACTGGTTTTAAGCATTTGTTCAACGGCATTGCCACCGCCACCGCCGACCCCAATGACTTTAATGACTGCATTTTGACTGTAAGTATCCATTAATTCAAATGGCATAAAAATTCGCTCACTGTTAGTAATTTTGTAGAATAATCAGAATTCTGGGTTGAATCTTGTTTCAAATTTAAAATAATCGCTCAAACCTGCTTTGAAATTTCATCACGTATCGTAGATAAACTACCATGCCACCGGCTTAAAGTTTTCATCATTTAAAATTGCCACCGTTTCCCCTTGTTGGGCAAGTACGAAAAAACCTTTATGATACGCATATTTTGCCACAGCTTCCGGAATCACCATCGCTGCCACCGCGCCAAGTGCCTGTTTATCGGCATATTCTGGGAACAGACGTTTAAATTTTTCCATTCGTTCTAAATGTTCATTGACATCATCAATACTTAATTTACTTTTCACTTCGATTAAAATGCACGTATCCCCGTTAATCGCAAAGAGATCAATTTGTGTGGCAAGGTTTAATTGTGGATTTCGACGGCTGATATCCCGACTTAATCCATTGACCGCAATCCCCCGCGCCTGAAAGATTTGAATCAAAGAGGGTGCGACAAATGCCTCGACAAACTCGCCTAAACGACTGGTTAATTTGCCAATCTTTTGATCTGTCTCTTTGAAGCGGCGCGCCATTTCCCGATCACGTTCCTTAAAAAAACGTTCAGTTTCTTGAAAACGCCGTTCTGCTTCCCTAAAACGCTGTTCTGCTTCTTCGGCATATTTTTTCAATTGTTGATCAGTTTCCCTCAACTGTCGGTCAGTCTCTTTTTGTTGCCGATCCGTTTCCTTTTGTTGCCGATCTGTTTCTCGAAATAAACGCCAAACTTCATCCAGATTTGGGGCGGGTTCAGTAAATTCACTCATCCTTTCAGTCTTTCTAAAAGAAAAATAACAAATTCCAATGCTTTCTCATATTTTTTAACGATCTCATCTACAGTCCAACTTATTGAAGCGGCGGCGAAGTTCCCATGTACCAAGGTATTTCTTTTCTGACCTAATTCTAGAAACGATTTCATACCTTCGGCTAATTCAAGTTGTTTGGGCTCTTTTTGTTTGAGCTCTTTCTCGATTTCTTGTTTAAACGACTCCCCAAAGAGTTTTGTAAACTTATTGATATTTTTATCATCCCAAACAAAATAGGTATGATACTGACGTGAAATCGCTTTTGCCTTAACCAGCTCAAAAATTCGTGGTGAACTGCTATTTTCAGCTAACTCACTAATTGCACTAGTAATTTCATGCTCAAAAAAGCTCGCAATGCTGAGAATTAACACTTTTCTAAATTCAGCATCGGAATTATCAGCGAAAGTAAGTTCACCCTGTTGCGAGAAAAAGTGACGAACCTCTTCATGTCGTTTAATCAAAATGTCAATGATATTCTCGGGTCGTGTCATGGTTCTACCCCTGTAAAATCTCACAAGCCCGTTGTAATCTGAGGCGAACATTCTCAGAACTGGTCGTTCTCACTTTACTGGCTTCAGTAAATTCTGGGTCGTTTTTAAGCAGTTCAATCTGAGCCAATGGTATTTGTAACACGGTTGCAGTGTTATCTCGATAACCGGTCACGCAGGCAGCATAGAATATGGCTTCAAACACCGAGATATTCATTTTTTTAGTACGAGTGCGAATGGTCTCGCTGGGGTAATCTTTGTAACTATTTAAAAAGTTGTCAAAAACTCTCTTCATAAAATCAAGCTCATCCTTCTGAGCTTCTTGCATACTTTTAGCAAAAGAATTGAGGAACCGCGTTAATGAAGGTTTATAGGTTTCTCCCGCTTTGAGAAGTGCAAATCCTCTCAACAACATTTCCATGTCTATCAAATGTAAATCGGGTTCTTTCTCATCAAGCAATTTACGCCAACGATCATCGCTGTTGAGGCGAGCAATCATTTTCATGAAATCAGAATGATACAAACTGGCACGGATTTCTTGTGGTGTCAACTTCACTCCTCCCGTATTCAAACGATTAAAAATCTCAAATATCGAGGAGTCATCAGCCTTGGGGAAATTTTGCTTGACGACAATGCAACGAATTGTTTTAAAATCCGGCGTATTTTGTCCGTCTACTAGGCTATCGTAGCATAAACCGTTTAATTTACTTCTTTCTGCTGGCAGCTTACTGATGAGTTTCAGTTTAAATTCAGTGAAAAATTCATCATTGGTAAGCACATCTTTAGGTATGTTACCTTTTTCTTCAAACAACCGACGCAACTCATTCCTCTTTTCCATACGAGGAAAACGTTGGTTGACAAAGTAGTAAATGGACATCAAACGTTGTTGACCATCAATCACTAGATATTTATTTCTACCCTGTTCATACAAAAATATTTGTGGAATAGGCAATCCAAGTATCAGAGATTCGATTAATCTTGATGCCATGCCCAAATCCCAAACATAGTTGCGTTGAAAACCGGGAATTATAAAAGCACCTTTTTCAATCTGATTAACAATGGTTGATACATTGAAATCGTTTGGACTGGCGCTAATCTCGTATTCTGTAAAAAAGCTATTTTCTTCAGTTGATTCTTCTTGTAATTCTTCTTGTTCAGTTAGCATGAGATCATTCCTCGAATTAATGTTATGCCGCAAGTGTATTCTTTGTAGTTAGTT
>JACCEE012672526.1_pt1 | contig 12204 bp, 8 predicted proteins | sample 7449931 | NCBI WGS metagenome assembly JACCEE01 (sample SAMN15323457, study PRJNA562643) | freshwater metagenome | isolation source: river surface water | place: USA:Blue River Watershed | collected 2017-08-19 | reverse complement strand
GGAAAGTCTTTCGCGCTTTTTGAGCGACTTGCCGACTTTTCCCGCTCTTACTATTCGGATGGCGATTTATTCTTACCCCGACGCCCTTCGGATTCCTTCGCTTGTTTGGCGGGGTTTATCGACTCATACCTGAAACAGGGGCTCGATGAGCGCTATGCCATCGCGCTTGAATGGCTTAGATATGATTTTCTCTTTATGGGAAAACCCGGGGCCTTTCCCCTTTGGTACGATCGTCGTTACTCGAAGGAAGGCCATGACGGCGCCCTGTTAGCCTGCGGGCTTTTGGGCGATGGCCGCGAGTCCCGGAAGAACGCGTATGCGCGAACGGAATTCGAGTCGTTTTCCCTCGATCCGTCACGGGGCCCCGAGAACTATCTATTTATATACGACGAAAAGGGGAAGTTCCAAAAAAAACCACGAATAATAAAGAGTGTGTAGTATAATTTCCTTACAGGAGAAAAAAAGTATGGATGTAAGCATAATCAATCCCTTTCTGTCGTCGGCCATTAATCTCTATTCCAATATGTTTGGGATCGAGGTACAGCCCGGGACGCCGTACCTTCTTGGGGACGAGATCAAACATCGCTGGGAGATATCCGGGATTCTTGGACTGACCGGTGATTATCAGGGCTTAGTCGGCTTTCGCCTACCGAGGTTGCTCGCCGACAAAATGCTCGAGAAGTCCGGCATCAAGACGAAGAGCGAGGAAGAACGGCAGGAAACGGTGTACGGCATGATCGGTGAGCTGACGAATATCATATCCGGCAACGCGGCATCGGCCATCGATCACGCATCGATCGATATTTCCCCTCCCGTGGTGATATTTGGCGAGAACCACCACATCGCTTGGCCAAAAACCATTCCCGTGGTCGCCATTCCGTTTACCTCCGCGAATGGTCCGTTTGAAGTCGACGTCTGTTTTAAGAAGAAATAGAATATGCTGACTCTATGCGAATAAAGCCAGGAAGGACGCGTCAATGAAGATTCGGGACAGCCTTAAGCTACGCATTCTCTTGCTCTTTTGCGGATTCGTGTTTTTATTCTGTCTCGTCTTCATGACGATGTCGGTAAACGCGATGGAGCGGGCGGCCACGGAGATATTCTCGGCCAACGGGCTTCCTTTCGCGCAGTCCGTCTCCGAGGGGATTGATCCCGTCGCGTTTCGGCGGATATCGCGATCCCTGGACGCGGCTGATCCCTATTACGCGGAATTGCAAAGCTCGATGCTAAAGGCGAAGACCAAGTCGAACTGTAAGTATCTGTACACGATGATTCGTACCGACGAAGGCAAGTACTTGTATGTCGTGGACGGCAGCACTACGCCCGATGACGCGGAGAACTTTTCCGCGATCGGCGACGAGGAAGACGTCAGCGTGTACGGGGCCGGTTTCGTGGAAACCTTCGATTCGGGTAAGGCGTATAAATCCGGTTTGGAAAAACAGGAAGGTTGGGGCTGGTTGGTAACCGTGGGCGTCCCGATCAAGGATCCCTCCGGCAAGGTGATTGGGATCGTCGCCTGCGACTTCGACGGCGCCGAATTGCGCGCCAATGTCGTCGCTTTCGCGATGAGACAGCTGATCGCGGTTGCCGTATGCGTCCTGCTCGGCGTCGGCATGATATTCCTCGTGTCGGGCATGCTTTTCGCGCCGCTGCGGCTCGTGTCGGGCCCCATGAAAGAGATCTCGAGCGGAACCGGAAACCTTTCGGCAACCATACCCGTAAAACGCGAGAACGAGATTACCGAGCTCGCCGTGAGTTTTAACCACTTCGTGGCGAAATTGCGCGATATCGTCGTCGCTATCCGTGAGTCGCTCGTTGCCCTCTCCGGAGCGGGAAATTCCCTGCGCGGCGATTCGGTAAAGTCGCGCGCGGCGCTGGAGGAATGCATCGCGACGATTAACGGCATTCGCGAGCACGCGACCCGGCAAGACGGTATGACGCATGATACCTTCGCAGAGATTTCCCGCCTGGAGGGGAAGATCGAGTCCCTTAACCGCGAGATCGTGACGCAGTCGTCCGCTCTTGCGCAATCGTTCGCGGCGATAGAGGAAATGAGCGCGAACATCGAGTCCGTGAATCGGACTATCGAAATGGTCTCCGGTCAGTATCAGTCGCTCGTCGCCGACTCGGAGTCCGGTAAGGCCATTCAGGAAGAGATGACCCTGAGGATCGCCGAGATAAAGAGCCATTCCGAGGGCCTTTCCGAGGCGAATATGCTGATTGAGACGATCGCGAACCAGACGAACCTCTTGGCGATGAACGCCGCCATAGAGGCCGCCCACGCCGGAGACGCCGGCAAGGGCTTCGCCGTCGTCTCGGACGAGATACGGAAACTCGCCTCGACGTCCATGGATCAGTCAACCTCGATAAAGCGACTCCTCGACGATATCCACGGCGTGATCGCCAGAATTGTGGCCGCGTCGAATTCCTCGCTTGAGAGCTTTAACGGGATAAACACGAGGATCGTTTCCATCAACACACTCGTGAACGAGCTAAGGAACTCGATGGAAGAGCAGAATACCGGATCGCGCGAGATCCTCGGAACGATCAACTCTCTGCGCGGCAGCTGTCAGGCTGTTACGGGAAACACGGAAGAGATACGAAAAGAGGTTCGCGGCGTTTCCGGTTCGGTGAACGGACTCAAGCTCGCGGCGAACGACATTACGTCTAGCGTGGAAAAGGCGCTGAGCCTGACCCGCGAGATGGAAGCCATGTATCGGCGGTTCGAGGCGACCGCCGACGAGAACGGCGAAAGCATCAGGAAGGTTTCGGAAACGGTTGACCGTTTCGTTATATAGAAGGCGCGGAGACGCGCCCACGGCGGAGAAGAAATGAAAGCAACGTCCCTTGTCCTCGTCGCGATGGCCGCAGCGCTCTCGTCCCTTGCGGGATGCGCGCGAACGGAGGAAGTGAGCCGCGAGGAATTCGAAAAACTGTACCTAACGGGAAAGAGCGAGATACTCTCGAAGACGGTGTCCAAGCCCTGGAAGGGCGAGGAGTATTTGCCAGGGAAGCTCGGCGGAACGTGGTACGCGAGCATTACCGAGGACCCAAAAAGCTTTAATTTGCTCGTGGCAGAGCGGGATAACGTGACCCTGACATTGGTCGAGTATATGTGCGACCCCCTTTTAGACTACGATTACGCGAGACGCGAGTTTAAGCCGAATTGCGCCTCGGGGAAAACTATCGTTAACCCGAAGGACGGCTCCATGGACGTGGAGTACACGCTGAGGGACGATCTGTACTGGAGCTTTCTTGACGGACGCAAGGTAAAGGTAACGTCCGATGACGTCGTGTTCTGGTACGATGAGATAGCGGGCGACCCGGCTTTCAGCAGTTCCGCGTATAACGGTCAGTTCGTTCGCCTGGACGACGGGACCGAGGCGCGCGTCACGATTCGAAAGATAGACGACGCGCGATTCTCGTTTCATTTCCCGACCGTCCAGTCCGAGCCCCTTCTCGCGACCAATATGGTTTTTGGGCCGCGCTTCGCCTATGAGAAGGCGAAGAGAGATGGCGGAGTTCAGGGCGTGCTTGGCCTCTACGGCGTCGACACAAAACCGGCGGACCTTCCGTCGATGGGAATGTGGCATTTGAAGGAATATTCCCAGGGCCAGAGGCTCGTTTACGCGCGCAATCCGAATTATTGGAAGAAAGACCTGTCTGGCGTTTCGATCCCGTATTTTGAGCAGAAGATCATACAGATAGTTCCCGATCGAAATACGCAGCTTCTCCTTTTCAAGCAGGGGAAAATCGATTCGTTCACGATAACCTCCGAGAACCTTGATGACCTGGTAAATAAAAAAGCCGGCGACTATACGGTCTTCGTCAATGACGGGTCCCTTTCGTCCTATTTCTGGACCTTTAACCAAAACCCAAAACACCAAGGAGAACCGTATTACGATTGGTTTACGAAAAAGGAATTCCGGCAAGCCATGAGTTGTCTGGTGAATAGGGACCGGATGATCGAGCAGGTGTATCGAGGGCTTGGGGTTCCGGCGCTGACGCTTTTTAGCGAGCCAAATCCGTACTATAACCCGAAGATCACGAACAAATACCTGTTCGACCGGGATCGCGCGCTGAGCCTTCTCGATTCAATCGGGATGAGGCGAGACGCCAAGGGCATCATGCGGGATGCCTCCGGCAACGAGGTTGCGTTCAATCTCGTGACGTATTCCGATAACGTCGAGATGAGCGACACGGCGACGATTCTCGCCGACGAGTGCAAGAAGATCGGCATTACCCTGAACGTTCGGGCCCTTGACTTTCAAAAAGTCGTGGAAGAGCTCACTTCATCGTATAATTGGGAGTCGATGCTCATTTTATTCGGCGGAAACATATGGCCGTCCGGCGGGTCCAACGTGTGGCCGTCGTCGGGCAACCTCCATATGTGGAACCCGCTTCAGAAAACGCCCGCGACCGAATGGGAAGCGCGCGTTGACGCGCTGTACGGCGAGGGTCAAAAAACCGTGGATACGGCAAAAGCCTGGAAGATTTGGGACGAGTATCAAGAGTTAATCTTGGAGCAATGTCCGCTCATTTACACGGTTCGGCCGTATGGGTTTAGCGCCGTGAGAAACAGAATAGATTTTACCAACGTGTATTTCGATAATATCGGCAGCTTGGCTACCGATCACGCTTGGTTGAGGGAATAGCATGAATATATCCAGTCTTGCCCATGCGACGTTGCGGCCTTTATTCATGTTTAGGAAGAGGATGCCCCTCCTTTCCTATATTACCGGAAGGTTCGCCACGATGGCGGCGATCCTGTTCGTCCTGGGTTTCGCGATCTTCGGACTGATGGAGCTCGCGCCCGGGGACATCGTCGACCAAGTCGTGATGCAGCAGGTGTTTTCCGGCGCCGACGCCGGCACGAAGGCGGATCGCACTTTGACGGCGGAGCAGATAGAGGCGACGCGCGCGTCGCTTGGGCTCGACAAGCCTTTCTACGCGCAATATTTCAGGTGGCTGAAAAGGGTTGTCGTAAACCGCGATCTCGGCACGAGCCTTGTCTCGCGCGCGCCGGTTCTGTTCCTGATCGGCACGCGACTCGCCAATTCCGTGTTGCTCAACCTGATATCGCTCGTGTTCATAACGCTGTTCTCTTTCGCGCTCGGCGTTTTTTTCTCCTCGAAAGTGGGCACGCGAACCGACCTCGTGGCGACGTTCGCCGCCCTGACACTACACGCGTTTCCGGGCATCCTATTGTTGATACTTCTGCAGCTTTTCGCGTCTGTATCCGGCCTTTTCCCGGTGACGGGTTATCCGGACTTTCCCTTCGCCGAGGCGCCGGTAAAGTTTGCCTTCAGCTACGCGCACCACGTTTTCCTGCCGCTCCTTTCGGCGTTCCTCGTCGAGGTCGGCGGAACCATGCGGATGATACGCGCGACGATGCTCGACCAGTTGGGCCAGCCGTACGTGACGAGTCTCCGTGCCCGCGGTATAGGGGAATTTCGCGTGTACTTTAACCACGCGTTTCGGAATACGCTGAATCCCTTTATCACGGGAAGCGCGAACCTCCTCGCCGGGCTTTTCTCGGGCTCGCTCGTGCTCGAGATCATTTTCGCGTATCCTGGAATCGGTCGCCTGATGTACGAAGCGGTAATGCAGGAGGACGTAAACCTCGTCCTCGCCAATATTATGTTCATCTCGTTTTTAGTCCTGCTCGGCATGGTGCTGGCGGATATAGCGCTCGCCCTCGTCGATCCGAGGATAAGGTACGGAAAAGAATGAGCCACTTTGCGGTTTTCTTGAGGAAACGTCCCTTGGGCATCGCGTCCATCGCGATCCTTTGCGTCTTATATTTCGCGATGGCGATGGCTGAATTTATCGCGCCTTACCCGCAGACCATGACGTTCGAGGGTAGGACCTTCAATCCGCCGAACGTGCGCCTCACGGCCCATGGGCCGCAGGTTCAGGAAACGCGCGTGGTTAATTCGGTGACCTGGAAATACGTGCGGATCAAGGATTCGTACAGTCCCATCAAGCTATTCGCGGAAGGAGTTCCGTATCGCCTTTGGGGCATCGTGCCTTGCGATCTTCATCTGTTCGGCACCGAGGACGGGAACTCTCCCGTTTTCTTGATGGGTGCCGATAGCCTTGGCCGGGACCTGTTTTCGCGCATCGTGTACGGTAGCCGTATTTCGCTCACGATCGGCTTTATCGCGACGGCCATAGCCCTGCTGCTCGCGGTCGCCTTCGGCGGGCTCGCGGGTTATTTCGGCGGGGCGGCCGACTGGGGGATCATGCGGTTTTCCGAGTTTTTCATGCTGATACCCGGGCTCTACCTGATTCTTTTTTTGCGTTCCCTCCTTGGCGGCTCAATGGACTCGGGCCAGTCTTATATGGCGATAACGTTGATACTCTCGTTGGTGGGTTGGCCCGGGATGGCGAGGACGGTTCGCGGCCTCGTGCACTCGATTAAGCGAGAGGAGTTCGTGCTTAACGCGCGGCTCGAGCGCGTGCCGTCGCTCGTGATCATCTTTCGGCATATCATTCCGCAGATGGCGAGTCTGTTGATCGTCAGCGTCGCGTTGAGCGTACCCGGATTCATCATGAGCGAGACGACGCTTTCCTACCTCGGCGTCGGCATCGTCGATCCGGCCGTAAGCTGGGGCTCTCTCATTAAGAGGGACATCTCGACGGTATACAACCTCAAGAACTATCCCTGGCTGCTTACTCCAGTGTGGCTCCTCCTCGCGACGACGCTCGCGTTCAATTTCCTTGGGGACGCGCTTCGCGACTTTCTCGATCCCTATCACATCGCGTTCCCGCGAAGGTTCTTGCTCAAAAAGAGGAAAGATAAGGAGTCGGAATCGAATAAGGCCTCGGTCTCTTCCGCTACCAGTGCCCGCGCCTCGCCTGATGCCGAATACACGGGTTTGATAACGGAGAATTTCTTAAGCGTGCGGGATTTACGGGTTTCTTTCGGCGCCGTTCGCGCCGTGCGCGGCGTGAGTTTCGAGCTCGCTCGCGGCGAGATTCTTGGGATCGTCGGCGAAAGCGGTTCCGGGAAAAGCGTCACGACGGCCGCGATCCCCGGCTTGCTTCCCTCGAACGCGAGCGTTGCCGGTTCCGTGCGGCTTGAGGGTACGGAGCTATTAGGACTTGGCCTTCCGGCGCTCCGCGCGTTTCGCGGAAAACGGATCGGCATGGTATTTCAGGAACCGGGAAGATCCTACGATCCGCTTCAGACCATGGAAAGCGCATTCCTTGAAACCTTCAGGAATACTGATCCGCGGATTTCGCGCGACGAGTCCGCTCGCAGGGCCGTTGCGCTTCTTGAGGAAGTCGGCCTTACTAACGCCCGCGAGCGCCTGTCTGGGTTCCCCCATCAGTTTTCCGGCGGACAGCTTCAACGCGTCGGTATCGCGCTCGCTCTCGCGCAGGGTTGCGATCTTTTGATCGCGGACGAGCCGACGACGGCGCTCGACGTGACGATCCAGGCTCAAATCGTCGCCTTGCTCCGGGATATTCGCGATACGCGGAAAATATCGATTATTTTCATCAGCCATAACATCGACCTCGTGGCCGGCATTTCGGATCGCATAATGGTGATGTACGGGGGACTCGTGATGGAAAGCGGCACGGCATCGGACGTCATGGCCTCGCCAAGGCATCCGTACACGAAAGCCCTGTTGGGCGCGGCCCCGCAATTCGGCTCGCACTGCTCGATCGCGCGGCTCGCGTCGATACCGGGCAGGGTTCCCGATCCATCGAACCCGGAACCAGGATGTCCTTTCGCGCCGAGGTGCGGTTTCGCGGAGCAACGGTGCGCAAGCGCCATCCCGCCGATGAAGTCGCGAGGCTTAGGCCCGAGCGCGCCGGGAGTCCTGCGATGCGTGCTTGAGGTGGAGGACGCGCGATGAGCTTACTTGAAATTCACGGACTGAAAAAGCGCTTCAGTAAGGAAGCGGGTTTCTTCGCCCGTTACGGGGATTTCGTTTACGCGGTAAACGACGTATCGCTCGCGATCGATAAGGGCGAGACGTACGGACTGGTTGGCGAGTCCGGCTGCGGGAAGACGACGACGGCCCGGCTGCTCGTTAGGATGTACGAGGCCGACGAGGGTACCATATCGTTTGGCGGGTCTGACGTGCGCGGCCTCGCGGGAAGGGACCTTTCGGCTTACCGAGAGCGGGTGAAGTACGTGTTTCAGGATCCAGCGCGCTCGCTAAACCCCAGGATGTCCGTCGCGGACGTACTGCTTTCGGGCTATCGCTGGTCGTCGAAATGGGGCGGTAAGCGCGACGCGATGGACGCCGCGGCTCGCATAATGGAGGAAGTCGGACTCAGCGCCGGCGATCTTGATCGTCGCCCCACCGAGTTTTCCGGAGGGCAGCGTCAGCGGATATCGATCGCGAGGGCCCTTCTTCTCGAGCCCGAATTGCTGATATGCGACGAGGTCGTCTCCGCGCTCGACGTTTCGATTCAGGGTCAGATCCTGAACCTGTTGCTGGACCTTCGCGAGTCGCGCGGTCTTTCGATGCTATTCATCGCGCACGACCTGAAGGTCGCGAGCTATTTCTGCGACAGGATAGGGGTAATGTACGGCGGCGAGATGATGGAAGAGGCATCGGCCCGGGATCTTTACCGCGACGCGCGGCATCCGTATTCAAGGTTGTTATTCGCGTCCGTCGCGGGGACGGCACAGGAAGGGTCTGCGTTCGCCGGCGTCAGGGGGAAACCTGGGCGCGGCGCGGCGGTCGGATGTCCGTTCGCGCCCCGATGCCCGCTCGCGGAGCCGCGGTGCCGGGAGTGCAAGCCCGAGTATCGCGATCTTGGGCAGGGCCATCGGGTTCGCTGCTTTCTCGCCTAGCCCTTGCGCCGCTGTCGGTCAGATTCCCGCGAGGACATGGGATAAAAGTATTCGCGTCCCGATGCCTATGAGCACGACGCCTCCGGCGATCTCCGCCCAACGGCCAAAGAGCAGGCCAATTTTCTTTCCGAAGAAAAACCCCGCGCTGCAGACGATAAACGTCACTATGCCGATTATGACGGAGGGCTGCAACGCCGCTTTCCCGATCAGCGAGAAGCTCATGCCGACGGCAAGCGCGTCGATGCTCGTCGCGATCGCGAGGACGAACACGATTCTCTTGCTCGAGAGGTCGCGTTTCGCGGTTTCCTCGTCGACGGGGCAGGAAGCCGGATCGGGCGAATTCCTCCACTCGCCGATTACCTCCATAAGTATCTTTCCGCCGACGAACGCGAGAAGCGCGAACGCAACCCAATGGTCGAAGGCGGAGATAAGGTCCTTGAAGGCGTGGCCCAAGAACCAGCCGGCGAGCGGCATGAGAAACTGAAAAAGGCCGAACGCGAAAGCCGCGCGAAGCATGTGCCGGCGGCTGAGTCCCTTAGTGCATGCCGCGGAAGATACCGAAACGGCGAATGCGTCCATCGAAAGGCTCAGCGCGATAAGAAGCGTCTCTATCATTGGGAAATTCTCCGTCGCGGATTCTAGCATATCGGGAAACGTTTGACAGTATGGCGCGGGCGGTACAGAATGGGGGTAAGATGAGCAAGGGAAAAACCAAGCCGGTCGCGGCGATAATGTACGATTTCGACAAGACTCTTTGCACGAGGGACATGCAGGAATACAGCTTCATTCCGGATCTCGGGATTACCGCCAAAGCCTTTTGGGAAGAGGCGGGAAAGCTTTCCGCCGGTGGCATGGACAGAATCCTTGCGTATATGTACCTGATGCTCAAGAAAGCGCGCGAGGCCGAGCGCCCGATCAGGCGCGAGAACTTCGTCAAAATGGGCGGTAATATCGATTTTTTCCCGGGCGTACGCGAGTGGTTCGCCCGCATCGCGAAATACGGGGATTCGCGAGGCGTCGCCGTCGAGCACTTCATTATCTCGTCGGGTTTGAAGGAAATCATAGAGGGTTCAGAACTTCGGGACGAGTTTCGCAAGATCTATGCCTGCGAATTTCACTATGACGCAAACGGCGTGGCGGACTGGCCTCTAGTCTCGGTAAATTACACGACGAAGACGCAGTTCCTGTTCAGGATCAATAAGGGCGTGCTGGATTTTTCCGACGATGAGGCCTTGAACCGATTCGTCGCCGAGGAGGAGCGACCCGTCCCGTTCAGAAACATGATCTACGTCGGCGACGGAATGACCGACGTCCCGTGCATGAAACTCGTGAAGGCGAACGGGGGACACTCGATCGCGGTGTACGGAAAGGGAAAGAAGGGAAAGGTCGAGGATCTCCTAATGCACGATCGCGTTGATTTCATCGCGCCCGCCGACTATTCCGAGGGCGCTGAATTGGACACCCTCGTCAAGCGCGTGATCGACCGTATGTCGGTCGTGAACGATCTCGTCGACAGTCACCTGAGGCAGGTCAAGAGTTTCTCAAAGCGCTAGATAGATGGAAGGCGAATCCTCCCGTGGTTTTATCGTACACGCGTATCTCGACGCCCGGCGAAAGCGGGTAAACGTCATCGGGCGGCTGGAAGACGGCAGGAGTTTCGCCGCCGTGTTTCCCGAGCCGTCGCGCCCGCTCTGCGTGGCGGAGCGTGATGGAGCAAAGGCTGCTGGAGTCTTGGCTTCTGCCGGATCGGCCGCGACCCTTGTCCCGACTCATTTTGTCTCGTTTGACGGCTATCCATGCCTTTCGCTCGCCGCGCCAAACGAGCGCGTTCGCGAGAATTCAATCACCATTCTTTCCAAGGCCGGCATACGGGTGTTTGGCAGCGGATACAAGGGAGCCGCGCTTTTCCTGATATCACGCGGGATTCGAGCGGGGATTAGGATAACCGGTCAAACGCGAGTTGGCCACGGCGTCGACGTCGTTTTCGCGGATTGCGCTATCGAGGCGGATCACGCCGCGCGCGCGCCGTTGAGCGTCCTATCGCTCGACATTGAGACGGAGGAATCCTCCGGAATGATCCGAGCTATTGGTCTATTCATGGATCGCCCCCGCGAGGGCGTTTTGCTGTTCGCGGGCAATTGGACTTCCCCCGAGAGTCCTGACGCGAACATCGAAATCCACGAAACCGAGAGGGATTTACTACTCGCGTTCGCCGAGCGCTTGAGGTCATTGGATCCAGACGTCATTACCGGGTGGAACGTGATAGATTTCGATTTCCCACGCCTTGCCGCCGCGTTCGAGAGGCATGGTCTTCCTTTCGCGCTTGGTCGATCGCTGGAGGCCGGGCGGTTCTTCCCCGCGGAGACCGAACGGACGGAAGACTCCGTAGCGGTGAAGCGATCGGCTTCCGCTTTTCTTCCCGGGCGTCAGGTCCTCGATGGGCTTCGCCTCGTCAGAACCGGCCAAGAATCCTTTGAGTCATATTCACTCGACGCGGTCGCTCAGGAGGTTCTGGGCAGGGGGAAGACCATCGCGGCGACTGGATCCGATAAGCTCGAGGAATTGAATCGGCTGTATGCCGAAGAGCCCCTTTCGTTTTGCCGGTATTGCCTGAACGACGCTGAGCTGGTGCTCGAGATTATCGCGAAGAAAGGGCTCGTAACCCATACGATCGAGCGCGCCGCGCTGACGGGCGCCGGGATCGACAAGGCGTGGACTAGCGTAGCCTCGTTCGAGCGCGTGTACTCGGAAGGGTTGTGGCGTAGGGGCGTTTTGGAACCCGATCTCGACGCGAGCCGCTCGGTGTCCGGCGCGGCTGGAGGGACGGTCCTCGAACCGATGTCGGGAATCTTTAGGGACGTCGCGGTCTTCGATTTCCGGAGCCTCTACCCCAGCGTGATTAGGACGTTCAATATCGATCCTCTCGCGTACGAGCGCGCGACGTACGGCTCGGTGCCTTCGGGCAACGTAATTCGCGCCCCGAACGGCGCGAGGTTTGAGCGGGAACCCGGTATCTTACCCTCGCTAATCGCGGAGTATTTTACGGAACGGCTTTCGGCGATCGATCGCGGTGACGACGCGGCGGCGTACGTGTATAAAATCCTCATGAATTCCTTTTATGGCGTTTTGGGAGCGCAGAACTGCAGATACGCGCGGACCGAGCTTGCTGGCGCGATAACCTCGTTTGGCAAAACATGCCTTCATTTCGCGCGGGATTGGTTCGCCTCGCGCGGGTACCGGGTTCTTTATGGAGATACCGACTCGGTGTTCGTGGAATTAATTCCAACTGGTGTCGGGGCCGACATCCGCGCGGACTTCGATTCGCTTGCCTCCGCGCTCAACCGCGAACTTGCTGCCTTGATTCGCTCCGATTGGGATTTGGAATC
>JACCEE011844009.1_pt1 | contig 12206 bp, 11 predicted proteins | sample 7449931 | NCBI WGS metagenome assembly JACCEE01 (sample SAMN15323457, study PRJNA562643) | freshwater metagenome | isolation source: river surface water | place: USA:Blue River Watershed | collected 2017-08-19 | reverse complement strand
AGCCATTTATAGAGAATGATTCCAAATGCAGCTAAAAACGTGTTGTTTATCCCACATATCGCGGTCATAAGGAAACTTCTTTACCATTTTAAGCAACTGAGCACTTTACCAATTAGCACGTCTTTGAGCAAGCCAACAGTGAGGCAATTTTGATTAAAGTCTCTGTTTGACTTGGCATAATGGGGCTATTTTACACCGCTTTATCCTACCGTGCGAATCTAAGCATGTAGATAGTATGGCGTTATTATAACCTGAGTTTGCAGCGAATAATCTCTTATTTCGAGTCATTCACAGCGGTATTTCTAAAATGATTGTTGAAATCAGAAAAGGGCAGCTTAATTTTTTAAGTCTGTTTTTAAAACACGGCACGATAAGCACTATGCAAGCATTCTGCCAGTGTTGATATGCGTTTTGGAGATGGGGGAGAAAATTGTCAGAATCAGGATTTTCAAGCGGCGCGGGAAACATTAAAACAGGGGTGCGTGTTGAGCTGATTCTGACAGATTATCAGGTTTAACCTTGCCTAAATTTCCGAAGGCTAAACTGGACGACAGGTTTATTCTTCACCAAATAACGCGCCTAATAATTGCAATAGGCTGATAAATAAGTTGTAAATCGAGACATATAAGCCGACAGTTGCCATGATGTAATTGGTTTCATGACCGTTCACAATTTCACTGGTTTGAAACAGGATTGAACCCACCATCAATAACACCACCATGGCGGAGATGCCTAAAGATAACATCGGCAATTGGAACACAATCGCGCCAATGCCTAATAACATTGCGACAATCATGCCTGCAAAAATAAAGTTTCCTAAGAAACTGAAATCTTTACGCGTGGTCAAAGCATAAGCGGACAAGCTCACAAACACCGCTGCCGTTGAGGCGAAAGACATGATGACTAACATGTGCCCATTGGCAAAACGGGACATGTATAAATTCAAAATCGGCCCTAAGGTCATCCCCATAAAACCCGTCAGCGCAAACACGGCAAGCAAGCCCCAATGACTGTTACGCAGCGCGGCGGTTGCGAAAAATAAGCCAAAATACGCGACTAAAGTGATTGCCCAATGAATCGGAGGCATTCCGACCGCCATCGCGATGCCTGCGGTCACAGCACTGAATAACAGAGTCATCGATAACAACATGTAGGTGTTACGAATCAGTTTATTGGTGTCGCTGCTGCTGACAGCCGTTGTGCCCAGTGCGCTTGCCGCGCTGTTAAAATCTACAACTTTATTGGGTTGCATATTATTCTCCTAGTGAGAGTGGTGGAAGTGGATTGACTGCTAAAGCCCCCAACCCCCTAACAGGGGCTAAAAATTAAACATTTAAACAAGCCCCTAAATCCCCTAAAGGGGACTTAAAAGCAAAACTTTTAATTGTTTAGCCCCCTTTAGGGGGTTGGGGGCTTCTTTAAACTTAAAACTTATTTAATAATCGGTTTTTCCAATTTGGTGACGGCTTTTAAACGATTCAAGAGTACATCCCAATTGACCCGTTTGTTATAGCCTATCACATCGATACGCGGCAAACCGCCGCCTTTGACAATATAGTAGCCATTTGGGGCATCTTCGACCCCGCGCATTTCACAGACTCCATTTTCCAAACGACAGCCCCAGCCCAAACGCTCATAACTGAAGTTTTCAAAGAAGCTGAGCACACCGCGTGACAAAGCATTAATTGCGCCATTGCCGCCCAAACTGGTCAAATTATTCACCGCTTTTTGACTGATTAAATGGGTGCTGTCATCATTTTTCGGGGTAATAAATAAAGCATTAAAGGCTATCGGTTGCCAATTTACCATTTTCAGCCCCTGAATTTTGCCTGATAAACGCCCTTGAATTTCACCAAATTCAGTAACTTGAGTTAAAGTCGCTAAATCAAATTGTTTTATGGCAATATCTGCACTGAGCACAGGGCTACGGCTTGACAATTTATCAATGTGCAAAGTGCGAATAATCATTTCACCATCAAAGGCTTGCACCGTAAGTGCACCCCCTAATTCAATGCCATCTTGGTGATAACGCAGAGAAGGAATAGAGCCTGATAATTGTCCATTCAGTTTGGGAAAATCCAAAGCTGTGCACAATGCAGGCAAGGAAATCGGTTGTAAATTCGCACTGAAATCGCCGTGCATGGTTTCTAAACCCACATCATGCAGGTGTAATTTATCAATTTGAAACGCGCCATCGAGCACAGGCTGATTAAGTACGCCCAATAAACGCACGCTATGCCCTTGTAATACCGCTTTCAAACCGCTTGCCCCAAGGGGAATATGTTTGGCTATAAAACCGCCTTGCCAATTTAAATGTGAAGGCGCGTCCGCTTTTTCACTGCCCCAGATTAATTCACCATCAAGCCCATGAAAAGCAAAACGTTTATTCGTATCTTCCACATGAATATCATGCAATTGGCTGTGAAATGAACCTTGTTTTTGATCCCAATCCAGTTGCAGCGCAATATCGCCCCGCAATTGCAAACTGCTTAAAGCCGATTCTTTTTCCGCGCCTTCTTGCAAATAAGTTTTATAAACAGGCTGTAACAGCGTTTTCGGCAACATTACCCGCAAATTTTCAACTGTGAACGGTGTGGAAAATTTGAACTTGCCCTGTGCGCCAAAGTTTAAAATATCCGCATGATGGTATTGAAAATTCTGAAGATGCAGCGCGTTATTCTGATAATGGGCGGCAACACTGGCTTCAATCGGTTTGTTTTTTTCGAGTTTTATATAAAGAGGCTGACTGAGAATTTCACCCGCCAACAGTTTCAAATCGCTGTTTATTTGCCAAGCGTCTTGGTTTTGTTTCGCTTTGAGATTAAACGCTAAATTTAATTGCTCGCCTGCATGGCTGGCATCTGCGCTGCTGAAATATAAACGTGTGGTTTGCCCATCAACTTGCACTTGCGAATGTTGCCCGCTCATACTGGCTTTTACTTTAAATTGAGCAAGACCCGCTAAGTTCATCGCGGTTTCGGGTGGAATTTCTAAATTTTTTAGTAACGAAGCTAAATTGAGTTGAGAAGCTTGTAAATCGACTTGGATTTGTTCGCCCGCAGATTCGACCTCGCCCGCCAAAGTGCCGCCCGCCACTGCCCACGATTGCAATTTTAATTGGATTTTTTGGGTTGCAGGATGGTATTGAAAACTGAGGTCTGCCACGGTTTTGCTGAGTGCGGGCAAGGATAATTGTGCTTTGGCGCAGGCAATTAAATCGGCACGGTATTCAATATGCGGACAAGTGATTGCAACTTTATGTAAGGCTTGTGGCAATGAAGGCAGACGTAAGCTCGCAATTTCCAGTTTCATCGCCAAAGGTTCAGTAAATTGCAGTTGCAGGGTTACGCCTTCCGCTTGCCATGCTTTGCCATCAATTGTGCCAAGGGCTAAAGTTGCGTGTTGCACGGCGAAGACATTGCCACAACAGCAACCGCCAATCACTAAACTTAGCCAAGCTTTCCACATAATGCGTTCTCACAGTGTTCGAGATGTCTGCTCACAGTATAGACATATTATGTGCATTTTATCTTAATTTTCTTGTAAAACTAAGCAGTCTAAGCAGGCTTTTAAAAATTGGCGTGGTCTCTCTGAGGGATCGAAAAATTAAACCTCACCCCTAAAGCATAGGCATCTGCAGAAGTCTATATCAAGCGTAGGGTGGAATAGGCGTAAGCCGTATTCCACCACAGCAGGAGTTACGAAAAATTACGATTCCAACTGCGTAAATCCTAAATCTGTAGCCCTCTTCAGGGAATTGGGATTTATTTTAAATCTTTTCATGAGTCGAAATAAGAAACAGCTTTCACTCAGTTTCTAATGCGTACTTGCCCCTAACTTATGCAAATGCACCGCTAAAGCGCGATCCATCGTATTTGCATGCACCGCAAACCATTCGGGCAATTTATCCTGAATATACGCCCGTCCAAACGCGACAAAGCCTTTATTCACCCGCAATTGAAACTGATTTAACTCGCCCAACACCCGATTATGTTCCCACTGATGTTCTTGCAGACCCGGAAAATTGCTATTACGCATTAATTCATCTTCAAGCGCAAAATGTGCTTTGGTATGTTCGATTAATTCCGCAAAGCCTTGTTTAAATTCAGCGGTATTTGCAGTTGCGTGTACACGATTCACCAAGGCAATAAACTCCTGATGCGTGCCATCCATTTCAGCGTTTCCCAGCGCGTGCTGTTCAGACCAAGACATTAAATCAGACATCATTAATTCCCATTGTTCAAATTAAAGCGAATCATCTGGCGGGCGCGGCGTGCCACGGCAACACCTTGTTCCAATTGCGGCGAAAATTGCCATTGTGCAAGTGCCTGTTCTACCGCCTCTTCAAAAACATCTTCAGGATCAGCTTTAATAATTTGAATGTTTTCGACTTCGCCCGTCGTCGTAATTGTGAATTCTACCACTACACTGCCTGTAATCCCCTGTGCTTTCGCCATGCGGGGATAAATTGGTTCAACGCGCACGAGGGGTTTTGGGGTGGAATTTTGTCCCGAAGCGATTGCCGATTTTCCCACAGTCGCCTCACGCCCAGTGGCTTGTGGTGTAGTACCTTGACCTTGAACAGGATTTTTAACCGCAGTCTGGGGTGCAGGATTTTTTGCAACAGCGGGAGGAATCGGCGCGGCTTTTTTAAATTGATGGGGTGGTTCTGGAACGGGCGGCTCTGCCTTTGTAACAGGTTTTGCTTTGATGGGTTTTTCAGGTTTTTTCGGGGCAGGCAGCGGCACAGAGCGTGGTGCAGCTTTGGGCGTGGTCAAAATTTGAACAGGAGGGGTGGCAGGGTTTTCCACCACAGGAGGCTGGACGATTTCAGCGGGGGCAGGCGGCGCACTTGCTACCTGAGATTCTTTAAGCATCAAATGTACCGCAATGTGTACGGTCGTTGGCAGCACGCGCTTTTCAACTATCTGCCATTCTGCAAGGAAAGATAATAATATCCCATTGATAGATAAAGAAATCAGGGCGGCAAGTAACCATTTCATGAACGTAGTGAAAAATTATTTGGCGAACGCATTGCCCCAACTGCCTTCAAAGCAATTGCTTTCAAGCGGTTGGCGAGTACGGGTTGCCAGTTCACGTTCATAATAAGGTTCACTTAAAATCTCAGCTTCCGTTTGATAACCCACGGCAATAATCACAGCACAATCCACGTCTTTAGGAATATTGAACGCGGCATGCGCTTTTGCGACATCAAAACCGCCCATTTGATGCGTAGTCAGTCCTAAGCTTGCGGCTTGTAAACACAGATTTTCACACGCGCCACCGACATCATAAAATGCCCAGCGATTAGGTTCGCCATTGTGCCGAAAACGTGGATTTGCCGCCGCCACAATTAACAAGGGCGCATTTTTGACCCAAGCTTGATTAGATTCTACTAAACAGGAAAATGCTTTTTCCCAGGCTTCAGGATGAGTCGCTTTGTCGCAGACCAATAATCTCCAAGGTTCATCAGCATAACAGGAGGGTGCCCAGCGTGCAGCTTCTAACAAAGAAAGAATTTGTTCACGGCTGATAAATTTATTCGCATCAATAGCGCGAGAACTCCAACGTTTCGCAAGCAGGGGATCAATGGGAACAAGTGTGTTTGCGGGTTTGGTCAGCATTTTTGAAATCTCTGAGTAAAAATTTAGGGGGGCATCATAACATTTTTTCTGATTTAGATTGTTGAGCCAAAAACAATGTTAAATACTCCCCACCATGATTTACGCAATTTGATAGTGCTAAACAAATAAGCTTAGATACAGATTTAGCTTATCCCTTTGAAAAAATAGGAAATAAGGGGGATTTAAGATCGTCGCAACTTTTGAGATTTTTAAATCTCCACAACCCGAGGAAAATTTCAAAGTCGTTTTAAAGAACGCCACACCTCTTGAAGGCACAGCCATTAAGTTAAGTGGGGAGTCTCTTATTCTCGCATAACACGAGGACGTAAAGACTGGCGGTGCTGGTAGCACTACCTGTCCTCATCACGCTTAATTCAAGACCTGCTAGGTTTTAAAAATCTAGCAGGTCTATTGTTCGATTTAAGCCTTATTATCCCTTGAATGATGCTTAACTTAATGGCAGTGATGCCCTAATAGGGGAGCGCAGTCAGTTTTTACTGGCAACTGCTGGGCAAATATTTACCAGGAATTGTCGTGCCTGCCTTGCAATCCCATGTCCCCGCAGAGGTATCATAAGTAAATACCAGCTTGCCTGTAATATCAGTATCTAAAAAAGCGGCAGAATAAGAGAAATTACCATCCAAACGAATATTTGTGGTGTATTTTCCGCCCGTCTTTCCGCCCGTGCTTGCCACAGAAGGAAATGTTCCACCCTTAATACCATACCACTCTTGTGCCGGTGTTTTCATTCCCCCCAATAGCCCCATGCCTTCCGCCACTTTAGCGCGTTTCACATAATCACTGTAAGCAGGCAGTGCCACCGCAGCCAAAATACCGATAATTGCCACGACAATCATCAATTCGATTAAGGTAAAAGCTTTTTGCATTTTCATGTTGATGAATCTCTCTAACCAGATGTTATAGGAATGGTCGTCGTAATCAATCTTGGTGTTATCACACAGCGTGAAATAACGTTCACACTCCTACCAAACATTCTTAACCTCTTGGACTTGCTGTTTTTTGTACAGCATGTTGAGATTCTTGAAGATATTTAGACAATGGCAATAGCTGTGCCAGCGTCTACAATTTTAATTTTTATAAATCAGTAGGTAAGCTTATTGATAAAAAACAAATAATTAAATAATAGTAATATCACAGATACTGCATATAAAAAATAGGTTTTTTAAAGACTTAGTGTTCATTTTTACGTCATGACCTGTTGAAATGAACCACTGAATTTTCGCGGGCTTTTAACGTATTCTGCAAAATTTGCGATAGAATTCGCACAACCTTTTTTATTCGAGTTTGCTATGAACGATTTTAATCCACAAAGTATTATTGAGCAGTTGCGTGCGGTGCTGCCTCAGCAAGCACAAATGATTGCTTTGCACGAACCGTATTTTGGCGGTAATGAATGGCTATATGTGAAAGAATGTTTAGATACTGGCTGGGTTTCCTCGGTAGGAAAATTTGTCAGCCGTTTTGAACAAGATTTAGCCGCATTCACCGAAATTCCACACGCCGTCGCCACTGTCAACGGCACCGCCGCGTTACACATAGCACTGTTATTAGCGGGGGTCACAGCCAATGATGAAGTGTTAACGCCCAGTTTAACTTTTGTCGCCACCACCAATGCAATTGCGTATTGTCATGCAATTCCACATTTTGTCGAAAGCGAAGAACGCACTTTAGGCGTATCCCCCAGCGCGTTAGCCGCGTATTTGCAGGACATTGCCGAAGTTAAAAATGACATTTGTTATAACCGCCTCAGCCAACGTCCGATTAAAGCCTTATTAGTGATGCACACTTTTGGGCATCCTGTGGATTTGGATGCTCTGGCGGAACTATGTGCACGTTATCATTTGGTATTAATTGAAGATGCGGCAGAAGCCTTAGGCTCATATTACAAAGGCAAACATGTGGGCAGTGTGGGGCGTTTGGCAACCTTAAGTTTTAATGGCAACAAAACCATCACCACAGGCGGCGGCGGGGCGATTTTGACCTGCGATCCCATATTAGCGCAGCAAGCAAAACATTTAACCACCACAGCTAAAGTGCCGCATCCGTGGCTATTTACCCATGATGCAGTGGGCTATAACTATCGCTTACCAACTATTAATGCTGCGCTGGGTTGCGCTCAATTGGAACAACTGCCCAAGTTTTTGGAGGCAAAACGCCAAGTCGCATTACGCTATCAAGCGGCTTTTGCAGAAAACAGTCAGGTGAAATTTATTGCAGAGCCCACGGAATCAAAAAGCAATTATTGGCTAAACGCATTATTGCTTGCCCCAGAAATTGCGCAATATCGCGACGAATTACTGCGCTTGAGTAATGAGCAAGGCATCATGACCCGCCCCATTTGGACCTTACAACATAAATTAGTGATGTATCAAAGCTGTCCAAAAATGCCCATGCCCGTGGCTGAAAGTTTAGAGGCACGCATTTTGAATATTCCAAGTAGCCCAATCTTAGGATTCGGTGACGCATAAGAGTGCAGGCTTCTCGATCAACAAGGAATTACTGCATTATACTAGACTGAAAATAAAGCATATTTAATAAAGGGGAAGGAGAAATATGCACGAATTTTTAATTGGTTCTGCGTTCAGCATGTTCTTAGTCATGATTACGATTTTGTTGCATTACGAATGCTTTGCGCGTCTTATCAATCTATCTACCCAGGATGCACATGATTCATCCGCGAATGCGTTTGATGTTGGCGATGTTAGGCGTTTTTACAGGGCATACTGTCGAAATCTGGCTATTTGGAAGTGCTTATTATCTACTGGAAGTTTATTTTAAACTGGGGAAATTTGGGGGATTACTCACAGAAAACTTCATGGATTATGTGTATTTTTCTGCTGTGTGCTATACCTCCCTCGGTTTAGGCGATATGTATCCCTCGGGCATGTTGCGAATGTTGACTGGGGCAGAAGCGTTGGTCGGTTTATTAATGATTGCGTGGTCGGGATCATTCACCTACTTGGCAATGGAAAAATTTTGGGATGTTGGCGGGCGGCGGCAATAAAAGTATGAAGTCTGAACCATAATTTTCGCAATTAACACAATTCAAAGATAATTATCTTTATCTTTGAATTGTGTTTAATTGGGGTAACGCTAGGGCGTGTCATCAATTAAGTGAAGGGTTCTGTTTCAGCGGCGTGTAGCACGGATTTAAATCTGAAACTGCGTCCCCAACCCCTAAAAGGGGAGAGCCAATGCAAGAAGCATAATTCATTTTTATAACATGGAGTTAGATTACTTTTTTCTGTCTGTTACGAAACGTTTAGTATTCTGTACACTTTACGTTAAGAAGCAGATAAATCGTTACGTAACAGTTATTATGTTTTATTATCATATAGTTATAATATTTAGTCTGCTATTTTTATAAAAGACTCGTTATAAAAATAAGTTAAAAAATAGTTGTAAATAGACAAAATAAACGGCTAAATACGCAAATATATGAAATTAAGAAAAAAGAAAAACTAGCGTAATCTTATGTTTTAAAAAGCATTATGCTTCTTGCACTAGCCCTCCCCTAAAAGAGGCTAAATACAAATAATTTAAATGTTTAAAGTCCCCTTTAGGGGCTTCTTTAGCTGTTAATGCCTATTTGATGACACGCCCTAGGTTACTCATAACTTATCGTAAACGCCGCCGTGAGGTTTTACGGGGATGACTTAAATTTGAAAGTAAATCCAGCAAGGGCGGTACTTTCTCTTCGGCAACAGGCATGATTTTGGTTTGAGCGGGGGCGACGGGTTTATTGCTTGGAGCGGGGGCATTGGCAATAATCACTTGGGCGGGGGGGCGTGCTTGGATGGGCGGTAAGGCTACCACTGTTTGACTCGTGAATTTTTGAGGCACGGGCGCAGTTTTTGGCGGCTTGGCGGCATAATTTACAACAGGGGTTTGCATAAGCCATGCAGGACAGGCTTCTCGATATTGCGCTTGTTCGGCAAAACTTGCCTGTGGGAAACGCTTGATTTCTTGGGCACAACGCTGTTCACGCGCGGTTTTTACTTGTTGTACATAAGGCTGTAATCCCGCTTGTTGTTGATATAGCGCAAGATAATGGTTTAACGCACTCAAATCCCCTGATTGAATTAAACGCGGTACATTGTAAACATGGTCAAACTGTACAGGGTTTACAGGTTCAAACTCAAGACTATTGACGGTGGTTAAGGGCAGTTGATGCGTGCAGGCTGTTAAATAGAAACAGCCTAAAATTCCAAGGTGGCGCGTGTTCAATTCGGATACTCTGAAAATAACCAGCCTTGAATTTTACGTGATTTCTGAGGATTTAAAAATCTCAAGTATTGCTGTGCGCTGGACTCTCGTTTTCAAATTGAACAAGCATAAGAATGTGTAGAATTGATTTGAAATTATTCTTACAGAGACCAGATAGACGTTCATTCTGATAAATTCGGATAATCCTGTAAATCCCGATTCTAAGCATTTTTACAGCTTTTAAATCTGTTCCCACTGCCGCACTAAACTGACTACGCCTTGCTCCAAACCCTCTTGGCGCACTTTCAAAGAAGCCACTGTGGTGGCTTTATCATATAAATGAATCGCTTCTTCACAAAGCAAATACACGTCAATCCAGTATTCACCTTTCAACAAGGGCAATTCAGGAAAAGACACCCGAACTTTGGCTTCACCTGCAGCATTGTGGGTAATTTTTAAACCATCGTGTTGCGTGCCCGCACTGGTAATCACCCGCCCGTCAGAACCAACAATTAATAAACCCACGGTTGGGGTGGCAAGTTTCGGGTCATATACAAAACCCACGGTTAAACACAATTCGCTACGTTTGCTATAGGCTTCCAATTCTTTGCCGACAATTCCGTCCACACTGACACTGACGCTGGTAATATGCGCGCTGCCCTCGCCCGCCAATAATTTACGTTCAGGTTCGTTGGGGTCAACGGCTTGAGTTCGGGATTGGCTGGCAGCAATGGCATCGGTGTACGCGCTAATCACTTGGCTGGGCGAGCCATCGGCTTTCACTGCGCCATTTTCTAACCAAATCACGCGGTCACAAATTGCCTCGACCTGATACAGCGCGTGCGAGCAGAATAAAATAGTTTTGCCTGCTTTTTTAAACTGCATGATGCGGTTAAAGGATTTTCGTGCAAATGCGCCATCGCCCACAGACAAAGCTTCATCGACGATTAAAATATCAGGCTCGACACAAGTCGCCACCGCAAACGCCAAACGCACAAACATCCCTGACGAATAGGTTTTCACCGGGTTGTCGATAAAATCATCAATCCCTGCAAATTCCATAATTTTCGGATAAATTTCATCCATTTGGGCGCGGCTCAAACCCAACATCGTGCCGTTTAAAAACACATTTTCGCGCCCCGTCATTTCGGGGTGAAAACCACCGCCGAGTTCTAACAGCGCGGAAATTCGCCCGTTAATTTCACAACTTCCGCCCGCATCACTTTGCAAAGTGCCTGCAATCAGTTTCAACAGTGTGCTTTTACCCGCGCCATTGTTGCCGACAATGCCCACCACTTGCCCCGGTTCAATTTCCATAGAAATTGGGTGCAAGGCGACAAAGGCTTGATGATGGGCGCGGTGGGTGAGAATTTCTAACAGGCGATCCACCCCGTGGGCGTAATGCGTATAGGTCTTGCTGATATTATTAAGGCGAATGGCAGTCATGGAGTTTTTTATCAATCTTTACGCAGGTTTAACAGGTTGTTTAGGCGCGGGTTTAACCGCCGTAGGATTTACTTTGGGTGCAACTTTGGTGACCAGCGGCGGTGGATTGTCAGCAGTTGGGGCGGACGCGGCAGCAACTTCGCCCACGGCTGCTTTACGCATTTCATCCAAATGGCGCACTTGCACGCGGGTCAGTTTCACGATGTCTTCTAATTGTTTCAGAGATTGTGCTTGAGTGCGGATCAATTTCGCAAATCCCATTAAGCCCATGCCAATCAATACCCCAATCACGCCGCCGAGCAAATAAAGACTTTTACCCGATTCGCTGTCAATCACGCCCACGCCAAGCAATAACACCACGTAAGAACCCGCAACACTGATGACACCTAACAGACTGAGAATATTTTCAATTTGCATGATTGCAACCGCCTTTACTCGCTAGGATCAGGGAACAGAATATTATCAATTAAATCACACAAGCAATGAATCACCAATAAATGCACTTCTTGAATACGCGCGGTGGAATAGCTCGGCACGCGAATTTCAACATCAGAAGATTGTAAATATTGGGAAATTTTGCCGCCATTGCGCCCCGTCAAAGCAATTACTGACATTTGTTTGCTGTGTGCTGCGGTGATGGCGCGTAACACATTGGGTGAATTGCCGCTGGTGCTGATGGCGAGTAACACATCGCCCGCCTGCCCCAGCGCGTAAATTTGCTTGGCAAACACGAATTCAAAAGCATCATCATTGGCAATTGAAGTAATCGTAGAACTGTCGGTGGTTAAAGCGAATGCTGCTAAACCATCGCGCTGTTTTTCAAAACGATTGAGCAATTCCGAAGAAAAATGCTGCGCATCCGCCGCCGAGCCGCCATTGCCGCAGCTCAGAATTTTATGCTGTTGTTGT
>JACCEE010686633.1_pt1 | contig 12206 bp, 6 predicted proteins | sample 7449931 | NCBI WGS metagenome assembly JACCEE01 (sample SAMN15323457, study PRJNA562643) | freshwater metagenome | isolation source: river surface water | place: USA:Blue River Watershed | collected 2017-08-19 | reverse complement strand
CCTTTAGGGGATTTAGGGGCTTGTTTTAATCTTTAGCCCCCTTCAGGGGGTTGGGGCGCAGTAAAACCTAATTTCTATTTAGTTGTTTAGAGGGAAGTCGCTTTCCCCTTATATCTTAATACTTTCAAATCTCAGGCGTGAGCACCGTATTCGCCGCCACAGGCAAGGTCTTGGCATAATCGAGGGTATAATGTAGCCCACGGCTTTCCTTGCGTTGCAAGGCAGAGCGAATAATTAATTCTGCCACCAATGCCAAATTCCGTAATTCAATCAAATCATTGCTGACACGGAAGTTGCTGTAATATTCTTGGATTTCGCTGTGCAATAAATCGATGCGATGTTTGGCGCGTTGCAGGCGTTTGGTGGTACGCACGATGCCCACATAATCCCACATAAAGCGGCGTAATTCGTCCCAGTTGTGAGAAACCACTACTTCTTCATCGGAATTGGTGACACGGCTTTCATCCCAAGCACGCAATTTAGGTGGTTTAGGTACGTCTTTCAGTTGGGCGAGAATATTTTCACTGGCAGAATGCGCAAACACCAAGCATTCCAATAATGAATTACTTGCCATACGATTCGCGCCATGTAAGCCCGTGAATGAAACTTCACCGATAGCATACAAGCCTTCTAAATCCGTGCGCCCGTAACAATCTGCCATCACCCCGCCGCAAGTGTAATGCGCCGCAGGCACGATAGGAATCGGTTGACGGGTCATGTCATAGCCCAATTCTAAACAGCGTTGATAAATATTCGGGAAATGATTAATAATGAAATCAGCAGGTTGATGGCTGATGTCTAAAAATAGGCAATCACTGCCCAGACGCTTCATTTCATGGTCAATCGCACGCGCCACGATGTCACGCGGGGCAAGTTCACCGCGCGGGTCGAAACGCTGCATAAAGGGCGAACCATCGGGCAGTAATAATTTACCGCCTTCACCGCGCACCGCTTCACTGATTAAAAACGATTTGGCATCAGGATGATATAAGCAGGTGGGGTGAAATTGGATAAATTCCATATTCGCCACCCGACAGCCTGCGCGCCATGCCATCGCAATGCCGTCGCCTGTGGCAACGTCAGGATTGCTGGTATATAAATAAACTTTGCCCGCGCCACCCGTGGCAAGCACCACGAAACGCGCCCCGACGGCACTTACTTTTTTAGTGTCGCGATTCAGAATATACGCGCCTAAGCAGCGATTATCGCCTAAACCTTGTTTTTTACCTGTGATTAAATCGACCACAATGTGGCGTTCTAATAAACTAATATTCGGATGTTGATTAACTTTTGCGGCAAGCGTGGTGACAATGGCGCGACCTGTGGCATCTTCGGCGTGAATCACGCGGCGATGACTGTGTCCGCCTTCGCGGGTCAGGTGATAATTAATTTGTCCGTGGGTGTCAGAAACTTGGGTAAAAGGCACACCTTGCTCAATCAGCCATGCAATGCGTTCAGGGCCGTGCTCGACGGTAAATTTCACCACTTCGGAATTGCACAGACCTGCCCCTGCGATCAGGGTGTCTTCCACATGAGAATCGAGGGTGTCATCTTCACCCAAAACTGCGGAAATCCCACCTTGGGCATATTGAGTGCTGCCAGAATCAAAGGCAGCTTTGGAGAGAATTGCAACTTTTGCCTTATCAGCCAGATGCAGCGCGAGACTTAAGCCTGCGGCACCACTGCCAATAATTAAGACATCATAATAAGCCTGTTCTGTCATTGACCCGCATCCTTTGGAAGGGATAAATCGCGCGTTGCGAAAACTATCGCGTTATCCACGCTTTTATTATGAATAAATAAAAACGCATCCTGCTAAAAAATTTATTAAAGCTGTGCTTATGAACTGATGGTTTTTGAAGACGCTTACATTTCCGCGCCGTCGAGTTTGCCACCTGTTGCGCCGTCTAACTTGGCATCTTTCAAGATTGCCCCTTTGAAATCTGCACCATTTAGCACAGCTCCACGTAAATCTGCTCCGCGTAAATTCGCCCCACGTAAATTTGCATTACTAAGATTTGCGCGACTCATCCGCGCTCCCCGCAAATTGACACGGCGCAATTCCGAACCAGAGAGATTTGCGCCTGACAGGTCAGCACCCCGTAAATTCGCACCTCTTAATCTTGCACCCGACATATCGGCTCCCATGAGCTTTGCCCGTGAGAGATTAAGTCCGACCAAACTCGCCGCACTGAGATTACAGCGCGTACAGTTTTTCGTACTCTTGAGTTTATCCACATGAGTCGGATTTGCAGCTAAGGTTAGTTCACCCAGCAGTCCCACGAACAGCGATATGGATATGGCAAGAAAGAATCTTTTCATCTGAGTTATACTTTAGCTGATTGATTTTAATAAAAATCACAGACATCCTTGCTCAAACACCTCAGCGTGCCTGTGTAAGCCGTAGCATCCCTAGTGTAAGCTGCTAACAGTGCGAAGCATAGTATCTGCTATGCCTTCATTTTTACAGTGTTCTTAAGTTCATCAATAGTATAGGTGACAAGCTTAGCAAGGAACTTGAACTGAGGTACTAGGAACACTTGATTTACTTGCCTTTCATGAATATTCTGAATTTTAATTGAAATGGCTTAAAAAAGAAAATGTCTTGCCTATTCTAAATCGTTTTCTTAAAAGATGCCCGTCAAATAACGTTGCCAATCCTGTTCTCGGTCGGCAAACACGAGAAAATGCGGATTTAACAAGTCCACTTTAGTATTGTAACGCAACGGCTGCAAGAGTGTGTCAGTTAAATAGCCTCCTGCTTGTTCTACGATACATTGTGCAGCGGCAGTATCCCATTCTGAGGTGTCCCCAAAGCGTGGATAAATATCGGCTGCGCCCTCTGCCACCAAGCAAGCTTTTAAAGAACTGCCAATACTGTGCAATTCTACAGGGAGTGGGAGTTGAGTTAAAAATTTTTCGACATACGGATCGCGATAAGAGCGACTGCCTGCCACTACAATGCGATCATTGGGGCAATTGCGTACTTGAATTTTTTCAACAGCAGCATCGGCGACTTGTTTAAACGCGCCTAAATGCTGGGCTGCAAAATAGTGGGTATCACTAACAGGCACATGAATGACCCCGAGCACCGCTTGATGATGGTGAATCAGTGCGATGTTTACGGTGAATTCACCATTGCGTTTCACAAACTCGCGCGTCCCATCCAAGGGATCAACCAACCAATAAGTTTGCCATTGTTGGCGTTCAGTGTAAGGAATTGCGGTGGATTCTTCAGAAAGGATAGGAATTTCAGGGGTAAGCTGCTGCAAACCCGCAATAATCGTGCGGTGAGCTGCCATATCGGCTTGGGTTAAAGGAGAATCATCGGCTTTCTGCGTGACTTCAAAAGCGGAAGCATAGACTTTTAAAATCTCTTTTCCTGCCACACGGGCAAGTTGTTTCACAGCATTCAGTAAGGCGATGTCGAGCACAGGCATGAGTCGTTCCTACAAATCACAAGATCGTATGGGGCAAAACACCAGGGTCGCGTCATTTAAATTGCTAAGCCGTTTCCCTGTCACTGAGCCATTCTATCAGGGATACGTGTTAGATTTGTGAATATCTTTGTGCTAAAACAGCTTTAAATTAACTTTGCTCGCTATAAAAATAATTTATTTATTTGATTTTAAAATATTTTATATGTTTGGATAAGGATAATCCTGTGGTCGGGACTTGCTCGGCTTTCAAAATCTAAAGCATGGTTCTAATTTCTAAGCACGAATGCCCGCATTTGTTCCACAAAACGGCTTGTATTAAAAGCCTGCGCCCGCAGAACACAGGCTTCTCGCATTGCCAATGCCCGTGCGGGGCTTAATTGCAATACTGCTTCAGCAAGGTGTTGATGGGTGAAATCGGGGGGTAATAATAAACCCGTTTGTTCAGGCAAAATCGTTTCCAATAAACCGCCTTCCGCCACCCCAATCACAGGCTTGCCCGCCGCCATCGCTTCCACGGGCGACATGCCAAAATCTTCATCTTTTGCCATATACAGCACAGCCAACGCGTTACCCACTAAATTATGCAAAGCCTGTTCCGAAAGCCAGCCTGTAAACTGAATATTTGGTGCATTTGCCGCTAATTTTTTCAAATAGCCCAATTGCGCCCCGCCCGATGCCACAATTAATTTTTTATCAGGCAAGTTGAGGAAAGCTTGCACAATACTCTCCACCCGTTTCAAAGGGTCGAGCCGCGCTGTGGATAAATAATAATCCCCTTGCCCTTGCCAGACAAAATGCTCAGTGTCGCAGGGCGGGTAAACCACACTTGCAGTTTTCCCCAAATATTTTTGAATTCTGCGCTGCACGTTTTCGGAATTGGTGACAATTTTGTCCATCTGCGCCACCGCTGTTTCATAACGTGGTTGTAAGTAATCAATAAATGCTTGCAGCACAGGGCGCAACACACGCGGCAGCTGTTGCAGATAAAAATCGCGCTGATCATAAATGAAGCGCGGCGGGGTGTGGCAGTAATACAAGTTATAGCCTGGGCGATGCTGTTGCACCGCGAGAGGCGTATAAAACCCGCTATAAATTACCGTGTCGTAACTTTTGATAAATTGCGTGCGCTGCTGAAATGCACGGGCTAATTTAAATTGTCGCCACAACGGAATCGCACTGCCTTGTTTTAAATCGTGTTCGTGGGGCGCACTGCCTTGCACAAAGGGATGAGGTAGGCGGGCAAACCCATATCCCAAGTGCGCAGGTAACTGCTGTGCAAGCACGCTGCACAATTTACCGCCCCCATCTGCTGATTCATAATAATCATGTAAAATCAGCGTATTCAGTTGCTTATGCACTTAACGCGATGTCGGAAAAAATGTAATAGGCATTTTTGCCTTCCTCTTTGGCGAGGAAAAGCGCAACATCCGCTTGTTGCAGCAAAATCCCAACCCGTTCAACGGGAGTTTTGTCTTCACAATTTTCATTCGGATATAAACTAATCCCAATATTACAATCCAATTGCAGCGCGTGCCCATTGCTGATAATGGGGGTTTCCAAGCTCATGAAGATTTTTTCAGCCATCAGACGCGCATCATAATCTTGCTGCACATTGCCCAACAAAACCATGAATTCATCGCTTTCAATGCGAGATAAATGATCACCTTCGGACAAGCAACTACGCAGACGTTTCGAAATTTCACGCAAGCATTCATCACCCGCATCAAATCCCAATAATTCGTTGACAGACTTAAAATCTTCCAAATCGAGATATAACACCGCAAATTTTTCATCTTGGTGGCAACTGCGACTAATATACTCATGGAATAACAGGCGGTTAGGCAACTCTGTTAAGGTGTCATAATGCGTTAATAAGCGCATCCGTTCATCGTCGGGATGCAGGGCACTGATGTCTGAATAAACCGCCACATAATAAACAATTTCCTGATGTTCGCCACGCACCGCACTCATCGACAGCCAAACGTTGTAGCTTTCGCCATTTTTACGTTGGTTACAAATTTCACCGCGCCAACGTCCCGTTTCTCGGGTGGTTTCCCAAATATGGGTATAAAAGCTAGTTTCGTAATGACCTGATTTTAAAAATCGTGGATTTTTATCTAAAACTTCGTTATAGCTATAACCCGTCGCGAGTAAAAATGATTGATTAACATCGATAATGCGCCCTTCAGCATTGGTAATCATGATGCCGTCGGTGGTGGTTTCAAAAACTTTGGTGGCAATGCGTTGCTTGATCCGTGCGCGTTTGCGTTCGGTAATATCCTCAATCATTTGTATAACAAATTGCGGTTCATTTTCATTATTACGGACTAAGGAAGTCGTAATTCTCGCCCATGCCATGCTGCTTTTAGGACAGAAGAAATATTTTTCCATCTGGTAATAATTACGCTCACCTTGCAATAATTGCTGATGAAATTCTTTTTCAATCGTGGTGTCTGCGGGATAAAAATGTTTGTGAAAGCCACTGCCGCACAGTTCCGTGTCCGCCTGACCTAAGAGCTGTTGTAACATGGGATTGGTGCTGATTAATAAACCCTCTAAGTTCACCAAAGCAATGCCCATTGCGGCTTGTTCAAAAATACCTCTGAAACGGGCTTCGCTGCGTTTTAAAGCAGCCTCCGCCCGGCGAGCTTTGAGAATCACTTGCACACGGTGGCGCAATACCGTCCAATGCACGGGTTTGGTGATATATTCCACCGCACCTGCTTCAAAAGCCTTGTCGACCGAGTTTTCATCATCCAAGGAGGTAATCATCACCACAGGGACATCGAGCGCGGCTTCTAATTGCTTAAGCTTGGCGCAGGCAGTGAAACCGTCCATCACCGGCATCGAGGCATCCAGCAAGACCAAATCAGGCAAGCACTTTTCAAAGCACTCTAAGGCTTGTTGTCCATTATGGGCTTGGACAACTTCATAGCCCTGTTCTTCGAGCAAGTTTTGCAGCATTTCCCGCATGAAAACATCATCATCGACGACCAGCACTAAGGGGGATTTTTCACTGTCGTTAAACATGTTTAAAGTTCTCCAAGGCAAGCAATAACTGTTGCCCTTCTTCTTCTAAGCTTGAAACCAAGCGTGTTGCTTCAGGAAATGCACCAATACGACTAAATGCTTCTAACTGCACACAAATTTCTGCCATTTTTTTTGCGCCCAAATTGGCAGCACTGCCTTTAAGTTTATGCGCCGCTTGAAATAAGGCATGACTGTCTTGTTGACTCAAGGCTTGATTGATAGTGGTTAAATAGCGTGGATATTCTTGAATGAATATATCTAATAACCAATCAATGCTACGCCCGCGTAATTCTTTTTGAAGTCGTTCTAAGATAGCAATATCTAGGGTTAATAGCGGAGCAATGACAGACTGGGGGGCTGTTGAGTGGGTTGGCATAATCTTTGTTGTATCGGTCATAGAATTATAATTTTGAGAGAGAGTTGTCAGAGGTTGCAAGGATTTCTCAACCACCCAATGACTGAGCATTTTCCGCAAGTCTTCTGATTTAATGGGTTTGGTCAGATAATCATCCATACCTGCTGCAAGACAACGTTCTCTATCACCGGTCATCGCATTGGCGGTGAGGGCAATAATCGGCGTATGCGGCTGTTCATCATGGTAAAACTCACGTTGACGTATAGCACGACTGGTTGCAAAGCCATCCATTTCAGGCATATAACAATCCATTAAAATCAGGTCATATTGACCGTGTTGCATAAGAAGCTCTAGGGCTTGTTTGCCATTTTCAGCAACCGCGACGATACAGCCCATTTGGGTCAACATGTCTCTGACGACCATCTGGTTAATTATATTATCTTCAACCACTAAAACTTGATAACTTGGAAAATTTTTATCCGGATCTTGGGACTCAGGAAGACGTAGACCACTGAAATTATCTTCCCCAACGCTGTTCATGATGCTACACAACGCGCCGTAAAACTTGGCTTGCGTCAATGGTTTTGTAACACAGAACTCTAGTAAATGCTGATCATTATCATAATTATCATAAACAGAGGTCATTAAAATTAAAGGCGTAATTTTTAATAGTTCATCTTGTTTAATTTGATAAGCGATATCTAAACATTTAAAACTTAAAAAGCTACAGTTGATAAATACTACATCATAGGTTTGATTACGCAGTGCTGCATGTCGCATCCGCTTCAAGGCAAGGCTAATATTTTCAACCGCCTCACAATATAAGCCCCACACCCGAATTTGTTCAAGCATAATCTCGCGACTGCGCAGATCATTATCCACCAACAAGATTTTCATCGACTGAATCGAAGGCGGAAAGCTTGGCGGCGTAAGCGTTTCTAATTTTAACACTTTACGGAAAGGCAGGATAATTGTAAAACTTGTGCCAATACCTTCGGTGCTGGTGAAATATATTTTCCCATTCATCATTTTCACCAAGCGTTCCACAATTACCAAGCCTAAGCCTGTGCCGCCATAACGGCGTGTGGTGGAACTGTCCGCTTGTGAAAATGGCTTAAATAAATTCTTGCGCGCCGCACGACTGATGCCAATCCCCGTGTCTGCAATGCTGAACTGCACTTGGCTGCTGTCGGCATTTTCCTGAAACATGCTGACTTTTAAAGTGACGCTGCCTTGCAAGGTAAATTTAATCGCATTGCTTAACAAATTGCTTAAAATTTGGCGCAACCGCACAGGATCACCTAACACAAAGTTTGGGATTTTGGGAATTAAGCATAATAATTCCAAACCTTTCGTGTGCGTATTGGCGACAAATAAGTTAATGATTTCTTCTAATAATTTGGGTAAATTAAATTCAATTTCTTCAATCATCAATTTTCCCGCTTCAATTTTTGAAAAGTCGAGAATGTCATTGATAATCGTTAATAAATTTTCCCCAGAACTGCGAATAGTTTCCGCATAAGAATATTGCTGGGCAGTTAAATTGGTTTTTAATAATAAATCGGTCATTCCAATCACGCCATTCATGGGCGTGCGAATTTCATGGCTCATGGTGGCGAGAAAATCGCTTTTCGCCAAATTGGCAGCCTCAGCCGCATCGCGGGCTTCGCGTAACTCTGCCGCACTTTTACTGGCAGCCAGTTCCGCTTGTTGACGCACCATAGTGCTACGAATGCTGTCGCCGATGGCACGCAATAATAAACTTTCATGAGTGGACCAATCGCGTTCTTGCTGACAATCATCGACCCCAATAAATCCCCAAAAGGTGTCATCCAAATGAATCGGCACTAATAGCAACGAAACAATATGTTTTTGTTTTAAAATGTCGCGTTCATGATTGGGAAAGCTGCTGGTGTTGCCCTTCTTAATTTCACCACGAAACATCGGGGCATACCACTCAGCAAGATGCGATTGATATGCCAAGTTTTGTAAACGCGGATGATCCACATAAAGCCGTTGTTTGGGCGTGTTCCATTCAAAACGCTGGCTTAAAGTATATTGCTGAGATTCATCTGCGGCGTGATTTTCAAAAATATAGGTACGATCGACATCAATTAAAATACTGACCGTCTCCAAAGCATGGCTAATCGCTTGTTCATAGTCCAAAGTGGTCAGCAGTTTCTGGGTGATGTTGGCGATGCCTTCTAAAATTCGATCCCGTTCTTGAATACTGCGTTCTGCGGCTTTACGCTTGGTGATGTCGCGTCCCACCGCGAGCACAGTTTGCCTGCCTTCTAGCTCGAATAATTGCCAATTCATTTCAATCGCGATGCTTTGCTCGTCGGCACGTATCAAATCACATTCAAAAAGCGCGTGTTGTTCCAGCAGGAGTGTTCTTAAGTGTTGGCTAATGCTGTTGATGCTGGCTGTGGGCAACAGGTCTAGCAAAGACTGGGTCATTAAACTTTCACGACTACGCCATAAATATGTGCAAGCAATATCATTGACTTCAATAAAAACTTCTGGCAAGCCCAACTCATTCAAAGGAAACACAAAAATGGCATCATTGCTGCTGTTGAATAAGCGTCGATAACGTTCTTCACTATGTTTGCGCTGGGTTATATCCGTAATGCAGCAAAAAACGAAATCTTCTCCCCGTAATTGGTCACGGTATAGCGTTTTTTTCACCAGAATATTGTGTAATTGCTGATGTGAATCAATTAAGGGCTGCTCATAAGTCACTTCTCGCCCCGTGAGAAAAATTTCTTCATCTTGCTGCCAACACTGGGTTGCCACGTTTTCATCAGGCACCATGTCATAATCGGTTTTACCCAGCAGAAACTCGTGCGAATAACCCGTTAATTCACAAAAGGTATTATTGAAAAAGTGCCAGTGATGTTGTCGATCTTTTAATAAAATCGCCAACGGTAACGCATTGATAATTTGTTCTAGCGAGGTGCGTGCTTCTTCTAAAATTTTTTTATTTTGTTTGTAGGCGGTAATATCGACATACGTGCCCAGCATTCTGTAGGGCGTACCATCGGGTTGGCGCAATGCCGCACCACGATCTAATACCCAGAGATAATGCCCACGTTTGTGTTGCACCCGATAGACACTTTCATAGCGCAAGGTATGATTTTTTAGATGAGTTTCTAAATCATTCATCACAATCGGCAAGTCATCGGGATGAATATGGCGTTGCCAATCGATGAGCTGATTGCCAATTTCATAAGAGCTATAACCCAGCATCCGCTTCCAATGTGCCGAAAAGAAAATTTGTTGCTTTTCCAGATTCCAATCCCACACCCCATGATTGACCCCACGCATTGCGAGATCGAAACGTTCTTCGCGGCGGCGTAAAGTCTCCTCAATGGATTTACGAGTATTGATATTCTCAATCAGAATCAGAAAATAACGGGCTTGCCCTTGGACATCATCCAAGGTGGAAATGGTGACCTGTCCCCACAGTGGATGCTGATCTTTATGTAAATAGCGTTTTTCCATCTGAAAAAAATGGTGTTTACGCTGCACCAAGCTGTCGAATTGTGTCTGCTCAAAAACCGCATCTTCAGAATGGGTTATTTTTTTAAATCCCAATTGCTGCAATTCAGATAATTCATAACCCAACATCTGAGAAAAGGCTGTATTAATCCTAAGCGGATAACCGGTTAAATCGGTAATCACAGCAGCAAACGGTAAATGTGTGAGTAAATGATGATAAGCGACTATTTCACTGGGCATCTCTAGCAAGCGTGCCGTGAGATACAGTCGTGCGCTGTGAGCATGCGCATTGAGTTCCCATTGTACCCATTGATAATCATGATTCACTGTTTGATAACGCAGATTCAGCTGCTGAGTGGTGACTTTAGCCTTTATTAAAGTTTGTAATGTCTCACCCAACGCAATCTGGTCGGCGGGATGCACATGGCAAAATACCGAAGCAGGCAGCGCATCCTGAGCGAAAACCGCCTGCCACGCAGGATTATGAGCTATCCATTGTGTTTCAAAGTTTAAAACACTCAGTAAGCTTGTGCTTTGCATGAAGAAATCATTCATTGCAGCGTGCGCCATCGTTTTGCAAAGTTATGAGCCTAAATTTTTTGGGTAAATAGGTTTTAGGAGGGGAAAAGACTTGTTTAAAGCATAAGCAAAACCACCCCGCTTGTATATCTATTTTTAAATATCTCCCGCGTGGGCTTAATCATGATAAAACAAGATATTAGTCCATAATCTGCTGAAAATAACCAAGAGATATTCTATAACTTTGCTGAGTTTTAATGATAAAGCCAGAAATGATAACGCAGATGAGGTCTAAATAACATAGTTTTATTGTAAGGTTTACATGACGTAAGCACTTAAGGTTGCTATACTTTTCCCAATCTAGCTGATTGAAATGGAAAAAGATATGCGCGTATTAGGAATTGAAACTTCTTGTGATGAAACGGGTGTTGCAGTTTATGATTTGGAACAAGGTTTATTAGGGCATCGTTTATACAGTCAGGTCGAACTTCATGCGCAATATGGCGGTGTTGTCCCTGAATTGGCCTCTCGGGATCATATTCGTAAAATTTTGCCTTTGGTGCGTGAAGTTTTGACCGCCACCGAAACCCTGCCCCAACAACTAGATGGCATTGCTTACACGGCAGGACCGGGGCTGGTTGGCGCATTATTGGTGGGCGCGGCGGTTGGACGCAGTTTGGCATGGGCTTATGGCGTGCCTGCAATTGGCGTACACCATTTGGAAGGGCATTTATTAGCGGCAATGCTCGAAGAACCTGCCCCGAAATTTCCCTTTCTTTCGCTGTTAGTGTCGGGGGGGCATACTCAATTAATCAAAGTATTGGGCTTGGGGCAATATCAAATTCTTGGCGAGTCGGTGGATGACGCGGCGGGCGAGGCTTTTGATAAAACAGCCAAACTTTTGGGTTTAGGGTATCCCGGTGGCGCGGTGTTGGCAAAGTTGGCAACACAGGGCGATCCTAAGCGTTTTACTTTTCCGCGCCCGATGGTGAATCGACAAGGTTTGGATTTTAGCTTTAGCGGTCTGAAAACGCAGGTCATGACTACTTGGAAAGCCCAAGCCTCGCAAGATGAACAAACCCGTGCCGATGTGGCGCGCGCTTTTGAAGATGCTGTGGTTGATACTTTGGTGATTAAATGCCGTCGTGCTTTGCAACAAACTCATTTGACCCGTTTAGTGATTGCGGGGGGGGTGGGTGCAAATCAACGTTTACGTCAACAGTTATCTGCTCTTGCCAGCAGCATGAAAGTGAAAGTATTTTATCCTCGCCCTGAATTTTGCACTGATAACGGGGCGATGATCGCCTATGCAGGTTGCTGTCGTTTGGCGGCCGGTGAACGCACAAGCTTAGGATTTAATG
>JACCEE010162609.1_pt1 | contig 12206 bp, 9 predicted proteins | sample 7449931 | NCBI WGS metagenome assembly JACCEE01 (sample SAMN15323457, study PRJNA562643) | freshwater metagenome | isolation source: river surface water | place: USA:Blue River Watershed | collected 2017-08-19 | reverse complement strand
CCGGTCGGTGCCCCCGCCCGCCGCCTGCAGTCGTTCGTCCAGACGGTCGTTCGCCTGCGGCGTGCGGCTCTCCCGCAGGAGCGACGGCGCATCGCGCAGGGCGTCCATCCCCGCGGTGCCGAGCCGCCGCGCGAGGTCCCGCTGCCGGGCCTGCCGGCGCCCCTCGATCGTCCAGTAGACGAACTGCCCAGCCAGGAGCGTCGCCACGAAGACGAGCACGCCCACGACCACGAGCGTCGTCGACCCCACGGCTCAGACCTCCTGCTGGAAGCGGAAGAGCTCGGCGGGGAGCTCGACGCCGTAGCGGGAGAGGCGCGTCGCGAACTTCGGGCGCGTCCCGGTGGCGCGGAAGGCGCCGCGGACGCGACCCTCGTGGTCGATCGTGCGTTGCTCGAAACCGAAGATGTCCTGCATCGTGACGACGCTGCCCTCGACCCCCGTGATCTCGCTCACCGCCACCACGCGGCGCGTGCCGTCGGGCAGGCGATCGAGCTGCACGATGACGTGCACGGCGCGGGCGATCATCTCGCGGATGTTCCGGTCCGAGAGGTTCGGCATGCCCATCCCGACCATGGTCTCCAAGCGGGCGAGCGCGTCCCGGGGACTGTTCGCGTGGACGGTGGCGAGGCTCCCCTCGTGGCCCGTGTTCATGGCCTGGAGCATGTCGATGGCCTCGCCGCCGCGCACCTCCCCGAGGACGATCCGGTCGGGGCGCATGCGGAGGCTGTTCCGCACGAGGTCACGCTGGGTGACCTCGCCGCGCCCCTCGATGTTCGGCGGACGCGTCTCCAGCCGCACGACGTGCCGCTGCTGGAGCTTGAGCTCCGCGGAATCCTCGATGGTGACGATGCGCTCGCCATCGGGGATGAAGCTCGAGAGCACGTTCAGGAGCGTGGTCTTGCCCGAGCCCGTGCCACCGCTGACGATCACGTTCAGCTTGCAGCGGACGACGGCGCGGAGGACCTCCATCACCGGGCGGGGCATCGCCCCGAAGCCCACGAGATCGTCCGCGGTGATCTGGCGTGTCCCGAAGCGGCGGATGCTCATCATCGGGCCGTCGATGGCGAGGGGCGGGATGATCGCGTTCACGCGGCTCCCGTCCGCGAGGCGGGCGTCCACCATCGGGCTGCTCTCGTCGATCCGACGCCCGACCGCGCCGACGATCCGGTCGATCACCTGGAGGAGGTGCCGGTTGTCCGTGAAGCGCACGTTCGTCGGGACGAGCTGCCCGCGCTTCTCGACCCACACGGCGTGGGGCCCGTTCACGAGGATGTCGGTGATCTCGGGGTCCTTCAGCAGGGGCTCGAGCGGCCCCAGACCGAGGAGATCGTCGATGAGCTCCGCGACGAGGCGATCCCGCTCGGCGCGGTTCAGCGGGAGCGCCCGGGACTCCAGCTCCTGCGTCAGCGTGGCGCGCAGCCGCGCCGCGAGCTCCTCCCGCGGGAGGTTCCCGACCTGCTCGAAGTCGAGCATCTCGATGACCTCGGCGTGGAGCGCCCGCTTGATGCGCTCGTACTCGCCGAGCTCCGCGCCCCCGCCCGTCCCCTTGAAGCGCGACTGCGCCCCCCGCACGCGATCGATGAGCCGCGAGCTCATGGCTCAGCTCCCCTCGCCGCGGGTCCCGCCGAAGAGCCACGCGAGGGGACGACCGCTCGCGACCGGGGCCGCAGGCACCTCCGCGCCCGTGACGACGCTCACCGACGCCGCGATGGCCTGCGCCGCGGGGCTGCGCGGGTCGAGCGTGCGGAGGAGCTTGCCCTCGTTCACGCTGCGGAGCACGGCGCGGTCGTAGGGGATCACCGCCTCGACGGGGCGCTTCAGGTGCAGCGCGATGTCCGCCGGCCCGACGCCACCCACCTTCGGGTCCCAGGCGTTCAGGACCACGTGCACGCGCCCGAGATCGACCTCCGCGCGCTCGAGGAGCTGCAGGCGACGCCAGGTGTTCCGCACCGACGGGACGTCGGGCGTGGTGACGAGCATGAGCCGGTCGGCGACCGCTGCGGTGGTGAGGGTGGCGCCGTCGAGGCGGCTCCCGCAGTCGACGAGCACGTACTGGTAGGCCCCGCTCGCGGCGGCGAGCACCCGCGCGATCGCGTCGTCGGTGGGGTCCTCGCGCTGGTCGAGGGCCGAGGGCTGCGGCACCGCGTGGATGCGGCTCGCGTGGTGGGTCACGAGCGAGGCGAGGAGGCGCTCGTCGAGGCGATCGGCGTTCCGGAGGAGGTCCGACATCGTCGGGGCCCCCGTCCGACCGCCCGGCGCCGCGAGGTCGAGGAAGGCCGCGACGTCGCCCATGGAGAAGTCGAAGTCGAGGAGGCAGGTCCGGTGGACCGGAGACATCTCCGCAGCGAGCTGCACCGTGAGGAAGGTCGTCCCGACGCCGCCCTTCCCGCCCCAGCACGCCACGACGGTGCCGGCGTGGCTGTCCTGCGCGAGCGGTTGCGCCGACGCGAGGAGCTTCCGGAGCGAGGCCGCGTCGTCCGGGAGCACGACCACGTCCCGGAACCCGGCCCGCATCGCCACCCGGAGCCGCGCCGTGTCCGAACGGGCCGCCAAGCCCACCAGCGTGAGCCCTCCGAACTCGCCGGAGAGGGCCTGGCCGAGGACGAGCGCCGCGTCGGGGTCGCTGTCCAGCGAGACGATCACCGCCCCGGGGCGCTGCTTCCGCAGGACGGCCAGCGCGTCCCCGTAGGCGAGGGGCGCGTGGAGGGTGAGGCTCGCGTCCACGGATTCCCGCACGAGCGCGGCCGCGCGCGCGTCGAGGCCGACCAGCGCGACGCTCGGAGCGGCGTGGGTGCGCGGCATGCCTTCAGCGCTCCATGCCGACGGGGCCCTGCGGCGCGGCGTCCGGCGACGCGTCGTCGTCCTTCGCGGCCGGCGGGGGGCCCATCGTCGCGCCGAGGAGGAAGAGGCGCGCGTCGCTGGGGGTCCAATCCTCGTAGAAGCCCGGCGGCGGCGGCACGTCCGCGGCCTGGAGCGGGCGGATCAACTCGGGCGTCACGAAGATCACGAGCTCGGTCTCGGCGCGTTGGTGCCGCACGTAGCGGAAGGCCGCCCCGAGGAGGGGGATGTCCCCGAGGAGGGGAATCGCCGCGCGGGTCGCGACGGTGCGCTCGCTCAGCATGCCGGCCAGCGCGAAGGTGCTCCCGCTCGCGAGGCGCAGGCGGCTCTCGCCCTTCCGCGACGCGATCGCCGGGATGGCGACCCCGCTCAGGCGCAGGGCGTTCACCGGGTCGAGCTCACTCACCTCGATGCTCGTCCGCACGTCGATCACCTCGTTCGCGAGCACCGTCGGGACGAAGCTCACCTTCACCCCGTACTCCTCGAACTGGATCGTGACCTGCTGGTTCTGCTGCTGCACGGGGATGGGGACGCGCCCGCCGCCGTGGAAGGTGGCCTCTTGCCCCGAGAGCGCCGCCAGCGTGGGCTGCGCGAGGGTGCGCGCGACGTCCTGCTGCTCCAGCACCGAGAGGACGGCGCCCACGTCGAGGGCACCGGCGGCGTAGCCCACCACGTTGAAGGCCCCGGCGGCCGGCGCCCCGATCAGGCCCTCCGAGACGTTGGGGACCGCGTCGGCCGCACTGAAGCGCGCGCTCGCGGCGCCCGTGGCGCTCCCCGGGCCCGCCAGGGTGCCGAGGAAGCCGGTCTGGCCGAGGAAGGCGTTCAGGCCCAGCTCGCGGAGCTGCGTACGGTTGACCTCCGCGAACACGACCTTGAGCTGGACCTGGTGGTCTCCCTGCACGCTCAGGAGGTTCACGAACTGGGGGTCGTAGACACGGGCGAGGAGCGCCACGCGCTCGAGGGTCTCCACGTCGGGGACGGCGCCTTCGACGACGAGTCGGTCCCGCACCGCGTAGGTGGTGACGCCCGCGCCGGGGGCCGCCGCCGCGATGCGGCGCTGCACGTCGGTGAGGTCCGCGCTCACGACGACGGAGTACGGGTGCGGGTGGGCGACGTCGTCGCGGTACCAGACCCAGAGGTCGGTGCTCCCCACGGCGAGGCCCCGGAGCTGGTACTGGCCCTCCTCGAGGAGGCGGAGCTCCGCGACCTTCGGGTCGGAGAGGAGCACCCGGGACACGGGCCGGGATTCCTGGCGGATGATGCTCTCGCCGAGCCCCACGTCGAGGACGTTCGCCGTCGGGGCGGGGGCCGGGGTCGTGTCCGGCTTGGCAGGGGCGCGGGGGGCGGCCGCGGCGACCGACGCGGTGCCCAGGCCCACCGCGAGCAGGACGCTGGCGACGCGAAGGAGGGACTTCATGGCTTGCGCTCCTTCCGCTCGACGCTCTCGACGGCCGGACCCTCGTCCGGGAAGGTGACATTGCTGCGGACCCCGCCCTGGATCACCTCCGCGCGGCGGGGCGGGCGAACGGGCGCGGGGGGGACGCCCACGGGGGGCGCACCCCCGCGGAGGCGCATCCGCGCACGACCCCGCTTCCGCGCGACCCGCTTCGGGGGCGCTTCCTGTGCAGCCTGGACGCTGTCCGGCACGTAGCCGATGAGCCGTGCGGCGGTGGTCAGCGCCTCCTGGTCGAGGAGCGTGGTGTCGATGTCGCTCCGGAGGACCACCCGCACGTCGCCGCGCTTCAGCGCGAGGGAGAGCTTCTCGGCGCCCACGGGGTCGACCTCGAGCGTGATGCTGGGCTTCTGGCGGGGCCCGGTGTCCTTCTGGCGTGCGCTCGTGCGTGCGGTCGCGCTGGAGGACGTGTCGTCCGTGGGGGCGGCCTCGGCGCGTCGGTCGAGGTCCGTGCCCACGGCGAGGACCTTCACGTCCTGGAGGAGCGTCTCCGTGACCCAGCGCGCCCCGAAGGCCGTGGGGTCGTCCGGCGCGAGGGTCACGATCACGTCGACGTGGTTCCCGGGACGGAGGAGGCCGGCCATGCCGCTCTCCGTGTCGGTGGCGAGGGTCATGCCGCGGTAGCCGGGCGTGAGCACCGCGTTCAGGCCCACCCCCGCGGCCGGATCGGCAAGGCGCTCCGCGCGGAGGGGTTCCCCCGCGAGGACGCGCTCCCGCGGGGTGCGGCCGAGGACCTTCTCGAGCTCCCCGAACGTGGAGCCCGGAGGTGCGAACACAGCGGCGATGCGACGAACGCCGACGTCGGCCTCGGTGAGGGGCATCCCGATGTAGAGGTCTCGCCGTGCCACGATGACGTCGACCATGCCTTCCGGAGGGGCACCCTTCGGCGCCTCGTCGGTCACGACGGCGCCCGCGACCTCGAGCCCCCGCTGCTCGGCCCGCTTCACCGCGGCGCGGACCAGCCCGATCGCGAGCCCCGCGAGCAGCACCGCCGCCCCGAGGAGGAGCGCGACGCGGAGCTTGCGGGAGGAGGGGTCGGCGGCCATGCGGTGTCCGGTGCTGGGATGCGCGCCGTCACTGGCGACGCGCCGGGGGCGCAGGCTTGCACGGTCAAGAGCGAACCTGCGAGATCGCGCGAGGATATCGCAAGGGGGCGTCGGGAGCCACCCCGGTCGGTTTCGCCCGGCGCATGCGCCTCAGGCGTGCTCCAGCCGGTCGACGTCCCGGAGCGCGGGCGCCCGCCACGCCGCGACGGCCACCACCACGAGCGTCCCGACCCCACCCACGACCACGGCGGGGACCGTCCCGAGGAGGGCCGCGGCCATGCCCGACTCGAGCTCCCCGATCTCGTTGCTCACCCCCACGAAGAGGAGGTTGAGCGCGCTCACGCGCCCGCGCATGGCGTCGGGGGTGTGGACCTGCACGAGCGTCTGGCGGATCACGACGCTGACCTCGTCGGCGATCCCGAGCAGGGCGAGGCAGGCGACGGAGAGCGCCACGTTCCGGGAGAGCCCGAAAGCGATCGTCGCGAGCCCGAAGACGGTGACCGCCGCGAGGAGCGTACGCCCCGCGTGGCGACGGATCGGATGCATCGCGAGCCAGGCCGCCGTGAGCGCGGCCCCGACCGCCGGCGCGGCACGGAGGACGCCCAGTCCTGTCGGACCCACCGCCAGGATGTCCCGGGCGTAGATGGGGAGGAGCGCGACCGCCCCGCCGAGGAGCACCGCGAAGAGGTCGAGGGTGATCGCCCCGAGGAGCACCGGGCGGGAGCGCACGTAGGTGAGACCCGCCAGGAGGTCGGCGAGATCCCGCGCGCGACCGCCCTGACCCGGCGCGGCGGGGAGCCCCAGTTGGAGCAGCGCCGACCCGGCGAGGAGCACGGCGGAGGTGGCGTAGACGGCCACGGCGCCCCCGGCCGCGTAGATGAACCCGCCGAACGCCGGCCCGGCCACCGACGCGACCTGGTAGGTGCTCGAGGAGAGGGCCACCGCGCTCGGGAGGGCCTCGACGCTCACGAGGCGCGGGACGAGCGCCGAGCCGGCGGGACCCGCGAAGGCCCGGGCCGCCGCGAGGGGGACCAGCACAGCGTAGAGCGTCAGGACCCCGACCTGCTCCAGTCCGCGCCAAGCGATGGCCAGGAGCGCCACCGCGCAGAGGCACCACGTCACGCTGCAGGCCCGGAGGATCGCGCTCCGGTCGTTCCGGTCGGCCACACTCCCCGTGACGGGCCACAGGAAGAGGACGGGGAGGAACTGCACGAGGCCCACGAGCCCGAGATCGAAAGGGCGCGAGGTGGCCTCGTAGACCTGCCACCCGACCGCGACCGAGATCATCTGCAGGGCGAGCACCCCGAGGAAGCGCGCGGAGAGGAGCAGACGGTAGGGGCCATGGGCGAGGGCTGCGCGCGCGGACATGGGTCCTTGGGTAACCCCCGCGCGGGCCCCGTCGCGATAGGAGCCGCCGACCCCTCCCGGAGTTGCGATGAAGACGGCGATCATCGGCGGCGGACCTGCCGGCCTCTGGTTCTCGATCCTGGCCAAGAAGCAGGACCCGACGCACGCCATCACGATCCACGAGCGCAACCGTCCGGGCGACACCTTCGGGTGGGGCGTGGTCTTCAGCGACCAGACCCTCGGGAACCTCGAGGCCGCCGACCCCGAGAGCTTCGCGGAGATCCGCCGGAACTTCGCCTACTGGAACGACATCGACGTGTTCCTCGGGGACGCCCACGCGCGGAGCACCGGGCACGGCTTCTGCGGGCTCCAGCGGGTCGTCCTCCTCGACATCCTCACGCGCCGCGCCCTCGCCCTCGGGGTCGAGATCCGCCACGAGTCGGAGGTCGTCGACGTCGAGGCCCTCGCCGCCACCCACGACCTCGTCCTGGCCGCCGACGGCGTGAACAGCGGCGTGCGCGCTCGCTACGCGGACACCTTCCAGCCCTCGCTCGACTGGCGAAAGTGCCGCTTCGTGTGGCTCGGCATGGAGGGGGCCCTCCCGGCGTTCACCTTCTACTTCCGCGACACCCCCCACGGAGTGTTCCAGGTCCACGCCTACCCCTTCGACGCCGACCGCAGCACCTTCATCGTCGAGTGCCGGGACGAGACCTGGCGTGCCGCGGGCCTCGAGGGCGCCGACGAGGCCACGACGATCGCGTACATGGAAGCCCTCTTCGCGAAGGATCTCGCGGACGGCACGGGCAAGCAGCGTCGCCTGCTCGGAAACCGGAGCATCTGGCGTGTCTTCCCGACGGTGCGCTGCGGGCGATGGTCGCACGGGAACGTGGTCCTCATGGGGGACGCGGTCCACACGGCGCACTTCAGCATCGGGAGCGGGACGAAGCTCGCGATGGAGAGCGCCATGGCGCTCGTCGACACCCTCGGGAAGATGCCGGGGAGGCCGATGCCGGAGGTCCTCGCCGCGTACGAGGCGGCGCGCCGCCCGGAGGTCGAGCGCCTGCAGGCCGCCGCCCAGACGAGCCTCGAGTGGTTCGAGAACACGAACCGCTACAAGGGGATGGACGTGCTGCAGTTCACCTTCGGGCTCATGTCCCGGAGCAAGCGCATCACCTGGGACGAGCTCGCCACCCGCGACCCGGCCCTCGTCCAGCGCGTGGCCGACGACTGGGCCGCACACCACGAGGGGAGCCGTCCCGGCGCGATCCCCGCAGGTTCCGACCCCACGGCCGAGCGGGCCCCCCTCGCGGCGGTGCCCCTCTTCACGCCGCTCCGCCTCCGCGAGGTCGAGCTCCCCAACCGCCTCGTCGTGAGCCCGATGTGCCAGTACAGCGCGGTCGACGGGGTCGTCGACGATTGGCACCTCGGTCATCTCGGGAGCCGGGCCGTGGGCGGGGGGGGGCTGGTGATCGCGGAAGCGACGGCCATCGTGCCGGAGGGGCGGATCACGCCGGGCTGCGCGGGACTCTGGAACGCTACGCAGGAGGCCGCGTGGAAGCGCGTGGTGGACTTCGTCCACGCACGCTCACCCGCACGCATCGGGATCCAGCTCGCGCACGCGGGGCGTCGTGCGCGCTGCAGCGTCCCGTGGGTGAACCGCGGTGACTACCTCCCGGCGGGGGACGCAGCCGCCGCGGGCTGGGATCTCGTCGCCCCGAGCGCGATTCCGTGGACGGAAACCGCGCCGACCCCGCGCGCCCTCACGCGGGTGGACATGGACGCGCTCGTCGCCGCCTGGGCCGACGCCGCACGGCGCGCCGACCGTGCGGGCTTCGACCTCGTCGAGCTCCACCTCGCGCACGGCTACCTCCTCGACACCTTCCTGAGTGCCCTCACGAACACGCGGGACGACGGCTACGGGGGCCCCGATCTGGCCGACCGGCTGCGTTTCCCGCTCGAAGTCGTCCGCGCCGTACGGGCGGCCTGGCCGTCCCAGAAGCCCCTCGCCGCGCGGATCTCCGCGACGGAGTGGGCCCCCGGCGGTCACGACGACGCCGAGCGCGCCGCGATCGCGCGGGCCCTCGCGGAGGCCGGCGTGGACGTGATCGACGTGAGCGCCGGCGGGACGGTGCCGTATGGAAAGCCCGTCTACGGACGCATGTTCCAGGCCGGCTTCGCCGACCAGATCCGCAACGAGACGGGCGTGCGGACGATCGCCGTCGGGAACATCCAGGACGCCGACCAGGCGAATACCCTCCTCGCCGCCGGCCGCTGCGACCTCGTCGCGATGGCACGCCCGCACCTCGCCGACCCCTACACGGCCCTCCACGCGGCGGCCCGCTACGGCGTTGAGGTCCCCTGGCCGGTGCAGTACCTCGCGGCGGCGCCGCGGGGGCGGAAGGGGGCTTGACGCGCGGACGCCCCCGGGCTAGCCATCGGCGGTTCTACGTATCCGGAGTCGAACATGGCCAAGAAGAAGGCAGTCGGTCGCGGCGTCATCCACCTCGAGTGCACCACGTGCCGCAGCAGCGGCATCCCCGGGGTGAACCGCTACGCCACGCAGAAGAACAAGAAGAACACCGCCGCGCGTATCGAGCTGAACAAGTACTGCCGTTACGAGCGCAAGGTCACCGTCCACAAGGAAACCAAGTAGGTTTCCCCGGACGCCCGCACGCAGGCTTCTGTGTGCGGGAGACCACGACGAAGGGCGTGGGGAGGAAGTCCTCCCCGCGCCCTTCGTACGTTCCGGAGCACCTCCGTCTCTCCCCGTTCCTGCGCCTCCGCGTGAGGTCCGCTCCCCCGGAGCCGCGTCCATGTCCGAGTCCGCGCTCGCGCCCCTCCTCGAACGCCTCGCGCGCAGCTCGGTCGTCGCGCTCGACACCGAGTTCCACGTGGAACGTCACTACGGGCCCCGTCTCATGCTCGTGCAGGTGCAACCGGACGACGGGGGCCCCGCTGCGTGGATCGACCCGCTCGACGGGGCCGACCTCCGACCGCTGGGGGAGGCGCTCTCGCGCGTGACCCTGGTCGTGCACGGGGGAGCGGGCGACCTCCCGATCCTGCGCGACACGGCGGGGCTACAGCCCGGCGAGGTGTTCGACACGCAGGTCGCGGCCGCCTTCGTGGGCGACGGTGCCCGGACGGGCCTCCAGGCGCTCGTCTACCGCCGCCTCGGGCGATGGCTCCCGAAGACGGAGACGGTGTCGGACTGGAGCCGCCGCCCGCTCACGCCCGCGCAGGAGGAATACGCGCTGGACGACGTACGCGTGCTCCTGCCGCTCCGCGAGGTGCTCCTCGCGGACCTGGAGCGCACGGGACGCGGGGCGCTGGCCGCGGCGGCGATGCAGGAGGCAGCGGCGCAGGCGCTCGCGACCCCGCGGGCGGAGGACGCGTGGAAGACCATCGGAGGGGCGCAGAACCTCGACGAGTTGTCCCGGGCGACGTTGCGGGGGCTGGCGGCCTGGCGCGAGCGCGAGGCCCGCGCGCGGGACCTCCCGCGGGGGCAGGTCGTGTCCGACGCGCTGCTGCTCGACCTCGCGCGGCGTCGGCCCGAGACGCTCGAAGCCCTGCGCACGCATCGGCGCTTCCCCAGCCAGGTGATCCGAAAGGAGGGTGAGGCGATCCTGGCGGTCATGGCGCGGGCGCGCACGCAGGCCCCGCCGGCACCCCTGCGCCCCTGGCCGCGCGCCTGGGGCGACGCCGTGCGTGCCGCGGGTTCCGCCGCCGAAGCCGCAGGCGGAATCGCCGCGGACCTCCTCCTCGACGACGCGACGCTCGCGAAGCTCCACGCTGGCGAAGCGCTGGCACCCTGGCGCTGGGAGGCGCTCGGGACGGACGTCCACGACTTCCTCGCGGGGCGCGCCAGCCTCGACGTGCACGGGGGGTTCGTGCGGAGCGAGGCTGAAGCGGGGACGGGGGCGACCTAGTTCCGGCGACCTGACGCACGCTTGCGGCGCGACCCGACTCCGCCCGCTATTCCGCGAGGGGTTCCGCGTAGAGCGACTCCACGAGGTGTTGCTGCCCCACCAGCGTGCCGGGAGGCCAGTTCACGACGAACGCGGGCGCTGCGTCGGGACGCCCCAGCCAGGTCGTGGGGAGGACTCCACCCCCGACGAGGACCCGCCCGTCGTCCAGCGGTGCGACATCCCCGAGGAGCCCACCCCAGAGCATCGTCGGGGGGCTCCACCGCGCGAGGACCTCCCCCGCGGGCGAGATCTGTACCGCCGTGCTCCCGCGCGTGCGGTCCGCGTTGTCGAACATCCACCAGCCGTCGTCCTTCCAGCGGACGGCGTGCTGGGGCCCGAAGGGCGCCGACGCCGAGTCGCCCTCGAGGACCTGCACGACGGCACCCGTGGCGTCGTCCACGACGACGATCTCCCGCAGCCAGTAGAGCGAGACCGCCCAGCGCCGGGCCTCGGGGTCCCAGGTGACACCGTTCCCGTGCGTCCAGTCGCCGGGGGTGTCCGGAAAGAGCGCCCAGGCGTCATGGCGCTCGAGAGGGCGCGTCGCGAAGGCGTCCCAGACGATGCGCTCGGTCCCGTCGGGGCTGCGGACGACGAGGAGGTCCCCGGTGATGGCCTCGCCCTCGATCGTGCGCGTCTCCGCGCGGAGGTAGGCGAGGGTGCCGTCCGGGAGGCGGCAGAGGTCATGGTGGGCCCCCGGGAGCTCGACCCACGCGCCGCTCTCCACCGCCGACTCGGGGGTGGCATCGATGGGGCCCTCCCAGTCCACGCGCAGGGCACCGCTGTACGCGGCCGTGGAGAGCTGGATCCACGCGGCTCCCGGCTCCACCTGCACGCCCCACCCCGAGGGTTGGCCTGCCCGGGGCGTGCCCCAGGCCGCGAAGGAGCGCGCATCGACGATCGCCCCGTGACGGTCGAGGACGTAGAGGGCGGGGGGCGTGCCCGGGAGGGGGGTCGTGCTCACGACGAGGTAGCCCGCGTCGATCTCGCCCTCCACGTCGAGGGTGGGGAGGCCGTCGGGCGCGGGCCCCGTGTGGAAGGGGGCCTCTCCCACCACGCCTGCCTCCGTCACGAGCTCGGCGACGATCTCCGTGTCGGCGGGCATGCCGAGGAGGGGGATCGTCCCCGTCGTGGAGGCGGGGGTGACGCGCCCGTCGCCGAAGCGCACCCAGGCGCGGGGGGCGGCGTCGGCGTCCCAGGAGGCGACGGCGCGCATCGGCAGGTCGGGGTCGGGCACGAGGTCGAGCGCCACCGACCCAGCGGGGGTGCCGTTCGGTTCCCTGCAGGCCACGAGCGCGGTGCAGGTCACGACGGCGAGGCGGCGAGCGAGGCCGGAAGGGACTGCGTGGGGGAGAGGGGCAGCGACGCCGCGGGGGATGGCGTTGCGGAAGGGGGGCACCCCCTTCCGCCCCAGAGTCAGGGAGCTGCCGCTCACGCGTACCGGACGCGCAGCGTGCGGACGAGCGTGGCGAGGGACTCTTGCACCACCGCCGTGTCGGGGTGGCGTACGATCGCGTAGCCATCGCCCTCGTAGCTCGTGGACTTCACCGACCCGACCTG
>JACCEE012173130.1_pt1 | contig 12208 bp, 4 predicted proteins | sample 7449931 | NCBI WGS metagenome assembly JACCEE01 (sample SAMN15323457, study PRJNA562643) | freshwater metagenome | isolation source: river surface water | place: USA:Blue River Watershed | collected 2017-08-19 | reverse complement strand
TCACCAACATTTCCAACGCCGAAGCCCGCACGAGCCACATGACCGGGATCGTCACCGACCTCGGGATCGAGCTCAGCCGTTTGTTCTACTTCAACCGCAGCCGCCACCAGAAGATGCAGCCGATCCGGGCCAATCGGGACAAGCTCAAGCTGCACGGGTTGATCCTGGGGGCGTTCCTGGGGGGAGGCTTCCTCGGGGCGTTGTCCTTCAAGCATGTCGGGTTCAAGAGCGCCTTGTTCTTCGCCGCGTTCCTTGTCTTTCTGGCGGTACGGCCGATCGTCCACGATCTTCGGGTCCGGTGGCGCTTCATGCAGCTTTCCAGGCCTTGAATCCGTTCCGGGCGCCTTCCCCGAGCGCTTGCCGCGAGGCGGCTCATCGGCAGGGCGACCGGATCCGGTCAAGAATGTTGCCTCACGCCATGCCGGTATGGTCTAGTTTTCCGGACATGAAGACGATCTGGATCTTCGGGTTGCTGGCCGCCGCGATGTTTCTCGGTTGCGCGGGATCCGCTCCTCGCATGGGGAACGACGGTGCCGCCAACCTGGACGCCTTGGCGCGAAGCATCGCGATCGAATACCGCGAACGTTGCTACGAACCGGTCCTGGCGCGCGAAGTTCCCGACGACATGTGCCAATTCGATCTCTTCGACAAGGCCGAACGTCAATGGGGAACCACATTCGGAGCGTCCGAACTCAAATCGTCGGCGAACAAGCTGCTGGGCATGAAGATCGAGACGGAGCTGATGAAGCTCCTGGTCTACGACGCTCCTTCCCAGCGCTACGTGGCGGCGAGCACGCGGAGCCGCTACGAGATCATCGCCACATTGAAAGACAAATACCGGATCCGGTGAACATGCCCAGACCCGCTCTATTCCAGAAGCTGGTGCATGTCGCCCTCCAGTTCGTGACCTTCCTGGGCACCGCGGCATGGAGCGTCTACTGGCTCACGATGCGCGTTCCGTCGGCCGACTGGCGTTACCTCGCGGTTGGGCTCATGCTGGCCGGGGTGTTGGGATGGTGGCCCTTCATCTCGCTGGGGGTGACGGTCGCGTTGGCTGTCGCGGTGGGGTTCGCCGCCAACGAACTCGATGGCGAAACGAAGGTCCAGGTGATCGAGGAAATCGCCATTTTCTGGGCGCTGGGGCTTGGCTGGGGCGTTCTCGCCAAGGCTTGGCTTGCGATTCCCGCCGCTCGCGATCGTTCGGGCGCGGCCAAGGCTCCGTACAACACGACGACATCGGCGGTACACCATGCGCCCTCGACGCCCCTGAAGACCGCCGAGGATTCCGCTTTCCGATCCCGGCGCTTGATGGCCGGAGGGGGGAGCGAGGAGATCAACCGCCCTCCGGTTCCCGCTCCCGCCACGACTCGAGGAGCGACTCCCGCCGCCACGGCGGCGGCGAAGCCGGAACTCCCCAAGGCTCCTTCCGGTCTGGCGTTTCCGGTGTTCAAGGATCCGGATTCCGACATGGAGGTGGTCGCTTCGGCTGACACCCCCAAGCCGCCGCCTCGTCCGGTCCAGGCGCCCCCCAGCTACGATGCGGGAGGGGAGTCGGTATTCGGCGCGAACATGCCTGGATTGCAGACGAAGGAATCCAGCCACGTGTTCATCGATACGCTCGCCCAGGAAACGACCGAAGCTCCTGCCATGAAGTACGAGATCTCCGAGGCATCGGACCATCCGGTCCCCATCCAGCCGCATCCAGGCGCGCAAACCGCAGAACTGCGCTTGGACTCGATGCCGCCGCGTCCTCCGGTCCTGGAAGAGCCTTCCGTCGTGCCCGCGGCGGAATTCCCCACCATGGAACTGCCGGTCAACACGCTCCTGCGTTCCGTGCCGCGCGCATCGCACAATCCCAATTCGTCGTTCCACATTCCCGTGTCCAGTTCTTCGGGCTCGACCGGTTCGGCCGGCGACGCGTCGGAATCCGACGCCCAGACCATCCGCAGGTCGTCGTCTTTCCTGCGTCCGGAAACCGAGCCAGGATCTCCTTACGAGCATGTTCTCGAGTGGTACAACCAGTTTTCCTGGTCGCCTTGGAGTTCCGAGGAGCTGGAGCGGCGCTACCATCGACCGGGAGTCCAGGTGGGATGGACCAGCATGGCGTTGGCCGATCTCGCCAAGGCGTGGAAGGTGTGGCAGGCGGGACCCGCCCCGAGTCCGGCGAGTCCCGGCCAGGTGTCGCTGGGCGCTCTCGAAGGTTTCCTGCGTTGCGAAATGCTGGGGGTTCTGCGGCATCAGGGGTTTCCCGATCTGCACATGCTCAGCGCATCCACCGAAGGCGTCACCTGGATTCCGGTGTACCACGAGGTGCGCGGACGGTTCCGCGGAGGCGACGCCATCATCCATCGGCCCGACAGGAGCACCCTTGCGACCGACGCCAAGGACATCCTTGTCGGCGTGCCCGATCGCTTCGCGGAGGTTCGGGGCGAGTCGGATGTCGTCGCGCTGGTCACGCCGTTTTCCGTCGGCGAAAGCCTGAATTGGACCACTGTGTACGCCGTCGCGCAGCAGCGGGTGGCCGAGACCATGGGACAGAATCTGAGCGGGGTGCCGGTCGTGATCAATCTCCCGCTTCCCATCTGGGACGAGCGGAGGCAGCCGCGCGTGGTGGTGGTGGAGGATGTCGCCACGGAGCAGCGTCGGCTGGAGGCTTCCCTGGAGCGTTTCAACAAGCTTTTGTCGGGGTTGGTGCCGCCCAAGCCGCAGAGCCAGGCCAGCGTGTGCAACGGCTGCGGCTGGAGGCATTTCTGCACCCACTACGCCGGTGGACGTCCGCGACTGGAACTGTCCAAGCCCCCCGCCCAGATCGCGGCGGCCTTGAGGTGATCGGGTTGTCGAGTTCGACCGGCGCGGAAGATCCGCTGCGCTACCTGGACGACGGATCCCTGGAGGCGCTGTACCAGCGGTTGCTTCCGAACTGCGACCGGGTGCTCCTGGAAATGGCCAAGCTCCTGCAGCGCGCGGCGGAAAACAGGGTGCCCGCAGTGCAGGTGAAGGGACGCGTGAAACGCCTGCCCAGCCTTCTGGAAAAGCTCCACCGCAAGTTCGAGCCGTCCGATCTCCTGGATCCGGGCTCGGTGCTGCGCCGGACCACCGACCTCATGGCGTTGCGGGCGGTGTGTCCGTTCCTGGAAGACGTCGATACCGTCGTGGACGCGGCGAGGACCGTGTTCGAGATCCAGGAACTGGAACAAAAGGGCGAAGGCCGCTCGTTCGCCGAGTTCGGCTACTCCAGCACGCATCTGCTGGTGAGCCTTCCGTACGAACTGCAGTGCGAATTCCCGACGCTGGCCGACTATCGCGTGGAGATCCAGGTCCGCACCATCCTGCAGGACGCCTGGGCCGAGGTGGAGCACGAGCTCATCTACAAGGTGGGCGCCCATCCCCTGAACCAGCAGATCAGACGGAAATTGGCGGCCCTCAACGCGAACCTGGTCCTGTCCGACACCATCTTCCAGGAGATCCGCGACTACCAGAAGGCCAACGTCTCCGACCTGACCCGGGCCCGGGAGGCCCACCTGGAGCAGGTGACCGGGGAGCATCCGCTGTACGTGGCCCCGGGACAGGATCCGTCCAAGCCGCGGCGCACCTCCCAGGCCGAGATCGAGAAGCTCCTGAAGAAGGGCCTCAACGCCCAGATCGCGGGCGAGATGGAGGACGCGGTGCGGATCTACACCGACCTCCTGGAGTTCCAGCTCGACAACTTCACGTTGTCGGTGGTGCTCAACCACCGGGGGATGGCGTCGGAAAGCCTGGAGCACCATTCAGACGCGGTGTCGGATTTCGTCAAGGCGGGGACCGCCGACCCGAAGAACGCCCGTGCCCGGATCAACCTAGCCCTGGCCTGGCGCCGGTTGGGCCGTCTGGACCCGGCCGAGAACGAACTGCGCGAAGTCCTGAAGTTCAAGGCCAACAGTGCGCACGCGCACTACGGGCTGGCTCTGGTGCTCTCCGATCGCGGCGAAGTGGAGGAGGCCGTGCTGTCCTGCCAGCGCGCGCTCAAGCTGAGCCACGCCTTCACCCAGGCGCAGCAGCTGATGGACGATCTCCTGGAACACTCCCGCCGCGAAGCCGGCGGCGGCTCCTGAGGGGTGGGGCAGGGCGCATCCTCGCGACCTTCGCCCTCGACGTACCGTTCTGTACGCCTTCGGGCTCAGGTCTCTTCGGCTGCATCCCTGCCGCACCCCTCAGGCTCTTGGGTTGGTCAGGGGGCGGATCGCTGCGTCTGCATCCACCGACTGCCCGTCAGGTACTCGGGCCGGTCAGGTTTTCTGGTAATCCAGTTTATCTGGTTGGTTGGGCTTTGCCTCCCTTTGGGAGGCTTGCCCACTAGACAATGATCGGGTCGAAAGGTTCGTCTTCGGGCTCGGGGGGCATCGCTTCGCTTGCCGAGTTTTGGTGACCTTTGGGGCTGGTCGGGGGATGGCTGGCCTCTTGGGGTTCGATGGCTTGATCTGGACGATTGGATCCTCGGCGGATCCGATTCCGTCGGTGGATTGCCGTTTTTGATGCGTGGGGTGCCCGGGGAATGGGAAAATGGAGGGGTGCGGGGTGAATCGGTTGCCCGGAGAAGGCGGTGACCTGGTTGTCACCTTCTGTCTGTTGCCGCGGTGGTGTCGTCTGATGGAAGTTGGGCGGGTTTCCAAGGGGGGTGCGGGTGTACTCTGAACGCGAACGGCGCCCGCCGAGCACGGAAGTTGATGGCGGCTCCTGCGAACGCTGGGCGAAGCGGCAGGGGTGGAACTATCCTCCAATCGTCCGTCGGATGCCCTGTGCACGGTGCGTCCAAACCGGAGGAGCGTTGGCCGTGACTGTTTATGCACCCCTTTCCATTCTGACCCGGGCCCTTCTGGCGGCGGCGGCGGTGGCGTTCGGCCAGGCTCGCGACCCTGTTCCGTACGCTCCGATCGCCATGACCATGCCCGATTCCGGAGTCCCCCACAAGGTCCGGGATTCGGCCACGCTCAAGTTCGGGCGTGTCCGCGTCAACCAGGCCGGGTATCGTCGCGTGGACGACTCTCTTGGCATGGCCAAGTTCTACTACGTGTCGCGTCCGGTCCCGGTAACCACCTTCACGGTCTACGATACCACCGCCAAAATGCCGGCGGGGGGCGGAACTCTGGTCGACAAGGGGTTCAAGAGCGGCTCCAAGATGGAAATCTGGGCGTCCAACTGGGCCGGATTGACCTCCGGCGGCGACGTCCGCTACAAGATGACCTCCGATGGTCAAGGCACGACCATCGCGGCTTCGCAGGTCTTCGAAGGAACGCTTCCCACCGATCTCCAGGCGGGCCACTACTACCGTGTGATCGTGGGGACCGATACTTCCGTGGCGTTCCTGGTGAGCAACAACATCTACGGCCACGTGCGCGATGCGCTCCTGAAGTTCATCGGGATCAACCGCTCCGGCGACGGTCCCTCGTGGTTCCATGCGCCCAGCCATCTGAAAGACGGTTATCTCGCCAAGCCTTCGTCGCCTGGAGCCTACAAGGGTGGTTGGTACGACTGCGGCGACCATCTGAAGGAGCCGCAGACGATGAGCTACGCGCTCTCGACCTTGGCGATCTTGTCCGCGACCCTTCCCAACCGCGATCGCGACCACTACGGTCTCAACCACGCCAAGACGATCCAGACCGATGGCGTTCCCGACGTATTGGCCGAAGCCCATTACGGAGCCCAGTTCTTCCTGAACTCGTGGCTGCTCAACGGGAAGACCACGGGTCCGGGTCTCGCCACCACCGACAGCGGCAAAAAAGTGGGAATGATCACCGGTGTGGGTGATTTCGGGAAGGACCACGGCTGGTGGGGACGCCCCGAGAACCAGGACGCCATGACGGAAACCGGTCGAGGCGGATTCAAGGAGCGCTCCTTGAGATCCGAGCTCGGCGCCAATACGTTGGGTGACGTCGCCGCGGCGTTGGCGATCCTGTCCAAGCTCTATCGCGTCTACGACTCCAAATTCGCCGACTCGGCCTTGGCCGCCGCCAAGGACATGTACAGCTACGCCAAGAACAATCGGGTGGTCGTTTCCAGCCCCGCCTACAACGGCGCGGGTCCCGACAAGGTGAATGCGAACCTCGCCCTGGCTGCAACGGCGCTTCTTTGGGTGACCAAGGACAAGTCCTATCTCAACGACATCGCCTACGACAAGACGATCGGGTCGCACGGCGAGACCTTCATCGCCAAGGCCAGCTGGGAAGGCGGCTGGATGGTGATGTCCAATCCCAACCTGCGAAAAGGCGGGGCCAACACCGACTGGGCCAACCGCCACGCGATCGCCCTCTACGCATTCTACAAGCTCATCCTGGCCGACAGGGATTCGGCGCTGGCCTACGGTGTGCGGGACGAATCGGAGCGACAGAATCTGATCGCCCACACGATCGCAGGCGTGATCGACAATCTCGACGGCATCGGCGGCGCTTCCGGCGTGGTCATCCCTTTGCCCACGATCGACCCCAACCATGGCGGAGGCCTGGCGATCCGCGCTTCGGCGAACTGGTGGGTGATGTACACGCAGCAGGTCTGGGTCTGGAACCGCTACCAGATGGGCAACGCCGCCGAGCTGTTCTTCTACTACGACATGACCAAGGACTTCGAAGCGGGATTGGCGGGGCCGGAGCTTTCGGGCAAGACCTGGAACCGCGACCAGGTGCGCCAGTTGATGGTCCGACAGATGGACTACCAACTTGGCGAAAACCCCTGGGATCTGTCCATGATCTTCGGGATCGGCAAGAAGAACTGGAACCACCCGCACCATCGCGCCGCCAACCCAGAAGGCCGCAACACCCCGGGCACGGCCTACGGCTACCATTCGCCGGTGGGCGCGTTGTACGGCTCGTGGAATCCCGAAACGGACAACGACGCGAACCCCAACGGGAAGCCCGACTACAACGACTACCACCACGCCGAAGTCTGTCTTGACGGAACCACGACGACGCTGATCCCCGCCATGGGATTGGCGGCCGACGAGCCCTTGAACATCCCGCCACACGCCACGGTGAAGGTGCTGGATGCCCTGGACACGGTGGCGGACATCGAGGTCGATCTGGACAAGTACGGATCGGTGACCTTGGAATACGGGACCGTGCGCGGCACATACACCAAGACTCTGAAGTCCGATTCGGCCGGGGTGATCTTCAAGTTCCACCTTTCCGGGCTCTCCATTGGAACCCAGTATTTCTTCCAGGTGAAGACGGTCGATCTGTTCGGCAACGACACCCTCCAGGACCACTGGGTGAATCCGCTGCCCGCAGGCACACCTTACAACTTCACGACCATGAACCACCTCCAGCCCAAGGCGCTGATCACGGGGGTGAAGGTCTGCAACGTGACGGCCGATTCCGCCGAGATCATGTGGTACACGCCCAACGGCGAATACCAGAGCTCCATCTGCTGGGGCAAGGTGCCTCCGGTGGGGTCGAGCAACAGCGCCAACACCACCTGCGCGATGGACGTGGACGTGTCGGGCCACGCGACCAAGTTCCACTACGTGAAGATCGGGGCGCTGCAGGAAAAGACCACCTACTACTTCAAGGTGGCATCCGACGGCCACGACGGAGCCTGGGACGACAACAAGGGCGCCGACTACCAGTTCCGGACTCCGGTGAAGATGGCGAACTTCAGCGTCTACGCGGTCCAGTACAACTGGAGCTCCATGCCCGCGTTGGCCATCAACGTGATCAACAACGAGCCCCGCAACTACGACTCGCTTTCGCTGCGCGTGTACGTTCGCGCCAAGGACACCGTCTACAACGCCGACGGCAGCGTGGCCACGCACATCAAGAGCACATCGACAGGTCTTGTCAATTTCCCGATGCTGTTCAAGGACGTGTTCGCCGCCCGCTACGACATCTGCCAGGCCTACGACGGCGCGGGATTCAACAAGCCTTGCGGCGATCCCGCCTGGGGCGGTTGGGGCAACGTGCCGGGTAGCACGGAAATCGCCAACTGGGGTACGCTGAACCGCGGCGTCCAGATGCTGCCACCGGTCAAGATGGCCGACACCTACGATCCAGCCACGAACACCAACGTGTTCTACTTCGACCTGCCGCTCGGGCCCACCATGATGAACCAGGGATCGCGCATCCGGTTCGACGTCATCTTCGCCAAGCGAAGCCAGTATTCGAAGACGTTGGCACAGCCGCAGCTCGACCTGATCAACTGGGTGAAGTCGTTCGTGCCGTCGGTTCCCCAGTACGCCGTGGGAGATACCGGTTGGTACGACGTGCTCGACACGGCCTTGGCCCAGCACCCGTTGGGCGCGAACACCAACGATTGGTCGTGGATGCCGCACAGCACCGCCAATGGGGATCCTGTCGATTTCATCGGTATTCCCAAGGTGGCCGACCAGACCGCGGCCAACGCGATCATCGACAACCCCTCCGACAATCTTCCGCTCGATCCCTACTTCACCGTCTACCGCAAGGGCGAGTTCGTGTACGGGTTCTCGCCGTCGGCGATCGAGCAATCGCAGAAGAAGACCTATTGGGGAATCAAGACCACGCTCGACGCGCCGTTCGACGTCCCGGGCACAGCCATCACGCTCGACCAATCGTCGCCCAAGCTCTACGTGACCGGCAAGGCGGACATCTACGATCTCCTGACCCCGGCGGCGAAGGGTGTCGTGACCGACATCTGGGTGAACGGATCCCGGTTGACGCCGACCGAACTGGCGACCGCCGCAATCAAGGATCCTGCCACCGGTTTGTGGAACCTCAAGATCCCGGTGAAGCTGGCCGTGGGCGGACAAAGCCTGAACGTCACCATCTTCGGCGGCGGAGCCCAATGCCCCGACACGGCCACCACCTGCAGCAGCGGCTGCGCGTTCTTCAACGCCGACTACTTCGTGCAGTTCACCCGTGGCGAACTCACCAAGAGCGTCTTGACGCTCCTGGCTCCCGATGGATCGACATATCCCGTCAAGACCGCTCCGGACAGCCTCGCGCTAGCCATCCGCATCGGCGACAGGGACCAAAGCAAGAAGACGACCATCGACAACGTGGTCGTGACGGTGTCGAATCCGCTGCGTGGATTCTCCAAGAACGTCACGTTGACGGAAATCGGCGTGGACACCGGAGTGTTCCTTTCCGCGGCTCTCGTTCCCACGGCCAAGACCGCGGGCCTGCTGCCCACGGAAATCCCCTTCCTGCGCGGCGACACCATCTGGTTCAAGTACAAGGACGCGGTGGACGAGGACGATTCCGCCGTGGCGTTCGTCTATTCCGAGGCGACATGGCCTCTGCCCGTGAAGGCCGGCTTGTTCCGCGCCTGCGACGGGTCCCTCAGGGTCCACGCGACGTTCGACAAGCCGTTCACCGCCGCCGTGCCTTGGGCCGACGCGCAGGTGGTCGCGTTGAACGCCGCCGGGGATTCCGTGGGCGTGGTGGCGGTTCCCGCCGCCCAGATCGCCAGGGGAGCCGCCAACGACGTGTCGGTACCTCTGACGGAATCCGTCTTCGGCTCCTGGCAGAGCGCGAAGTTGACGCTTCCTGTCGCCGATGGCCGGGGCGGATGGGTTTCCAACGCCGTGGTGGCCGCCGACAGCATCGGGCCCTGGCTCGATTCGGCCAAGATCGTCGAGAACGTCCTGGGGACGGCCCAGGACACGGCCTACGTCTGGACCAACGAGCGTGTCATTGGATTTTCGAACACGTCGCTCCTCGTGGTGCGCACGGGTGTTGCCGTTCCGCTGGCCGGCGTCGATTCGGTGCGAGCTTCCGATGCGACGGGCAGGGCCTGGATCGTCTATGCCAAGTCCGGCAACATCAAGGCGGGCGATTCGCTGCGTCTGCTTTCCACATCCACCGTCACCGATCCCTCGGGCAATTCGCCTTCCGACTGCCCGAGCCAGGCTCGCAAGGTTTCCCTGATCGGACGCGCGGCTCCGTTCGCCAAGGCGTGGCTCCTCGATTCGAACGGAGATGGTCTGGCCGACCAGGTGAAGATGGTCTACCGCAAGACGGTGGGCGCCTCCGATCTCCCCGATTCGATCGAGGTGACCTTCGGCGATTTCGCCACCGTGCGCACGGCTCCCGTCTCGGCGCTCCAGGTGTTGGATTCCACCGTGACCGTGGCGCTTCCGATTCCGTTCGGCTGGGGACAGACGAAGGGGATCGCCATCGATGGCTCCGGCACCATCGCCCTCTGGAAGAGCGGGACCCGCAGTTCGGCATCGTCCTTGGCCGACAGCGTCGGACCCGTGCTGGTGGCGTCGGCCTTGCGCTTCGCGCGTCTGGGCGACCAGGACACCCTGGCCATGTTGTTTTCCGAGCCGGTCGGCCCATCCATGGGGTCGAGTTGGCTGACCCACCAGACCGGCGTCGACCTGGGAGTCGCCGCGCCTGTTTCTGTCGCGACCACCTGGTACTACCCGGTACCCGCAGGAAGCGTGGTCGCCGGAGATTCCGTCAAGCCGCTGGCCACCAGCCGCTGGATCGACCTCGCTTCCGGGCGCCATGCGCCGGTGGGGCATCCGTGGATCCCGGTGATCGGTGGCGAGCGGGCGCCCTTCTACGGCTGGTATTCCGACGACGACGGCGACGCGGCGGTGGATCACATCCACATCCGATTCCAGAAGGCCGCGCCCAAGACGCGTCCCGGTTTCACCATCGATCTCCCCGGTGTTTCCAAGATCGCGGTCGATACCGGAACCTGGACGTTGGACGCCACGGGAACGGGGGCGGTGGTCGCGATCGGTCCCTTGACAAGGAATGTCACCTCGTTCGGGGACGGCGCGACGGGTACATGGAAGTCCATGGGCATCGAGACGGCATTCCCGATCTTCGACAGCGTGGCGCCCGTGCTTGTTTCCGCTTCGCTGCGCTACACGGCCGCCGACAGCACGCCCGATACGCTCAAGGTCCGCTGGAGCGAGGCTCTCCAGGGGCTCTCGACCACCAGTCCCGTCGTCCATGGATCCCGGCTTGTTCGCAAGGGAATCGTCGGACTGGCCACGCCGGACAACGACGGGCTCGGGGCGAGCATCCTGGTCTGGGCCGATTCGATGGGCTTCGGCCGCGGCGATTCCGCCCAGCTCGACGGGGTTGCCGCCGGGATCAAGGATCGGAACGGCAACATCCCTGGGCCGAACTACGGTTGGGTGCCCATCAAGTTCGGGGCGCGTCCGATTCGCCTGGAATTCAAGACGCGCAACTACATGGAAGCCCCCGCCGGCCTCGCGCTGGCGCAGCAGCCGGGGCTTTCCTTGATGGTCCGGGCCCGGCCCGAAAGAGGAGCGTTCGACACCGCCTGGACCCGTCTGGACGGCTTCCCGCCTCCCAACGAGACCTACAGCGTCCATCTCACCATGACCATCAACCGGCCGTTCGAAGGCAGCGCGCACATCTTCGACAATCTGGGGGTTTTCGTGGCGGGGATCGACCTGGGCGACCTCAAGAAGATGGCCGATGCGGGAACCTTGCCGGTCGACGGCTCGGGGATGTTCCAAGTGCGTCTGGCATGGGATGGGCGCAACCAGGCCTTCAAGGATGTCGCATCGGGCGTGTACTGGATGCGATTGGTGCTCAAGGACAATGGGGGCGATGGCCAAGGTGTCCGCATGCTGAACCGGGTCTTCGGATTCGGGATCAAGCGTACCAAGTGAATTCCGGCGCTCCTGAACAGGGGCGTCGGCCGTACTCTGAACGCGAACGGCGTCCTTTGAGCACGGAAGTTTTCCAACATCGCAGGGAACGCTGGGCGGATCAGCAGGGTCTGAGCTATCCTCGATCCGTCCGTCGGCCCTCCTGAAGCATCGGGTGGGCCTTTCCGGAGGAGCCTTGGCCGTGACCGTATCCACCCCCCATTTCCGTCCCATCCTGGCCCTTTTGGTGGCTGCGCTGTCGACATTCGCCGCCGACCCGATGCCCTACGATTCGATCGGGAATCCGCTCAACAAGCTTCCCGCGTCCGACAAGACCATCCAGGCCAAGGGCGATTCGCTGAACATGGTTCCCAACAGGGTGCGCGTGAACCAGGCGGGTTACCGCCAGAAGGATGTGGCGGCGGGGTACGCCAAGTTCTATTACGTCGGCACGGCCCCGGTCTTCGATGTCGTCAACGATGCAGGCATCAAGGTGGCGTCGGGAACCCTTGCCCCGATGGGGGTGACGGTTTCTGGCAAGATCGTGGCCTACGCGTCGAACTCCGCCGAACACAGCTACAACGGCGAAGGCGACTGGAAGAAGGGCTACCCCATGACCGGAAC
>JACCEE010078975.1_pt1 | contig 12208 bp, 10 predicted proteins | sample 7449931 | NCBI WGS metagenome assembly JACCEE01 (sample SAMN15323457, study PRJNA562643) | freshwater metagenome | isolation source: river surface water | place: USA:Blue River Watershed | collected 2017-08-19 | reverse complement strand
CGCCCAGGCCATGAATTCTTCGGTTTCGATGACGGTCAACATGGGTTTATTGTAATAACAAACAATCAGGCGGCAAGGATTTTCAAGGAACGTCCTCTCTGGTAGCTGCGGCAGAACCCTTCAACGCACGCCACCGCGCCACCCCGGCACCGACCTGTTCGGCATTCGAGATGCGCTGCACGCCTGCGGGCAGCCGGCGGTGCGCACCGCGCCAGACCGAGTACGAGCGGCTCTACCTGTCAGGCTGCATCTGTCCGTTGAGACATGGTCAGAAGTTCATGTTCCCCATTTTTCTGGAAACATGAAATTTAAGAAATTTGATTTATTATCAGGAAGTCTATTGCTTATGTGAGTATAGTCTGATGGGTGATAATCCGAAGCCAGCGTACAACCTGCTGGATGAGCCTTGGTTGCCGGTCCGGTTTCTGGATGGACAGGTCCGCGACATCGGCTTGCTGGAAGCTTTCGACCGGATTGACGCGATTGCCGCGCTGGCCGAGCCTTCACCGCCTGATCTCGTCGCGCAACACCGTCTGCTGCTGGCGATTGCGCAACGCGCCTTGGTGCGCTCGCTGGCAGCCTGGAAGGACAGGGAGCGAGCGCTGTGGTACCGCGAAGGTTTCCCCGTGGCAGCCGTGCGTGACTACCTCGAGCAATGGCGCGAGCGCTTCTGGTTGTTCCATTCTGAACAGCCCTTCATGCAGGTTGCTGCGCTGGCCGGGGCGCAGGAGACATGCGACAAATTCAAGCCCTGGACGCAGATCTCGCTGGCGAGCGCGAACGGCAACACGCCGGTGGTGTTTGACCATTCCTGCGATGACAGTCCGGTGCCGATCGAGCCGGCGCGGGCGCTGCGCATGCTGCTGGGCTTCCTGCAGTTCACACCAGGCGGTCTGGTCAAGACGCTGCGCGATTCGGACAAGGCCGGTCCGCTGGCCAACACCGCGGCGGTGATTCCAGTCGGTGCGACGCTGGGCCGGACTCTGCTGCTGGCGCTGCATGCTCCATCCCGCCTGAGCGAAGAAGATCTGCCGAGCTGGGAGCAGGCCCCGCCGACCATCGCCCAGCTGCAAGGCCCGCCCACGCAGGCGACCGGACCTAACGACCGCTACACGCGCCTGAGCCGAGCCGTGCTGCTGCAGCGCGAATCCGACGGCCGCATCAGGCGCCTGCGCTTCGCCGTCGGACTGGCGCTGGAGGACGATGCCCACGCGCCTGACACCATGGCCAGCTACCGCAGCGGTAGCAACGACCATCTGGTACGGCTGAGCTTCCAGGGGGGACGGGCGTTCTGGCGTGACCTGCCGGCGCTGCTGCCGCAGGATCAGGCCAAGGCCTCGCACCCGGCGGCGGTCATCGGCCTGGCTGCCAACCTCAACAGCAGCCTCAGGCCCAGGCCGGCCGTCCAGCCGCTGCTCGTCGCCGGGCTGGCGAGCGACCAGGCCAAGTTGCTGCGTTGGCGTGTCGAGCAAATCGTGCTGCCGGAGGCACTGCTGGAAGATGCTGCCAAGGCGAGCCAGTTGCGCGACCTGGTCGTCGAGGCCGAGGAAGTCTTCGGCCATTTGCGCCAGACGGCGACGAACATGTTGGCCGACTGCCTGCCGGATTCCAGAAGCAAGGACACGCGCGCCAGGGCCCGCGAGCTGTTCGATCGCAGCGCCACCGCCGCGCTGTTCTTCTCGCATGCGGAGCGCTCGCTCGCCGGCGCCATGGCGCTGCTGGCTGACGACTGCTTCGACGCGGCGCAAAACGCCTGGCGCGATGCGCTGCAGCAGGCGGCCGCGCAGGGCTGGACGCTGGTCCAGCGCAGCACAGGCGCGTCGGCTGCGGCGCTGCGGGCCGAAGCGCTGCACTGGCCCCGCTTCCGCGGCGGGCTCAGGCACTGGCAACCCGAAACCGAGACGGCCACCGAGGCCAAGGAGGCATCCGAATGAGCACAGAAGACTTCATCGCCCACCTCGAAAAGCTGGGCGAGCAGGACCGCGGCGCGATCGCAACGCTGCGTCGCAGCCTGGGATTTCCACCGGGCACGTATCCGCCAGCCTACCCGCATGTCGAGCGCTTCGTCGCCCGCGACAGCTCGCCGCACGAAGGCAGGCGTCTGGCGCTGTATGTCCTCGCTGCCCTGTATGCGCGGCACCCGAAGGCGGGTGGGCAGAGCTTCGCCAGCGCCTGGGGCGAGCTGGCACGACAGCCTCACCGTGGCGACAGCATCGAGAAGCGCTTCATCGCCCTGCTGGGCGCTGATGCCGAGAACCTGCCCGATTACCTGCGCCAGGCCGTGAGCCTGCTGGCGGCCGACGGCATCGGGCTGGACTATGCCGCCCTGTTGCGTGACCTGTCGCTCTGGCTCAATTCCCGGCTTGACCCCGAAATCCGCGACCGCATACGCCAGCGCTGGGCGCGTGATTTCTACCGCGCGCTGCTTCCGCCGGCGGCAGCCGATACCCAAGACGCTACCCACTGAAACCACCCGTGAGATTCCCATGAGCCTGTTCGTTGAATTCCACCTGATCCAGAACTTTGCCCCGTCCAACCTGAACCGCGACGACACCGGAGCGCCCAAGGACGCCATCTTCGGCGGCCAGCGCCGAGCCCGCGTCAGCAGCCAATGCTTCAAGCGTGCGATCCGCCTCGCCGCCAGGGAGCACGAGCTGATCGCTGTCGAGCACCGGGGAATCCGCACCAAGAAGCTGCAGGAGCTGCTGCTCCAGCGCCTGGGCCAGCGCGATCCGCAGCAAGCCGTGGCCAAGATCGAACTGGCGCTCGGCGCCGCCGGCCTCGCGCTGAAGGAAGGCAAGACCGAATATCTGCTGTTTCTCGGCGAAGCGGAGATCGCCGGTTTCGCCGCACTGATCGAACAGCACTGGGATGAGTTGGCCGCAGCGCCCAACGACGACAAGGAAGGCAAGAAGGACAGGAAGGAAGCCAAGAAGGCTGCGAAAGCCAGCGTACCACCCGAAATCGCCAGGAAGGCCAAGGCACTGCTCGATGGCGGCAAGGCGGTCGATGTCGCGCTGTTCGGCCGCATGCTGGCCGACATGCCCGAAGTCAACCAGGATGCCGCTTGCCAGGTCGCCCACGCGATCAGCACGCACCGGGTCGAGCGCGAGTTCGACTATTTCACCGCGGTTGACGACGAGAGCGGCCCTGGCGAAGCGGGTGCCGGCATGATCGGTCAGGTCGAATTCAATTCGGCGACGCTGTACCGCTACGCGGTGATCGACGTGCAAAAGCTGCTGGGCAACCTGCAGCAAGACCGGGCGCTGACGTTGTCGGCGATCGAGGCTTTCGTGCAGGCGATGGTGCGCGCGATCCCGACCGGCAAGCAGAACAGCTTCGCCGCACACAACCTGCCGAGCTTCGTGGGCGTCAGCCTGCGCCATGCCAGCCCGCTGAACCTGGCGAACGCCTTCGAGAAACCCGTCGTCGCACGCCACGACCAGAGCCTGACCGAGCTGTCGGTCGCGGCCCTGGCCAGGCACGAGGCGCAGCTCGCCAGCGTCTATGCCAGCGACAGCGACCGCTGGGGCTACCTCGACCTCACCGGCCAGTGGCCGCAGCAGGGCGAGGCACAGACCAGGCTCGACGCGCTCGCTGCCTGGACCCGGGCCCAGGTCGATAGCGAGCTGGGGGCCTGACGATGGCGACCTTGCTGTTGCGCCTGCAGGGACCGATGCAGTCCTGGGGCACCACCAGCCGCTTCGACGAGCGTGACACCCAGCTCGAACCGTCCAAGTCGGGCATCCTCGGGCTGCTGTGCGCTGCGCTCGGGCGCGACCGCAGCGAGCCGGTGGCCGACCTCGCGGCGCTGCGCATGGGCGTGCGAGTTGACCGCGAGGGGGTGCCGATGCGCGACTTCCAGACCGCCACTGGCGTGCTGATCGCCAGTGGCAAGTCCGACCTCAGGCGCACCGTGATCAGCCCGCGCTTCTACCTCGCCGACGCCGCCTTCCTGGTCGGCTTGGAGGGGGGCGATCGCGTGCTGCTCGAACGCCTGTTGGCCGCGCTTCATGGGCCATTCTGGCCCCTGGCGCTGGGGCGCAAGAGCTTTGCTCCCGGCCTGCCGGTCGCACTGCCGGACGGACTGGTCGATGCCCCGCTCGATCAGGCGCTGCGCGGCTGGCCCGCTTTGACCGTGGCCAGCGAGCCGCCTGCTGCTGTGCGTTACCTCATCGAGGACGAGGCCGAAGGATCGGTTCGACTCGACCAGCCGGTCGCGCCCTTCGCCGAGCGCCGCTTCGGCCCGCGCTTCGTCAAAACCCTGTTTCTCGCTGGAGCCACGCATGCACCTGACCCGATTGCGGCTTGAGCCGCGCAGCGCCCAGGCGCGACGCGACCTGAGCGATGCCTACCAGATGCATCGGACGCTGGCGCGGGCCTTTGTTGCCGACGCCAGCAGCCCGCCTGACCGCTTCCTGTGGCGACTCGAGGCCGGCGGCAGCGACTGGTCGAATCCTGTCGTGCTGGTGCAGTCCGCCAGCCCGGCCAACTGGCTGGCGCTGCGGGAGCTGCCGAACTACCTCAAGGGCGAGCCGGAAACCAGGACCTTCGATTCCCGACAGCTGGTGCAGGCGGGTGCCGACTACCGCTTCCGACTGCATGCCAACCCGACCGTGACGCGCAACGGGAAGCGCTACGGTCTGGCCGCAGAGGACGAGCAGCTGGCCTGGTTGTCGCGCCAGGGCGAGAAGCATGGTTTCGAGGTCCATGCGGCGCTCGTCAGTGCCAGCGACATGGCCAAGATGCGCAAGGCCGACCGCTGGATGCAGGTACAGCGTGCCTGCTTTGACGGTGTACTGCGCGTCACCGATTCTGCGTCTCTGGCGCAGGCGATCGAATCCGGTATCGGGCCGGCCAAGGCCTTCGGCTGCGGTCTGCTCAGCCTGGCACGCCGCTGATGCTGCCACCCTTGAAGCCGCTGCCGATGAAGGACCGTGTCTCGATGGTCTTCATCCAGTACGGTCAGATCGACGTGCTCGATGGCGCTTTTGTCGTGATCGACCAGAACGGCGTGCGCACCCAGATTCCGGTCGGTTCGGTCGCCTGCCTCATGCTGGAGCCCGGCACCCGCGTGTCGCATGCTGCCGTGCATCTGGCGTCCGTCGTTGGCACCTTGCTGGTCTGGGTTGGCGAGTCCGGCGTGCGGCTGTATGCCAGCGGACAGCCGGGAGGCGCCAGGGCCGATCGGCTGCTGTACCAGGCCAGCCTGGCGCTCGACGGCGAGCTGCGGCTGAAGGTCGTGCGCAAGATGTATGAAGTCCGTTTTGGCGAAACCGCACCGGCCCGGCGCAGCGTCGAGCAGTTGCGCGGCATAGAAGGCGCCCGCGTGCGGGAGACCTACAAGCTGCTGGCCCGCGACGCTGGCGTGAAATGGCAAGGGCGTAATTACGATCGACAGCAATGGGACGCTGCCGACGTACCGAACCGTTGCCTGTCCGCCGCCACCGCCTGCCTGTATGGAATCACCGAGGCGGCCGTCCTGGCAGCGGGCTATGCACCCGCTGTCGGGTTCATCCACACCGGCAAACCGCTGTCATTCGTTTACGACATCGCCGACTTGTTCAAGTTCGAGACGGTGGTGCCGCTCGCCTTTCATCTGGCAGCGAAGTCGCCAGCGCAGCCGGAGCGCGAAGTCCGGCTGAAATGCCGCGACCTTTTCCGCAGCAGCAAGTTGCTGGAGCGGATCATTCCGGCGATCGAGGACGTGCTGGCTGCGGGTGGCGTGACTCCGCCTGAGGCTCCGCCTGAAGCCGTGTCGCCGGCGATACCCAACGCCAGCTCGATCGGCGATGCCGGGCATCGGGTGCAGGGATGAGTTTTCTGGTCGTCGTCACCGAGAATGTGCCACCACGCCTGCGTGGTCGTCTGGCGATCTGGCTGCTCGAGGTCAGGGCAGGCGTCTATATCGGTGACGTGACGCGACGCACCCGTGAAATGATCTGGGAACAGCTTTGCGCCGGTCATGAGGAAGGCAGCGTCGTGCTGGCATGGGCCAGCTCGACCGAGTCGGGCTACGAATTCCAGACACTGGGGCCCAACCGCAGATTGCCGGTGTGGGTCGATGGCTTGCAACTGGTGGCTTTTCATCCGGCTCCTGACACAGCTCTTTGACAAGCTAGAATTCGGTGGATTCAAGGCAGGTATTTTTTCCTTTCAGGATCAATTGCTTGCTGGAAGTCCGTTCCCCGCCCGCGCGGGGATGAACCGGCCTACTACCGCGAGACAGCGGCCGACATTGCCCGTTCCCCGCCCGCGCGGGGATGAACCGAACGGCACGAATGGCGGCAACGACATTGTCAGCCCGTTCCCCGCCCGCGCGGGGATGAACCGGATGCAGCGAGTGCTATGGTGCAGATCGAGCGCCGTTCCCCGCCCGCGCGGGGATGAACCGACGGTGCGCGCCGCGCTGCCGGATTCCTCGTCATCCGTTCCCCGCCCGCGCGGGGATGAACCGGCCGCTGGCTGTCGCGCCCCGGAACATCGAGGCCGTTCCCCGCCCGCGCGGGGATGAACCGCACTCAGAAGCCGACCGGGCAGCAGAGCGGCGGCCGTTCCCCGCCCGCGCGGGGATGAACCGCGAATACCCGCCGCGCAGATAGCGATAGAACACCGTTCCCCGCCCGCGCGGGGATGAACCGCGGGCTTCGACTGGCTCACCCAGATTGCCATCCCGTTCCCCGCCCGCGCGGGGATGAACCGCCGGACGCGCTGGCAGCCATCACCGATTTTGCCCGTTCCCCGCCCGCGCGGGGATGAACCGGATTCCTTGACGGTTGCCTGCTGCTCGGCCTGCCGTTCCCCGCCCGCGCGGGGATGAACCGGCCTCGAACTGGGGCAGGTTGGGCGGGAATTCCCGTTCCCCGCCCGCGCGGGGATGAACCGCAGGCCCGCCGGATCACGCAGGGCTTCGTCCGCCGTTCCCCGCCCGCGCGGGGATGAACCGAATTGGAACCCACTCACAGACGACGGCGACGCCCGTTCCCCGCCCGCGCGGGGATGAACCGCCGTGGGAATCATGCACCGGCCTCACATGCCCCCGTTCCCCGCCCGCGCGGGGATGAACCGAACGGCAGCGTGATCTACAACGCGCCGGCTGCACCGTTCCCCGCCCGCGCGGGGATGAACCGGCAGACGAGGGCATGCGTCCGACGGCCTACAACCGTTCCCCGCCCGCGCGGGGATGAACCGCCCTCGGGCAGCACGGCGCGGGCCTGTTCTTTCCGTTCCCCGCCCGCGCGGGGATGAACCGGAGGTCTACGACGCCTACCTGGCCCAGCTCAACCGTTCCCCGCCCGCGCGGGGATGAACCGTTCCTCGACGCGGCCCAGCGTGCCGTGGCCGCCCGTTCCCCGCCCGCGCGGGGATGAACCGGAGACGCGCTGGCAGATCGCCTTCCTCGAGATCCGTTCCCCGCCCGCGCGGGGATGAACCGCCTGCTGAGCCAGTGCCAGCGGTTCAGGTTTGCCGTTCCCCGCCCGCGCGGGGATGAACCGCCCAGGACCGGGCCAGGCGCGAGGCTGCCGCGCCGTTCCCCGCCCGCGCGGGGATGAACCGCCCTAACCCGCAGGATCTGGCGCGGGAGTGGTCCGTTCCCCGCCCGCGCGGGGATGAACCGTGACTTTGCATCAACGGTTTGCGTGATCTATGCCGTTCCCCGCCCGCGCGGGGATGAACCGCCGTTGGGCATGGTGATGACAGCCTCGGGAACCCGTTCCCCGCCCGCGCGGGGATGAACCACGGTTCAGGTTTGGGATGCGGTCTCCGGCGCTTCCGTTCCCCGCCCGCGCGGGGATGAACCGCAGATCGAACATGCGGATGGCCTTCTCCTCTCCCGTTCCCCGCCCGCGCGGGGATGAACCGCCTGCACCTATGGCCGGGAAGGCTGGGAGCGCCCGTTCCCCGCCCGCGCGGGGATGAACCGCGCCCTGTCAGCGGGCTGGATATCGCACCGGCCCGTTCCCCGCCCGCGCGGGGATGAACCGATTCTCAATGGTTTGTCAAAGAATCACAATCCTCGTTCCCCGCCCGCGCGGGGATGAACCGGCGGTCGCATGGACGCGAAAGCTTGCTGACGTCCGTTCCCCGCCCGCGCGGGGATGAACCGCGGATCGAGTCCGGAGGCGGCAGCGCGCTGAGCCGTTCCCCGCCCGCGCGGGGATGAACCGTGGGTCAAGCGCCGCCCGCGCAACGAGGTGCTCCGTTCCCCGCCCGCGCGGGGATGAACCCATCACGGCAGCCGGCCGGCTGGCTGATGGCGCCCGTTCCCCGCCCGCGCGGGGATGAACCGCTGGTGCCGATCGCGACTGAGATGCGTCACGGCCCGTTCCCCGCCCGCGCGGGGATGAACCGGCCACGCAGCCAGGACGGCCAGAACAGGCAGCCCGTTCCCCGCCCGCGCGGGGATGAACCGTAGGCCAGAGAGCCTTTGCGCAGGTACTGGCCCCGTTCCCCGCCCGCGCGGGGATGAACCGAAAAAAACGGTGTCATGATTTTGGATGAGCTGCCGTTCCCCGCCCGCGCGGGGATGAACCGTACGCCGTGAAATTCAGCGACCAGCCGCACGCCCGTTCCCCGCCCGCGCGGGGATGAACCGCCAAGAATCTAGCCCTGATGCAGAACATGGACCCGTTCCCCGCCCGCGCGGGGATGAACCGAGAATTGGAACCACCCGGAAAACCAAGAGAAACCGTTCCCCGCCCGCGCGGGGATGAACCGCCGTTGACAGCCTTCGCCGCAGCGCGCGCATGGCCGTTCCCCGCCCGCGCGGGGATGAACCGCCTGCTGAGCCAGTGCAAGCGGTTCAGGTCTGCCGTTCCCCGCCCGCGCGGGGATGAACCGCTCAGGGCCGATCCGCCCGACTATGCCGGCGCCCCGTTCCCCGCCCGCGCGGGGATGAACCGGACTTGAACCAGCTGCTCGAGGCCTACTATCGCCCGTTCCCCGCCCGCGCGGGGATGAACCGGGCTTGGCGCAGGGCGGTGATAGCGCAGTTGATCCGTTCCCCGCCCGCGCGGGGATGAACCGCGAAAAGGCAAAAGCCGACTACCTTCTCATTTGCCGTTCCCCGCCCGCGCGGGGATGAACCGACCGCCATCCGCGGGCCGTTTCCGAAGGGTCCCCGTTCCCCGCCCGCGCGGGGATGAACCGGATAGCGTCATCTATTTCAATCTGGACATCATCCTGTTCCCCATATGCGCAGGGATGACTGGTTTTTCCAGCAGCCGTCTTTCTCGACGGCATACGTGATTCGCGCCAAGTCAGTGAAATGTGATACGTGTCGTCATGAAACCTGACCGTTGAGAGCGGCCGTTTTCACTCGATCAGCAGGCCGAGTTCAGCGTCCAGCCGCAGCGTCTGCTTCAGCTCTGGGTGGGTATAGGTGCCCTCGTCGAGCGGCAGCGGCTTCAGGTGGCGCAGCAAAGGGTGTTCGGCGAACGAACGCGGTGACTGGATGCTGCCGAAATGCGCGACGACATGTCGGCGTGAAATGTTCAGCTGGCGCGCGCACAGCTTGCGGGCCAGCGCGTCCGGCAGCAGCGCCTGGGGGTCGAAGGCTTCGCCGTCGGCGTCCAGCCTCCAGCCGTCGCCGCCGACATGCACCGGCACCAGACCGATCGAGTCATCGCCCAGCCGGGTGCGGTTGATCAGTCCGAGGCCGTCTTCTTCCTCGCTCCGGCCACGGGGCTTGGACAGGTAGGCTGTCTGCGGTTCGTCGGCAGGGTCTATGCCGATGTTGGCGGATTGCCTGTTTTGGTTCTTGCGTTCGGCCAGGTACTTGCCGTACCAATCGCCTTCGATGAGCCCGCGCGCCTGCTCGTCCAGATCGTCGGGCAGCGACTCGTCACCATAGACGGCTTGCACCAGCCGGTCGATGTCCTGTGGCAGCGACAGCACCGATTCGCGCGACAGCAGCGCCCAGCTCCGGCCCAGGATGTAGGGTTGATAGACGAATTCCCAGTCGGTCTGCTTGAGTTCGGGCAGGCGATCGGGCTGCAGCCCGGCGACGCACAGCCTGGCGCTCGCGTGCGCCGCCGGCCGCTGGCGCTGGTGTCGGTGCAGTCGGCCGGCGCGCTGCAGGATCAGGTCGATGGGGGCCAGATCGGTCAGCATGAAGTCGAAGTCGATGTCCAGCGACTGCTCGGCCACCTGGGTCGCGATCAGCAGCGCGCGCTGTGGCCGGGTGCCGGATTGACCGAAGCTGGTGAGCACGGCTTGCTCGATTGCACTGCGCTGGTCGGCGGGAAAGCGCGCGTGGAACAGCAGCAGCTCGGTCGTACTGTCTGCCCGTTCCTTCAGCAGTCGGTACAGTTGCTGAGCGCGCTTGACCGTGTTGACGATCACGGCGCCGCAGCCTCCATGGTCGAGCTTGTCGAGCGCGCAGTCCGCCAGTGCTTCGAGTTCTTCGTCCGCGCTTTCGAGCTGGATCGGCGGCAGTTGACGGGCATCGAACGTCGCTCCCGTCACGCCTCGCTGGTCCGTCAGCAAGATGCGCGGATAGGGTAATTCCGGAATCCGTGACTGTGTCGTTCCCCAGGCTTGCAGCAGCGCGTCGCGCCTGGCGCGCGGCAGCGTCGCGCTCATCAGCACCACCGAGCTGCCGAGTGCCTTCAGCCACTGCAGCAGCATCTCGATCAGCCCGCTGGTGTAGGTGTCGTAGGCGTGCACCTCGTCGAGCACGACGACACGGTTGCCCAGGCCCCAGGTTCGGACGAAATGGTGCTTGACATTGAGAACCGCAAGCAGCGCCTGGTCTATCGTGCCGACGCCGTAGGGCGACAGCAGCGGGCGTCGGCGTTGCGAGAACCAGGCAGCCGAGCTGACGCTTTCGGTCCGGCTACCGTCTTCGCCAAAGACGCCGCGCAGCTGCGCAACGGTGTCGTTCATGGCCGCGCCGCCATGCACCAGCTGCATGTCGAGCTGCCGGTCGTCGGCAAACGCCCGCAGAAAAGTCAGCGCCCGCTCGAACAGCGCGTTGCCGGTCGCCTGCGTCGGCAGCGCCAGGTACAGGCCGCGATGTCCGTTGGCTGCTTGCAGGCGCAGATGAGCCAGGAATGCCAGCTCGGTCTTGCCTTCTCCCATCGGGGCTTCGACCAGCAGCAGGGCGGGGCCCTGGATGCCCGCCAGCAGCTGGTCGCCGGCTTGTTGCAAGGGCCGCGCGCTGTTGACATCCGGGCGCTGGACGATCTGCTTGATCAGCCGGTCGGAGTCGGCCGGTTTGTCCAGCAGTGCACTGTAGTTCGTCCATCCGATCGCTTTCAGCGCGGCAGTCGCGCAGGTCCTGGCATCGCTCAGGTAGTCGGCGAGGGCGTCGTGCCGCTCGCCGAGCGAAAACCATTCCACGTTCGAGCCTATCCAGTCGGCCACGCTCGTCAGTCCGGCCAGCCACTCGACCGCCGGCGTACTCAGCTCATCGACCACGGGCTGGCCTTGCGGCGCCAGCATCGTCCAGTAGGCATCGAACAGCGTACTTCTGGCTTCATTCCATTTTCTGTCGGCGGGTTCTGACGCCAGGCCCGACACCTGGAGGTTGTAGCCGTGGTGCGCGCTGATGGCCTGCAGCGCATGCTCGATCCATCGGCCTTCCAATCCCTGCCGCTCGAGCAGTGGCTGCAGCAGAACTGCGGTGGCTTCGGCATGAGGCCGGTCACGCCGGCTGGATCGAGGGAAAGCCAGCCCGGCGGCTTCGACCCGCTGCTTGCCCTCAGGCCATTTGGACTGGAAGTCAGGAATCGACTTGCCGAAGTCATGCAGTCCGACCAGCGCCGCGATCCATGCCACTGCCTGATCCGGCTGCAGGCCGAATGACCGGGCCGCCCATGTGATCGAGGCGGGTGGCTCTGCCAGCAGGATCGCTTCCGCGACCGAGGCGACATCGAGCATATGGGCCAGCAATCCATGGCCCTGGTCCTGATCGCTCTTGGCCCAGAACGCGCGCACGTTCGGCGCCAGTGATGAAAAGTTTGTCATTTCATCACGATGATAAGGACGGACGTTTCTGTCCTTTCAGGCTGTCGCTGTCTGTCCGCCTGGCTCGCCGTTCACGCCGCCTGCGGATCATCGCTGACGGGAGAGCGGTCAGCGCGCCACCGCGCCACCCCGGCACCGACCTGTTCGGCATTCGAGATGCGCTGCACGCCTGCGGGCAGCCGGCGTCGGCCAGCGCTCCAGCCGCCGCCGATCCACAGCTCCACCCGGGCGGGCAGCT
>JACCEE011320888.1_pt1 | contig 12210 bp, 11 predicted proteins | sample 7449931 | NCBI WGS metagenome assembly JACCEE01 (sample SAMN15323457, study PRJNA562643) | freshwater metagenome | isolation source: river surface water | place: USA:Blue River Watershed | collected 2017-08-19 | reverse complement strand
TTACGAGCATATCACCTTTACCAATCAGTTGATTTGCACCGGTTTCATCAAGAATTGTTCGTGAATCGATACCTGATGTTACTCTAAATGCAATACGAGCAGGGAAATTTGCTTTTATCACACCGGTGATAATATTTGTAGTAGGTCGTTGAGTTGCAATAATTAAGTGAATTCCAATGGCACGAGCCAATTGAGCTAAACGAGCAATAGGTAATTCAACTTCTTTACCAGCTGTCATAATCAAGTCGGCAAACTCATCAATCACAACAATGATATATGGTAAGAAACGATGCCCTTCTTCCGGATTCAATTGCCGTTTAATAAACTTAGCATTATATTCTTTAATCGTACGAAGCTTTGCTGTTTTTAAAAGATTATACCGTTCATCCATTTCAATACACAATGAATTTAAAGTATTAACAACCTTCGTGGTATCGGTAATAATTGCTTCTTCAGAATCGGGAAGTTTGGCCAAAAAGTGATTTTCTATTTTTGAATAAAGCGTCAACTCAACTTTCTTGGGATCTACAAGCACAAACTTTAATTGAGATGGATGTTTCTTATACAGCAATGAAGCCATGATTGCACTCAATCCTACCGACTTACCCATACCGGTAGCACCAGCTACAAGTAAGTGAGGCATCTTACATAAGTCAACGACAAAGGTTTCGTTCGAGATGGTTTTTCCTAATGCCAAAGGTAAATCGAATTTCGAATCTTGAAATGCTTTACTTTCAAGAATAGAACGCATTGACACCAATTGAGGATTTTTATTTGGTACTTCAATACCAATTGTACCTTTGCCAGGTATAGGTGCAATAATACGAATTCCTAATGCTGCCAAACTCAAAGCGATATCATCTTCAAGATTCTTAATTTTTGAAATACGAACTCCTGGTGCTGGAATAATTTCGTAAAGAGTAACTGTAGGACCAATCGTTGCTTTTATCTTATCGATAGAGATTTTATAGGTACCTAATGTTTCTACAATTTTATTTAAATTTTCTTTTAATTCATTATCACTAACATCTGAATTATCAGACTTATGATCGACCAGAATATCAATTGGAGGCAATTTATAGTGCGATAATTCGAGTGTTGGATCATAATCGCCCAAAATATCATAATTGATATTTTCTGCTTTATCTTCTGCACTTATTGTAGTTATGGTAACAGGTGTTTCGCCAATGAGAGTTTCTTCCAAAACCGTTTCATGAGAAATTGATTGTGGAGCTGCTTTTAATTCAATATCTCGATACTCTAATTCCTCGGTAACATCATTTTCATTATCTAATAATTCCAAAACATCATCTTTCGACGTTATAAGCTCATCTTCATTTTTTTGTATAGGATGATTTTCTATCACTTCAAATGTTATTTTGGGCTCAACAGCGATTGGTTGTGGTTTCTGCGGTTCTTTTTCCGCTTCTGAAATTTGTGGCTCTGGTTGTTCCTCCACAACGGGTTCTGATGCTACCTCTTCAACCACAGGTTCTGGTTCGAATACAGGTGCAGGCTCCTCTTTTCTGATAAAAAAAGAATCATCAAAAGGATTCGCTTTAGGTGTTTCTACTACTGTTTCCTCAAACTGTCGATCGATTACTTCTTTTTTCTTTGACGAAAAAAATGACAATATTGCATCAGCCGACGTTGTAACTGTATAAAGAACAAAAGCAAGCCCTGCAGCCAACAGTATCATACCTGTCCCAAATTCGCCAACTGCCGAAACCATCCATTGTGAAATGAAATAACCATGAGCTCCGCCAATATTTGCATCCCACATGTCACGAAATAAATAACCACCTACAACAGAGAGCAAAATAATCAATACTAAAAGTAGGCGCAACAACTTCCGAATCGAAAACAATTTCAAATTCAAAAGACGAAATCCACTTATTAATAGTATAAAAACAAACAAAAACGATGAAACTCCCAACCAATCATGAATCGCTTTTTTCGAAATAAGTGCTCCTAATTTTCCACCCCAGTTTTCAACAGTAATGTCTTTATTGGAGATGAAATTGAAAATAGAATTATCTAAAACTGACTGATCGTGTTGCCAAGTGAAAAGGAACGACAAAAATGATAGAAATAAAAATCCAGACAGTATTATGAAAAAAAATCCGAATATGACTCGTAATCGTTTATCTTGAATAATATTTAACGGGAAACTCTGTTTCTTTACAGGAACAGCATTATCAAAATCATCTAATTCCATTATTGTTTTTGTTCTATGTTATTCGTTGGCACTTCTCATTATTTTGACGATTGTAGAATCAAGCTCAACCGGTTTCACTTTTTTGAACCCATCAGGTATATTAAATTCGGTAGCAGGAATTTCTTTTTTCACAACCTCTTTTGCTTTTAAAATCATGGTTATACCTTTCATCTTAACCCGAAATTCAAGCAATACACCCTGAATTTCGCTATAGGGATTGCTCCAATTTGGATTATATATTTTAATTTCATCGGTATAATAAATATCATATGGTTCGATACGTGGATCGTCAAATGTTACCTTTACTTTATAGGCTTTATACCCGGCAATTTCTTTACGTTCGCTCGTGCGTTTCAAATGCATTCCCGTCACAGGATCGAAACCCAATGTTGGTTCTCCAAACTTTGTTGAACAGTAATACTTTTCGGTCATTACTTTAAAAACATAAGAGTTGGACTTCGACTCGGTATTTGATATTAATGCAGTAAGAAACATTCCCATAAAACCTTCAATCCGGCATTTTGAGTTTCCATTCTTAAACATTTGTTCCATTTCCGTAGGCAAAAGACCAATAACATTATTTGTTTTTTTCTCTTCTTCGTTGAAGGTGATATCATATTTTATAACTCCCTCATTTACGCCATCTTTCGCACAACCAACCAACACCAAGGAAAAAACGAAGAAATATGTAATTGCTTTAAAATTCATCAATAGCTTTTCGTCCTAATAATATCACTATTTACCAAAACACAAAAATATAAATTTTTTTTCGATTAATACCCAATATTACATGAACTTATTTACCAACTTTTTGATTCTGCAATTCACATTTAACTTTCTGATTCATAATACAATTTGTAATATTTCATCGTTTTGTCTTCATCGAAACCTTTTTCTAACATCTCCGGATTTGAATGAATATATATGTGAAAATTTTTATCGAGTTTTACAACACTTTTAAAATACTTACTATTGCTTTTTACTGCTTTTTTTGAAATATCAAAATTTTCAACAGGTTCGATATCTAAACTTTCTTCATATTCGGCTTTAAAATCATTAAACGCCTGAATAACTTGAGGATTCTGTATCACTTGCTTTTCAAATTCCTGTATTTCAAAGGCATCATTTTCCTTGAAATACTCGATCGATTTGCTGACAAACTCCATTTTCTCTTTCGGATCAACATTGTTCTCCGTTATTAAAATTGTATCGCTAAATTCTTTACAAAGATTTAATACTGTTTTTGTCTTATAAAAATTATTATCACGTTGCTTTGCTTCCAAAAAGTTGTCGATCCAAAAATAAGCCTCTCCTCCTTTATTGGTATTATCAACAATACTCATTTTGTATCCTAATTCAGATTCGGTATTGAAAATTAAACAACCTTTATCTATTTTATTTATATTAATTCCACTTTCTTTATCTAATCGTATACTATCATTTTGCTGAAATACACGCAAATAAGTATCTTTTGTTTCCGATTTAAAAATTCCAATAGCATCAACCAATTCATCATCGACTACACAATTTTTAAACCATACGATATATAATTCGCCGGTTTTAATATTTGGATGATCAGATACATCATATAAATATTTTGCCAAATTTGCCGATTGAATGTAAAACTCTTCCGGGAAATTAAAAATTTGTGATACACATTCTCGAACTTTCGAATCTTCATTTGAAAAAGAATAAAATTCCTCCGATTTGAATGGTTTTAAGAAATAAGCCTGCAATAGAGCTTGCAAAGACTCATCATAAACCTCAAATTCTGATTTTGAAAGGATTACTCCTTCTGCTTCGTGTTTATTTCCTATTTTGTGAACTACAATTTTAAATAATTCAGCACCGGCAAAATTCATCATATAATTTTCGTTTTATTTAAGCAAAAGTAAAGCTTTTTACATTACAATCTAAAACAGGCACTTCACTAAATATTCCACTGAAACACAATCGGTTGTCGTTTATTTGTAAAAAACAACAAAAAACTATGAACATTTTGTTAATAATTTTATTACTTTTAACATACCATAAGAGAAAACACTAACGTATAAATAAACAATTGGCAATACTTCATGTTGTACCAATGGAGATATACTTTAGTTATTAACTAATAAAATTTTTAAGTAATGTTAGAGTATACAAAAACAATTTTAGGCAAAGTGAGCTTTGACAAATCATTGTTTAAACGCGAACTTGAAAAATCATTATCACACCTTGAAGCTCGTGAAATCAGACATCTGGTATCGTGGTTACACAAAAATTACGGCCGACAATACCCTGATTTAATCGAAGAGTTCTTTTGATTATAAGAATCTATGCATACCTTTGAGCATAGTTTATACTTAAAAACATTGAATGAGTAGAATTTTTGCAATAGGCGAAATTGTTTATGATATTATTTTCAAAAACAATCAGCCTCAACAAGCTAACCCCGGAGGATCAATGCTGAACTCGGCTATATCACTGAGTCGCATTGGTCTTCCGGTTTTTTTTATTGGAGAAACGGGTAACGATGCTATCGGGACAATTATTTGTAACTTCCTTCAGTCAAACAATATACATACCGATTATATTACGTCTTACGATATGCATAAATCGTCGATAGCTCTTGCTTTTTTAAATGAAAGTAATGATGCTTCGTATATTTTTCACAAGGATTATCCCCAAGAACGACTTCCCTACCAACTTCCTCTGCCCCAAATAGGTGATTTTGTTTTATTTGGCTCCAGTTTCGCACTAAATCAAGAAGTTCGTTCAAAACTGTTAACCTTTTTACAAAATGCAAAAAAAAATGGAGCAACAATTATTTACGACCCCAATTACCGGAAACAATCATCAAACCAAGAAACAATCCTTCAACGTGTAAAAGAAAATATCAGCTTTGCACATATCACTCGGGGTTCTGATGAAGATTTTCAAACAATATTCAATACATCAGAAATAGAATCTTTGTATCCAAAAATCAAAGATTTAGGATGTAAAAATCTTATTTTAACCAGAAATAAATTTGATATAAAAATTGTTACCCAATTACATTCTAAAACCCACACAGTACCATCAATAAATGCTATTAATACCATAGGAGCCGGCGATAATTTTAATGCGGGTATAATTTATGGTTTATCAAAAAATGCTATAAACTCTTTATCACTTGATACAATGAGTATAGAGATTTGGGATAATATAATTTCAAATGCAATAGCATTTTCGGCTGAAGTATGTCAAAGCATGGAAAATTATATTTCGTGGGAAAGCGCCAAACTGTATCGTTAAACCATAATAAATGGACTTAACTTTTTAAATATCTCATCGGCAATCTGTTCCATCGCCAATGTTGAATTGAATAAAATGGCCTGAGATGTCGACACAGGATCATTTTCATCGTAAATACCAACCAAATCAGAATCCGTGCATATTTGAGTAGCTTCAGACAAAGAAATGCCTTGATTACAAGTTATTACAATAATAGCTGTATTCAATAATTGATTTATCAACAATGACATCTGGTCAATATTGTTTTTCGATAATTGTTTCCCATCAATAATTGAACTCAATATTCCGGCAGAAAACAAACGTCGTTCAATATAATGCGCCAAAGTAGATGCTTTCTCAGAATCTGAATTTCTAATCCACAAGACAACAGCCTTTTGTAGCAACTCTTGTTGTCTTTCTTCACGAGATACTTGTATTGAGTGCATTGCTTTTTATTGATTATTTTTTATTAAATATTGAAACCGACGAGGAACCGATGTTGAAAATTCAAGCACTTTCCCTGTAATGGGATGTTTAAATTTCAATACACTTGCATGCAGTCCTAATCGATACATTGGATTAATCTTGGAACCATATTTTTTATCACCAACAATCGGATGTCCGAGATCTTTCATGTGCACTCGAATTTGGTTTTTCCTTCCTGTTTCAAGAGTAGCTTGTAGCAAGGTATAATCATTACTTCGCTGTAATACAGTATACTTTGTTATAGCCAATTCACCATCATTGGGAATATTACTTGAATACATATTATATGCAGCATTTTCTTTGAGCCATGAAGTAATAGTACCAGTATCGTCTTTTACCTGACCTTCTACTATAACAGTATATACACGCTCTTCTACACAATCAAGCCATGCATGTTGAAATCTTTCTTTTACCTCTTCGCTTTTAGCATAAATCATTAAACCAGAGGTATCTCTATCAATCCGATGAACCACAAAAATTTTGTTCTTTGGACTTGATATTTTAACATGCTCGCGCAATAAACTATATGCTGTAGGCTCAGTACTTTTAGGATCTGCTGCTATTGACAACAACCCAGAATCTTTATTAATTACAATTAAATGCGGATCTTCATACACAATTTTCAATCCGCTATAATGAGTTTGTTGAGGAACCAAACCTTTTTGAACTGAAACAATTTGCTTTGGTTGAAGTTGATAGTCGTATTTGGTAACAACCTGACCATCAACAGCTATTTGTCTATGCGACAATAATGATTTAATAGCATTACGGCTTTTGCCATTATACGCATGCAATAAAAACGACATCAATTCTGATGGCTCTTTTACAGTAAACCGAATTTCTTTCGGTTCTGTCCGATTTCTTTTACTTAAATCTTTGCTCAATGTATTTCTTTTTTGCAAATATACACCATAAAACATTTATTTGTGAATTTGTTTTAGGTATATGTTTTTCAAAGAATATCCTATATACTCTTTTTATAGTAAAGTATATAGGATATCCATAAAAACTAAGAAAGCCATGAATTTTTTAAGGTAAAGAATGCTTTATAATGCGACCAATTAGCAATTGTTAAAATAATATGAAGAATTAATAAAACAATAGGTAAAGGCAATCCAGCTGGAGCTAAAAAAGCATGAAAGAGTAAAATATTTAACATCACGGGAGTTATAACAACGAGTGCCAAAGGAACTAAATACCCAGTTAAAATGAGTAGCCCACAAAGAGTTTCTGTCGCTTTTAAAAGAGGGAAGAAATACACCGATTGTCCCAAACCACCCATAAATGCACCTGCTGCTCCAGTTATTTGAGGAGAGGGTAAAAATTGAAGAAAGCCATTTAAGCCAAAAACAAAGAATGCTAATCCAAAGATTAAACCGGCTATTTTAGATAATGTTTTCATAATATCAAATATTAAAGTTTATAGTATTTTGACTTTACAAAAAAGAAAACATTACATCATTACCCGATATTTTACTCATAAAACAGAATAAGCATCCTTATTGAGATGCTTATTCCGTTTTATATATTGAGAATGTTATTTATTAAATTATAACTAATGCATTCAACTGTAACTGAAGATTTGCCAATTCTAGGAGTATTTTTTTCGTAAACGTATCTATTTCAATGTTAAACTTTTTAAATAATTCTTTATAGTATAAAATACCATCATTTAAATTTTTGATAAAAGTTTGAAAATATTTTATTTGCGATTCGCTTAATGGTTTTATCGATTCTTCTAATTTATTAGACAAATATGTAATATATAACGATAATTCTTTCATAAACATATGAGGACGATCATTTCGTTGAATTATATTTGTTTTTCCATAAATATGTTGAACCATTTCTTTCAGGGAAACAATTTTCGAAAAATATGCCATATTAGGTCCGGGGCAAACAGCTACACCATCAATCCCTTTATACATTTTTAGTTTATTCTTCAGAGCCGTTGCATTACCAAGTCCAACACATAAGCATAACTTATCTACTATTTTTTCATATTGTTTATCGAATTCAGTTTTTTCAAGATTTTTTGATTGTAATTCTTTAATTTTAATCTCTTGATACTGTTTCGAAGCAACACAAATTGTTCTGTCTGTATATTCGGTATTAAATGTTAAATGCTTCTTGAAACAAATAGCTCCTGGCTTTTCTTCTTGAATACGTTTTCTTTTTTCAATTTCTCCAGAAGTTCCTTTTACAGTATTAAACAACACACCCAAAGGAGAAACATTGCTCATATAGAACTGACTTTCATCAGCATTCGCAATAAGATTCATTGTTTCTTCATTGATATTGACAACCTCAGGAACAAGTAAAAAGGGAGACCCCCATCCTACAGAATCTACATTATAATATTCCATCAAAAGACAATGCTCTTGAAATGTCCCAACGCCACCCTGAACAGTAATTTTCATTTCAGGCGCCTTTGATAAATTTATATTCTTTCCCTTTAGCGCAATACTTAAAATATCATAGAGATCCTTTTCCAAATCATTACGATTTTTTTTAAATTCCTCCATTATTGGACCTAAAAGGAAACCATCAGTTGCAAATGCATGTCCTCCACAATTTAATCCAGATTCTATACGAAATTCAGAAACCCAAATTCCCTTTTTTGCTAACATTTTACCCTGAACTAATGCAGATCTATAATCACTGACTTTTAAAACGATTTTTTTCTCAATGAAACCGTCCTCGTTAGGATAAAAACAATCAAAACTTGATAAATAAGCAAATAATCGGGGATTCAATCCTGCTGATAGAATTAATGAAGAGTATAATTTACTTTTAGCATAACCACGCAAAGCAGCATGAGCATCATTAAACTCAACATCAAGTTTTTCGTTTGATTTTGAAAAATTATCTCTGTCTAATTTGGTCATTATATTTACATCGATAGAGCCAATTGACATTGAGTCTTTAAGATGTTGAGCATTTGAAAAGTCGTTATTTTGCTTCATCTTCAAATAGTCTTTTTTTAACTCAGAAGAATCAGGAAGCATTTCAAAATATTTAGTCAATTCATTATTATCTTCAAACGATTGATTTTTAATAGTTAAAAATCTTTTTTCGATTAAATCATATAATAAATTTAAATATGCAGTAATCTGGTTTGCCCGACTATCGCTGTCTGAATCATCAATAACCGTATAAGGAATATTATTTTCGATACAATGAAATTCTCGCATTTGTTCAATTAAACGATGATCTATAATTGAAATTACAGAACTAATTCCATAAGGAGCAACATATAAAGGAGTATCTATAGTATAACCTGTTCCCATAACAGGTATATGAAACGTGTGTAAATTTTGTTTTATTATCATTTTATTTCGAGAAAATATCAACCGCGAAGATTTCCAACAACACGCAATCCGTTTTTTAGACGAGTGTATTCAGATTAACTTTCAAATTGCTTGCAAATATAATAATTATTTCAGGAACTTAGACTTATTCTAAATAAAATAAAAAAGCTACCCTGAATAAGGATAGCTTTTTTATCTATTTTAACATTTTAAATTACTTAGCTAAAGTAAAATTAACAGGTAGTGTAAACTGCTGCTTACAGTTATTTCCACCCTGCTTAGCTGGTATCCATTTAGGAGACACTCGAATTACACGAATAGCCTCTGCATCGAGAGATTCATCACCAGAAGAACGTAATACCTTAACATCAACAACAGCACCTTTTGAATTTACACAAAATTGGACAAAAACGCGTCCTTGACTATTATTTTCAGCAGCTTGTTGAGGATAAACCAAATTGTTTGCAATCCAATTTCTAAAAGTATTTAAATCACCGCCTTGAAAGGTAGCTTCTTCTTCTACTGCAACAAACACCGGTTCTTCAGCAACAACTTCTTCTGTTTTAGTTTCAACAACTTGCGTATTTAGATCAGTAGGAGGAGCGTCTGTTACGTTATTTTGAACAATTTCCTCTGCTGATTTCATTTCAACTTCTTCTTTAACAGAATCTACCACTTTAGGAGCAACGAAAGCAACTTGAGCTTGAATTGCTGCTGGTGGTGGTGGTGGTGGTGGTGGTGGTGGTGGTGCATCTTCTTCACTCTTCATATCCATTAATTCAGCCTTTGTATTTTTTTCCACTTTTACAATTTTCTTATTTTTATTATAATAAGCATTAATAAGTGGAGAAATAACTGCCAAACCAATTACTGAAAATGAAAGAAAGAAAGCCACAATAACAAAACGTCTGTATCTTTTACGTAAGTCGTATGCGCCGTACTCTTTGTTACGGTTCTCAAAAACTATATCATCTAAGGTATAGTAGCTTTGAGATGCGACACTTTGTGAACTATATTCCGACATATTTACTTATAAATTGATTATTTATTTTCAGGTTTATTTACAGGAGGAGGTAACTTAGCTTTTGCCGTTGCTAACATTGTCTTTTCTTCCGGACTGATATCCACAATGGCATAACGAGCGATATTGCAAATTGCCATTTCATCGATTATATCAACCAAATTACCATATTTAACATTCTCTCCTGCTTTTATTAGAACGATTGGTCCAACTTTATCTTCTTTCTTAAATTGTTTGAGTTTTTTATCAATACTATCTTTAGGCATTTTTAATTTGCCTTTTACGACATCTTGAGTAAACGCATCCATTTTTAGAAATAAATCTTTATTTCGTGAAAGAAGAACTTTTCGTATACCATCTTTACTAAAATCTGTAACATTTAACGAAGGCAATTGTTTGGTTACGTTGTCAGGCGCAGCCATTCCATTGTACCAAAACACTTTATCGTCTTCTATTATAATATTAACAACTTTATCTTTATCAACTTCTGGAGCTTTTATTGTTGGATCCTTAATTTTATCAGGAAGCACAATTTCCATAACCTTTGGTTTACTAAATGCGGTTGTTAACATAAAGAATGTTAGTAGCAGACAAGCCAAGTCCACCATAGGTGTCATGTCAACGTGTGTGCTGTGGTGTTTGGGTCTTTTTTTCCCACCTTGTTTTTTTCCACCACCAGATTCTATAATTTCTGCCATGTTGAGTCCTCCTATTCTATTTCTTTAGCTTTAACTTCAACCTTCTCAAGATTTGTTGTTAAATCAAATTTATTGATTTTTTTATCTTGAAGAATGTCCATAATTTTCTTAACGACTTTATAGTCTGATCCAAAATCGCCTTTTATTGCAGCCTCTGCTTGAGGATTACTTAAACGGGCGAAGTGAATCCACATTTGCAGTTCGCTACCTATAGCTGTAGAATCGGTAGGGATTCCTTCTGCAGAAAGAGCATCGCGTTCTTTTTGATCAGAGGCATTAATCCACTCTTTCATTTTACTCATTGGCACTCCAAAAGATGATAGTTTTTCAAATTTTGCTAACTCCTCTTTGGTAAATTCTATTTTGTAATAGTCGCCAATCAATTTTAAAAGATCGCTTCTGTAATGTGTTAATGTATCTGGCCCATTATCAATATTGAAATACACCTTATTATCTTTAGATATCAACAACGTGATAACATTTTTTTCAGGTGTTTGTTTTTCTGATATTGAAGAAGGCGTATCAACCTGTACAGCTTCCTGAGGACGGAACGACGTTGTCAACATAAAGAATGTTAACAGCAAAAGGAACAAGTCCACCATAGGAGTCATGTCCACCTTAGGGCTTCTTACAGGCATCTTTAATTTAGACATACGCTGTAATTTTAATGTTTACTACTCTATTCACAATTATTCAATTAAATCTCAATTGAGACTATTTTTTTAATGTTGAAGCAAAAGTTTGAGCTATGCTGAAGCCAGCTTCGTCAATTTTATATGACATAGCGTCTACTTTTGAATTGAAATAGTTGAATAGAATGATAGCAATGGTAGAACCTGTAATACCAAATGCAGTATTGATAAGTGCTTCAGAGATACCTGTTGATAATGCTAAAGCATCAGGAGAACCTGCAGATGCAAGTGCTGCGAATGCACGAATCATACCAAGTACTGTTCCAATAAGACCAACTAATACCGAAATAGAAGCAATTGTAGAAAGAATTACTAAGTTTTTTGAAAGATTAGGTAATTCTAATGCTGTTGCTTCTTCTATATCTTTTTGTAATGCAACAACTTTTTGATCATTTGGTAAACTTTCATCAGCTTGTAAATCTCTGTAACGATGTAATCCTGATTTAACAACATTTGCTAAAGAACCTTTTTGTTTATCACATAATTCTTTTGCTTCTTCAATTTTGTTTTCAGACAATAAACCTTGAAT
>JACCEE011835224.1_pt1 | contig 12216 bp, 6 predicted proteins | sample 7449931 | NCBI WGS metagenome assembly JACCEE01 (sample SAMN15323457, study PRJNA562643) | freshwater metagenome | isolation source: river surface water | place: USA:Blue River Watershed | collected 2017-08-19 | reverse complement strand
TAAGAATATACTAAACGTCGGAGAAAAAAGCAGCTCCAACAAAATAGCTTGTTATTCGAAATATCCTATATTGAGCTCAAGAGTCCTTCATTACGAAAGCTCATACAACGGATCGGTAAACTATGAGATAAAAATAGATGAAGACACAGTCACACTGATCAACAACCATCTGGAGTCAAATAAGCTGACCAAAGAAGACAAAGTTATCTACGAAGAGATGATTAAATCGCCCGAAGCAGAGAAAGTAAAAAACGGATTGCGACAATTAATCAAGAAATTAGCAGAAGCATCTGCCATACGTGCTCCGCAGGCAAGAGCCATTGAAGAGGAGATAAACAGTTCGCAGCATAAATATGTTATTGTTTGTGGTGACTTCAATGACACTCCCATTTCTTACACCCACAGAATCATTGCGCGTAATTTAAACGATGCCTTTACTGAGTCGGGAAGAGGCTTCGGTGTGTCTTACAACCAAAACAAATTCTTTTTTCGCATTGACAACATATTGCTGAGTAAGAATTTGAAAGCATATAATTGTACTGTAGATCGGTCCATAAAAGAATCCGATCACTACCCTATTTGGTGCTATATATCTAAAGAATAACTATAAAAAGCAATAACTATGACAATTAAGAAAACAGTATTCATTTTAACAACATGTTTTATGATGTACTCATGCGCTACCTCAACAGATAGCAATCCTTTCTTCTCGGAATTCAAAACCGAGTTTGGTGCTCCGCCCTTTGACAAAATAAAGATTGAGCACTATGAACCTGCCTTCAAAAAAGGTATTGAAGAACAAAACCAAAACATTCAGGCTATTATTGATAACAAGCAAGAGCCCGATTTTGAGAATACAATTGTAGCGCTCGATAACAGCGATCCGATCCTATCGAGAGTCAGTGCCATCTTCTTCAACATGACCGATGCAGAAACCACTGATGAACTAACTCAATTATCCATAAAGATTGCACCTGTTCTTTCTGAACACAATGACAATATTTACCTGAATCAGGCTCTCTTCAAGAAAGTAAATGCAGTATATCAGAAAAAAGAAACTGCTAAACTCACTACAGAGCAAAGTCGACTTCTGGATGAAACATACAAAAGTTTCGTGAGATCCGGAGCTAACCTCGACAACCAGAAACAGGCACGCTTAAGAGAGATAAACAAAGAATTATCAACCCTTGGCATTACTTTCAGCAATAACATTTTGAACGAAAACAACTCATTCAAACTCGTTGTCGATAAGAAAGAAGATCTGGCTGGTTTGCCCGATTGGTTTTGTGAAAGTGCTGCTCAGGAGGCTAAAGCAGATGGCAAAGAAGGAAAATGGCTTTTCACTTTACATAATGCCAGTCGCCTGCCTTTCTTGCAATACGCAGAAAACAGAGCTTTGCGTGAGAAAATGTATAAGGCTTATATAAACAGAGGAAATAACAATGACAAAAACGATAATAAGAAGATTATCACTCAAATTGTAAGTCTGCGTTTGGAGAAAGCACAATTGCTTGGTTTCGACTGCTATTCAAACTTTGTGCTCGACAATACCATGGCCAAAAACTCAGAAACAGTAATGGCTTTCCTGAATAATTTGTGGCAATATTCACTTCCTAAAGCAAAAGAAGAAGCAGCCGAGCTGCAAAAGCTGATGGACAAAGAAGGAAAGAATGAAAAACTGGAAGCATGGGATTGGTGGTACTACACAGAGAAACTGCGTAAAGAGAAATACAACCTGGATGAAGAAGAAACCAAACCCTACTTTAAACTGGAAAATGTTCGTCAAGGTGCCTTCGATGTAGCCCATAAACTTTATGGCATCACGTTAACACCGTTGAAAAACATCCCTGTATACCACCCCGATGTGGAAGTATTTGAGGTAAAAGACGCTGACGGTTCACATTTGGGCGTATTTTACGTTGATTATTTCCCACGCCCAGGCAAGAGTGGGGGTGCATGGATGAGCAACTACAGAGAACAACACGGCAACATCCGCCCGCTGGTATGCAACGTAGGTAGCTTTACCAAACCGGTAGGTGATACGCCCTCTTTGCTAACACTTGACGAAGTGGAAACCCTTTTCCACGAATTTGGACACGGTCTACACGGTCTTCTTACCAAATGTAACTATGCCGGGATATCAGGAACTAATGTTGTAAGAGACTTCGTTGAGCTTCCTTCACAAATCATGGAACATTGGGCTACAGAACCCGAAGTGTTGAAGATGTATGCTAAGCATTATAAAACAGGCGAAAGCATGCCCGATTCTTTGATCAACAAACTTTTAAAGCAAAAAACATTTAACCAAGGTTTCATGACCACCGAGCTTTTAGCGGCGGCGATTCTAGACATGAACCTGCATAACCTCAAAGACGTAAAAGGACTCGACGTAGTGGCTTATGAAAAAGAAGCTATGAACAAGTTAGGTTTAATTACCGAAATTGCTCCCCGCTACCGCACTACCTATTTCAACCATATTATAGGAGGATATGCAGCCGGATATTATAGCTACCTATGGGCAAATGTATTAGATTCAGATGCCTTTGAAGCTTTTAAAGAACACGGCATATTCGATCAGAAGACGGCTTCCTTATTCAGAAGTAACGTACTGGAAAAAGGCAATAGCGAAGACCCAATGACTCTTTATAAAAACTTCAGAGGAGCAGAGCCTAAGCTCGATGCGATGCTGAAAAACCGCGGAATGAAATAATCAAAGAATATATCATTAAGAGATTAAGCCTCCGGAATCAATTGCATTCCGGAGGCTTATTTTATTTACCTGCCAACTATTAAACCGACACAATTTTCTATTTAAAATAAGTGATAAAGACAATCAGAACGCTATCAGAAGAAGAAAAAAAAGCGGTAAATTAGCCTTCCTAGACCAAATATTTACCCCCAGATATACCTTAATGTGAAAAAAAAGCTATATTTGCAGCCTTATATACAATGGAAATTAATATAAAAAGTAATCTATAAATTAAAAGTACAATGCAAAACAAAGGATTTGTTAAGGTTTTTGCGATTTTACTCACATTGGTATGTGTGTTCTATCTCTCTTTCTCCTTCGTTACCCGCTACTACACCAATAAGGCAAAGGAGTATGCGAAAGGAGACGTGAAGCTGGAGCAAAACTACCTTGACTCGCTATCAAATGAGAAAGTATGGTTGAAAAACTACACGCTGAAACAGTGTCGTGAAATGGAGATCAGCTTAGGGCTTGACTTAAAAGGTGGTATGAACGTGATATTGGAAGTTTCTGTAGCCGATGTAGTTAAAGCGTTGGCCGACAACAAACAAGACGAAGCTTTCAACAAAGCGTTGGCATCAGCTACAAAGTTACAGGCAACCAGTCAAGATGACTTCATTACTTCGTTTGTTAAGGAGTATCGCAAACTGGCACCAAACGCAAAACTCGCAGAATTATTTGCTACACAGCAATTAAAAGACAAGGTTAACCAAAAATCTTCTGATGCTGAAGTTGAAAAAGTATTAAGAGAAGAAGTTAAAGCCGCAGTTGATAACTCATACAACGTACTTCGTACCCGTATTGACCGTTTTGGTGTTGTTCAGCCTAACATCCAGAGTCTGGAAGACAAGATGGGACGCATCATGGTTGAGCTTCCCGGTATTAAAGAGCCCGAACGTGTGAGAAAACTTCTTCAAGGTTCTGCCAATCTCGAATTCTGGGAAACATATGATGCCAAAGAAATCATTCCTTATTTGCAATCAGCCGATGCCAAAATCAAAAGCATACTTTCTAACGAACCTATGCCCAATGATACGCTTGTAGCAGATTCTGCAATTACTGAACAAGCTCCTAAAGTAGAGGCTGTAGCTGCACAAAAAACAAAAAGTGCTGCCGACAGTTTAGCTGCAGCCCTGAAAGGAACCGACAAAGCAACAGATGCAACGGCTAATGCCAACCTAGAGCAAATTAAGAAAGAACATCCGCTAGCGGCTATTCTTCAGTTTAATACTTCAGGCCAAGGCCCGATTGTTGGTTATGCACACTACAAAGATACAGCCGAAATCAACAAATACTTCGCTATGCAAGCCGTGCTTAACGACTTCCCTAAAGAGCTACGCTTGAAATGGGGTGTGTCTGCCGCTGAGTTTGATCCTAAAGCACAGACTTTTGAGTTATATGCTATCAAGTCAACTGAAAGAAACGGCAAAGCACCTTTGGAAGGTGATGTTGTGAATGATGCTAAAGATGAATATGACCAATGGGGAAAACCTGCCGTAAGCATGGAAATGAATACAGACGGTGCCAGAAGATGGGCTTTGTTGACTAAACAAAACATCGGTAAGTCAATTGCCATTGTTCTTGATGGATACGTATATTCTGCTCCAAACGTTAACTCTGAAATTACAGGCGGACGTTCACAAATTACCGGTCACTTCACTCCTGAACAAGCAAAGGACCTTGCCAACGTGTTGAAGTCTGGTAAGATGCCGGCACCCGCACGCATTGTACAAGAAGACATCATCGGTCCGTCATTGGGACAAGAGTCTATCAATGCAGGTATCTTCTCATTTGCAGTAGCACTTGTATTGCTGATGGTCTTCATGTGCATTATTTATGGATTCATTCCCGGAATGATTGCCAACGGAGCACTGATTCTAAACTTCTTCTTTACACTGGGTATACTCTCGTCCTTCCAGGCTGCACTTACCATGTCAGGAATTGCGGGTATGGTACTCTCGCTGGGTATGGCGGTTGATGCGAACGTGCTTATTTATGAAAGAACAAAAGAAGAATTAAAGAACGGCAAGGGAGTGAAAAAAGCGTTGGCCGATGGATATTCAAATGCTTTCTCTGCTATCTTCGACTCGAACCTAACATCTATCATTACCGGTGTAATCCTGTTTAATTTCGGTACCGGACCTATTCGTGGTTTTGCTACTACTTTAATTATAGGTATCTTGGTTTCATTCTTTACAGCTGTGTTCATGACTCGCATAGTTTACGAACACTACATGAACAAAGACAAGCTGTTGAACCTTACCTTTACATCCAATATTTCTAAGAAGTTGTTGGTGGCTACCCGCTTCAACTTCATGGGTAACAATAAGAAGTCATTAACCATCACAGGAGTAATTCTTCTTATCTGTATCGGTTCGTTCGCTATCAGAGGATTGAGCCAGAGTATTGACTTCACGGGTGGACGAAACTTTAAGGTTCAGTTTGAAAAACAAGTAGAGCCCGAGCAGATTCGTGATTTGATTTCACAGAAATTTGGAGATGCAACCGTAAGTGTTATTGCCATTGGAACAGATAAGAAAACAGTTCGTATCAGTACCAACTACCGCATTAACGATGATTCAAATTCTGTAGATACTGAAATCGAAGCTTACTTGTATGAAGCATTGAAGCCGGTACTTACCAAGAACATTACGCTTGAAACATTCATCGACCGTGATAACCACACAGGTGGAAGTATCGTAAGTTCTCAGAAAGTAGGTCCAAGTATTGCTGACGACATCAAGACATCGGCATTCTGGTCTGTATTATTATCACTTGTAGCAATCGGTCTGTACATCTTGCTGCGTTTCCGTAACATTGCCTACAGTGTGGGTTCTGTTGTTGCTTTGACGAGTGATACCATTATGATTATCGGAGCCTACTCGTTATTGTGGGGCATTGTTCCATTCTCTCTGGAAATTGACCAGACCTTTATCGGTGCAATCCTTACTGCAATTGGTTACTCAATCAATGATAAGGTGGTAATCTTTGACCGTGTGCGCGAGTTCTTCGGTCTGTACCCCAAACGAAATAAAACAGTTTTGTTTAACGACTCATTGAACACCACGCTGGCTCGTACCATCAATACATCATTAACTACTTTGATTGTATTGGTATGTATCTTTGTTCTGGGTGGCGATTCTATCAGAAGCTTTGCGTTCGCAATGATTCTGGGAGTTGTGATCGGTACTCTTTCGTCATTATTCATTGCTTCGCCAATTGCTTATATGATGATGAACAAGAAGGCTGATAAAACAGTTGAATAAGAACTGACTATTGTCCTATATATAAAGAAGGCGTCCTCAAAAGGACGCCTTCTTTTTTGTTTGGGTACAAAAAAAGGTAAGGTTAAAACCCTACCTGATAAACTTAAAAAAGAATGTAGCCTCGAGGGGAATCGAACCCCTATCTAAAGTTTAGGAAACTTCTATTCTATCCGTTGAACTACAAGGCCCCAATAATCGGCTGCAAAGATAAGCTTATTTACTGATTTAGCCAAACATGACCACGTAATTGTATGCCATAAAGTCGCCCTTTCTCCTATCAATATGTAGAGTTTAGAAAAGGTTTATAAAACAATCCATCCAAAAACGGGACCGTAAAAAGACAAAACTATAAGAAAAGCACTTCTATTTAACACAAAATATCAGTTTCAAAGCAAAAGATTTTGTTAAGTCACATAACTTTCCGAACTTTGCGGAAAGAAATAAGCTTGTTGTTACTACATAACTTCACAAAGGTAACAAGAAACAACCCTAAAACTAATTATATAATTATGGCAGACGAAATGACGATCAAAGACTTAGAGAGAGTTGTAGTTCGTTTCTCCGGTGACTCCGGCGACGGAATGCAGTTAGCAGGTAGCATTTTCTCTAATCTATCAGCCGTTTTGGGAAATGACATCTCCACGTTTCCTGATTTCCCGGCGGAAATTCGTGCCCCGCAAGGGACTTTAAGCGGAGTCTCAGGCTTCCAGGTACACATTGGCGCAAAAAAGGTATTCACCCCGGGTGATAAATGTGATGTATTAGTCGCAATGAACCCCGCTGCGCTTAAAACCAATGTGAAATTCCTAACCCCGCAATCAGTTATTATCATTGACACCGATACGTTCGCAAAGAAGGATTTGGAAAAAGCTCAATATACAACTGAAAATCCCTTTGCCGAACTCAATATTCACAATCAGGTTATTGAAGCTCCCATTTCATCTATCTGCAAAGAGAGTCTGAAAGACAGCGGACTTGATAACAAAGCTGCTCTTCGCTGCAAGAACATGTTTGCCCTGGGTTTGGTATGCTGGCTCTTCAACAGACCGTTGGAACATGCCATGCACATGCTTCAAAATAAATTCTCCAAGAAGCCAAGTATTGCAGAAGCCAATATAAAAGTACTGACCGACGGTTATAATTACGGGCATAACACGCATGCATCGGTATCAACCTACCGGGTGGAACCCAAAGAGAATAAGGCCAAAGGATTCTACACGGACGTAAACGGAAACCTTGCCACATCATACGGATTGGTAGCAGCAGCCGAAAAAGCGGGCATACCACTCTTCCTTGGTTCATACCCCATTACGCCCGCTACCGATATTCTGCACAATCTTTCTAAGTTAAAAGAGCTAGGCGTTATCACGGTACAATGTGAAGACGAGATATCCGGCTGTTGTAGTGCCATTGGTGCCTCATTTGCAGGTTGCCTTGCCGCCACAAGCACATCGGGTCCGGGCGTTTGTCTCAAGAGTGAAGCCATTAACCTGGCCGTTATTGCAGAACTTCCGCTTGTTGTTGTGAATGTGCAACGCGGAGGCCCTTCAACCGGACTGCCAACCAAGAGCGAGCAGACCGACTTGATGCAAGCTGTTTACGGAAGAAACGGAGAAAGTCCGCTGGTTGTTATAGCAGCTACTTCGCCTACAAACTGTTTTGACTCAGCCTACATGGCCTCAAAAATAGCGTTGGAACACATGACGCCCGTTATTTTGCTAACCGACGGATTTATTGCTAACGGTTCGGCAGCTTGGAAGATTCCTTCCTTAAAAGAGTATCCGGCAATCAACCCTCCATACGTTACTCCTGAAATGCAGGAAGGATGGAAACCTTACCAACGTGACTTGGAAACCATGGTACGCTCTTGGGCCATACCGGGAACAGAAGGATTCCAGCATCGTTTGGGCGGACTGGAAAAGGATTACGACACCAGCGCCATATCGACTGATGCAAGCAATCACCAGAAAATGACCTTAACCCGTCAGGCAAAGATTGACTACATTGCCAATTGCATTCCCGAACAAGAGGTGTTAGGCGATAAAGATGATGCCGAACTGCTCATTGTAGGATGGGGAGGTACGTACGGACACCTTTACTCTGCTTTGGAAACCATGCAGAAACAAGGCAAGAAAGTTGCTTTGGCACACTTCCAGTACATCAATCCGCTGCCCAAGAATACAGTAGAGATTCTTAAGAAATACAAGAAAGTGGTTGTGGCCGAACAAAACATGGGACAGTTTGCCACGCTGCTGCGCGCTAAAGTTCCCGGACTGAATGTTTATCAATTCAACCGGGTGAAAGGTCAGCCTTTCAATGTATTAAGACTAGTAGAAGAATTCACTAAAATTATGGAGGAAAAATAATATGAGTGACCAAACATTTACTCCCAAAGATTTTAAAAGTGACCAGTACGTACGTTGGTGCCCCGGATGTGGTGACCACGCCTTACTGAACTCACTTCACAAAGCAATGGCAGAACTGAATATTACTCCCCATAATGTGGCAGTGATTTCGGGCATCGGTTGCTCATCTCGCCTACCTTATTATATGAATACGTACGGGTTTCACACCATTCACGGACGTGCAGCAGCAATTGCTACCGGCGTAAAAGTAGGAAACCCTAACCTGAGCGTATGGCAAATCTCGGGCGATGGTGACGCATTGGCCATTGGCGGTAACCACTTCATTCACGCCATTCGTCGTAACGTAAACGTTAACATCGTATTGCTCAATAACCAGATTTACGGACTTACCAAAGGACAATATTCACCTACTTCACCGCGTGGTTTTGTATCCAAATCATCACCCTACGGAACGGTAGAAGATCCTTTCTGTCCGGCCGAACTAACATTCGGAGCACGCGGACGCTTTTTCGGCCGTTGTGTAGATGTTGACAGCTCGGCTTCGGTAGAAGTACTCGTAGCCTCGGCCAAGCACCAAGGCGCATCGGTTGTTGAAGTGCTGCAAAACTGCGTTATTTTCAATGACGGTTCACAATCATTGGTAGCCACAAAAGCCGATCGTGCTAAGAATGCAATCTATTTAAAACACGGTCAGCCGATGATTTTCGGTGAGAACAACGAATTGGGACTCATGCAAGAAGGTTTCGGACTGAAAGTTGTGAAGCTTGGCGAGAACGGAATAACAGAGAAAGATATCTTGGTGCACGACGCACATTGCCAAGATAACACCCTGCACCTGAAACTGGCTTTGATGGAAGGTCCCGATTTCCCGATAGCATTGGGCGTTATTCGTGATGTGGAAGCACCCAGCTACGATGCATGCGTTCACGCACAAATAGAAGAAGTAAAATCAAAGAAAAAGGATCGCACACTGGAAGAGCTTTTGATGAAAGGCGAAATCTGGGAAGTTAAATAAGAAAGTCCGAAATAAATAGGTGAAATGCTTGACTTTGGCAATATAATGTATTATCTTTGTCAACATAATCCTATAGTACATTCCATTTAATATAGGCGTAAAGGCAGAAGCTCAAACTTCTGCCTTTTTTGTTTTATCTGGGTTCATTTTTAGGAAGAGACGGTTGCTTATGCCGGTTTGCACGGTAGCAAATGGTCAATAAGAAACCGTCTGATGGCGAAGAGACGGTTTCTCCCGAACCAAAAGACGGTTTATGATTTAAAATTGCTCGTTATCTTTTTCAAATCGGCCGTTATCTTTTTCAAAAAGCTGGTTATGTTTTACCAAACTGTTCACGGCAATTCGCAAAACCTTTCTAACAGTTAATAATATATAAACCTGCTCTTGACAAAAATCGGAGATTATGCAGCAGGTGTAAGGTAGTTTCGCTTATAAAATAGAAACAGGCAATGCTGAATACAAAAGAATAAGAAATAAGAAGTTCAACGACTACTCCTTCTCACCATAAGCTAAGTCGCCCGCATCGCCCAGGCCGGGTACAATATAAGAATGGTCGTTGAGTTCAGGATCAATAGCTGCACACCATATCGTTGTTTTATCTTCGGGAAACACACTGGCAATATATTCAACCGCTTTTTGGCTGGCAATAACCGAAACCACATGAATCTCTGCCGGATGCCCCTTAGTCAACATGGCCTGATAACTCAATTCCATGGACCCTCCCGTAGCCAACATCGGATCTGTTATAATCAACGTTTTGCCATCAATACGCGGAGAAGCAATGTACTCAATGTGAATATCAAACTTAAGTGTATCCTTGTACTTTCTGTATGCCGATACGAATGCATTTTCGGCATCGTCAAAATAACTCAGAAAGCCTTGGTGAAAAGGCAAACCTGCACGTAATATGGTACTAATCACCAATTGATTATCGGGCGTACTAACCGGAGCAATTCCCAATGGAGTCTTTATATCTTTCACCGAATAAGAAAACGTTTTGCTTATTTCATAGGCCATTATTTCGCCTATGCGCTGAATGTTCCGGCGAAAACGCAAGCGATCGTTCTGTACTTCCACATTGCGAATCTCTGCCACATATTGGTTTAAAACTGAATTTGACTCATTAAAATTAATAATCTTCATATATCCTCGCTTTATTTATTCGGTATTTATACGGTGCAAAGTAACTGATATATTTCCAAACTGCAACATTCAGGTGGCATATTTTGTTATGGATATATAAAACTGAAACAATTAAAGAAAAATTTCTTTAATAAGTTATTTTATTCCAAATAAAGTATTACTTTTGTAGTCGGTTAACAAGGAAGAGACGGAATTCGTTTCTTTTTGTAAGGCAAAGGTAAAAAGAGACAATAATTAAAATACCAATTTAACTAATTCAAAAGAAAATGGCAAATTTAGATTTAAGCAAGTACGGTATTACAGGTGCAGTTGAAATCGTGCACAACCCGTCTTACGAAACATTATTCGCTGAAGAAACCAAAGAAAGTCTTCAGGGTTACGAAAAAGGACAAGTAACCGAACTGGGTGCAGTAAACGTTATGACTGGCGTTTACACAGGTCGTTCTCCTAAAGATAAATTCTTTGTGAAAGACGCAACCAGCGAAAATACTGTTTGGTGGACTTCAGAGGAATATAAAAACGATAACAAACCTGTTACAACCGAAACTTGGAACGTTTTAAAGGAAATTGCTGTTAAGCAACTTTCAAACAAGAAACTTTTCGTGATAGATACATTCTGCGGAGCTAACGAAAACTCACGCATCAAGGTTCGCTTCATCATGGAAGTAGCTTGGCAGGCACATTTCGTAAAAAATATGTTCATTCGCCCAACTGAGGAAGAATTAGCTAATTATGGCGAACCCGATTTCGTATCTTTCAATGCTTCTAAAACGAAAGTTGAAAACTACAAAGAATTGGGCTTAAACTCTGAAACAGCTACCGTATTCAACTTGACCCACAAAGAACAAGTGATCATCAACACATGGTATGGTGGTGAAATGAAGAAAGGTTTGTTCTCTTACATGAACTACTTGCTTCCATTGCAAGGTATGGCTTCTATGCACTGCTCTGCAAACACTGACCTTAACGGTGAAAACACTGCTATCTTCTTTGGTTTGTCAGGAACAGGTAAAACTACTTTGTCTACAGACCCAAAACGTTTATTGATCGGTGACGACGAGCACGGATGGGATGACGAAGGTGTATTCAACTTCGAAGGTGGTTGCTACGCTAAGGTTATCAACTTGAGCCAAGAAGCTGAACCAGATATCTACGCAGCTATCAAGCGTGATGCTCTTCTTGAAAACGTAATTGTTGACGCTGAAGGCAAAATTGACTTCAACGATAAGAGCGCAACAGAAAACACTCGTGTTTCTTACCCGATTAATCATATTACAAACATCGTTAAACCGGTTTCTAAAGGTCCGGCTGCTAAGAAAGTGATCTTCCTTTCTGCTGACGCATTCGGTGTATTGCCTCCGGTTTCAATCTTGAACTCTGAGCAAACTAAGTACTACTTCCTTTCTGGTTTCACCGCTAAATTGGCAGGAACAGAACGTGGTATTACTGAACCAACTCCTACATTCTCTGCTTGCTTCGGTGCTGCATTCTTGTCATTGCACCCAACTAAATATGCTGAAGAGTTAGTGAAGAAGATGGAAAAATCTGGTGCTCACGCATACTTGGTTAACACTGGATGGAATGGTAGCGACTTATTGGCTAACTACGAATTAATGAATCAGGACGATTGCGATATACGTTCAATAAGTGTTTCTGCACCAACCTTGTAACAAATTG
>JACCEE011920300.1_pt1 | contig 12218 bp, 1 predicted proteins | sample 7449931 | NCBI WGS metagenome assembly JACCEE01 (sample SAMN15323457, study PRJNA562643) | freshwater metagenome | isolation source: river surface water | place: USA:Blue River Watershed | collected 2017-08-19 | reverse complement strand
GATTCCCATGATGTCGTTTCCGCGTACGGGATAACCAGCCATGGTGAAGACGTGGCTGTGGTCAGCCGACACAACAATCAGCGTGTCCGGACCACACATTTCAGTTGCTGCACGGATGGCGTCGGAGAAGGCGATCGTGTCTTTCAGGGCGCGGTAGGCGTTCCCTGCATGGTGTCCGTGATCGATGCGACCGGCTTCGACGTGGAGGAAGTAGCCTTTACGGCTCTTGTTGAGCACCTCGATTGCCTTTTTCGTCATGTCTGCCAGTGATGGCTCGACTGGAGTCTTTGGAGTCCCGTCCATATTGAGCACGCGATCTACCTCGTACTCCATGTGGGATTTATTGAACAACCCGAAGACCTTGTCGGTAGATGCGGGATTTACTGCGGCGAGGCTTGAGAGACCGGTGACATAAGCTGCTCGTTTGGTGTTTTGTGTTTTCCACTTTGCGACGAGGTCTTCATCAGCCCGCCGACCACCACTGGTTTTACCTGAGTCTGGGCGATTGGCGGAGCCAATGTTCCCAAAGGTCAAGTCAGCCGAGTTCGTTACCGTCGCAGCTGCGCTCAGGGTGAGTTGGGTTGCACTGTCAACGGACTTGATAGTGGTCCCTGTGGCAATGCCAGTGCCGCTGACGGTCAGCCCTGCTGTGAGTTTTGATGTGGAAGATACGGTCACTTTGTCTGATCCAAGGGTTGTGGTCGCCCCGGTGAGTTTGATGTCGGCCAACAAGAACTTGTCAGAACCGCCGCCGAGAATGACTTCGATGCCGGTGGAGTTTCCGGGAACCGAGAAATCAATTAGTTGTTTAGCGATATCGGGGAACCCAGCGGTGAAGGCGGCTGGGCTGAGGGATTTGACGTCCGCGTCGTTCTCCCAGTCACGGCTCGGGGAATGTGCGTAGCACGCAGCGGGTGTTGCGTGGGTGATGCGGGCTGTTGAGACGACTCCGGTTGCTAGGCCGGCTGACTCAGCCATTTCCAAGAGTGTGGTGAGCCGATTGTATCCTGGTTTTGTTGGATCGGGTTGGTAGCTGGTGTGATCATTTTTTACGGCCGACTGGTCTATACTCAGCACACCTTCGTTCGTTTTCACCCCAGTGATCATCGCCGTCATGGTCGGGGCAGAATCAGAAACTTGCTGATTTGCGCTGTAGGTGCGGGATAGCGCGACGTTGGGGAACTGTTCGAAGGACAGCAGGTTCTCTTCGCCGAAGGCTGATTTTTTGATTTCTTGCCCTTCAAGAATGCGAGCAGCGGTGACGGTCGACACCCCCATGCCGTCGCCGATGAATAGAATGACGTTGCGTGCGCGGGTGGCGGGTAAGCGGTTGGAGAGGGCGCGCAACTCTTGGAGTTTCGCGGTGGACGAGTCGATCCACGTCTTGCGGGATTCGACCGGTGTCGTGGTCTGAGCGGGGGCTGTTGCCATAAGCACCTGCGAGAGCAGGGCAGCACCCGTGATGGATGCGGTTGTCATGCTACCCCGTTTTGGGGTGACGGATTTTTTGTTCATGTGTTGTTGGTTTGGTTGGCTGCAGTTCCCCGAGATTGGGGAGAAGCGTTAGAAGCTGATTTGGAATCCGACGTTGCCTCGTGCGGTGATTCCGGTTGTTCTCGCCTCGACGGAGGCGCCGGCTTCAAAAGACATGTGCGATGATATTCTGAGCGAATGGGATACGGCGCACTCGAACGCATCGGCGGACAAGTCGGATCCGCGAGTTTCAAAGGTCCCGATGTCTGGGTTTCCGGCGAACGTCGCGTCGATTGCGCGACCTTTGGGCGAGAAGTCATGAATCCAAGCGGCAGCAAGCCGTGTTTCCGCGGGCAGTGAGGCTACTTGGTGGGTGACGAGCGAATCGAAACCCAGGGAGGTGCGCGTCGCGGAGCCAGACTTTGATTTTGTGATGAGGTTGGTTGGTCCATTCCCTGATTCTCTCGCGGCGGATTGCCGATACGCGGCGACGTCAACGCCCAGTGTGGGTTTGAGTTTAATGCCGCCAACTGCGGTCAAGCCCTCGTATTGCGATCGAATCGAGAGGCCCGATTGGCGGTTTTCGAAGTCCGCGTGGGCCGTCGCACCGTCTGTTGGGCGTTTGGTGCGGTTATCGGATATGCCGGTTGCCGCAACTCCGGATACGGAGATGGAACCGATTTGTCCGCGTGCGGTGATACCGCCAAGCCAGTCGTCGGAGCGAACAGTGGTTCCTGAGGCTGGCTGGGCGTTGGATTGTCCACCGCCTCCGAAAATGCCGATGTCGAGTCCTCCGACTGTCTTTTCCACCCCGATGTAGGAGGAGTTGAGATTGGTGTGCCAGTCGGAGAGGCCTGGCTGATGGGTGATGTTGAGTTGGGAGGCAATGGTGGTGCTCCATGCGGTCCACTCGGAGTCGTTTTTTGGACGTGGTGCGCGTTGTGCAATGGTTTTGAGCGCGAACATTCGCTCGAGGGCAAGGCGGCCGGCTTCGGCAATCGGTCGAGGGTTTGCCTGTGCGAGGGACCTTTGAATGGCCGCGAGATTTGCGTTACTGGTACCGGAAGCGTTTGCATCGAGGATCAGCTGCTCCAGTCCGTCAATGGCGGCATCGAGCGCGGTCGGATTTGAGGAGGCTTGGGCGGCTTGATTAAACGCTCCTGCGATGTTCCGAGCGTTCCGCTCGAGTTGGTAGAGGCGGGAGAGTTCACCTTGGTAGGTTTTTGTGGATGAACGGCTGAGGTCGGCCACGAGGTTGTTATCCACTTTCTTCAGCAGCAGCTCTACGAACGGGTTGCTTGAAAATGTTTTAACGTCAACCGGCAGTGTGATCTCTGGAGCGGAGGCCACCACGAAACTGATCGGGGTTTTGAATCGGGGCGAGATGCCGGAGGGAACCCACGGGGTGAAGTGGAGGGTGGCCGTATCTTGAATGACGAGCTCAGTCGTTGCATTGATTCGGTCGGCAGCGACGAGTGAACCGGTTTGGGAGAGTTGGTACTCAATCTCGACGGTACCGGCTGCGGTGTAGGAGTCTACGGACAGCGTGCCGGGAGAGTTCCCAGGCGCGGTGGTGCCTTGGTTGACGATTTTTCCGAGGATGACTCCGCTACCGCCCAAGGAGGCGGACTGTCCGATGACCAGCCCTTCTTCGCCGAGGCTTCTTACATCGAGGACGGCGGTGGAGGAGGGGGCATTTCCCACCGTTAGTTTTGCTGAGTTTTTGAGTCCCTCGGGGTGGCTCACTTTGAGGGTTCCGCTTTCGATTGCGGTGGGACCGGTGAAGACCGTTCCTGACTCGATCTCGACGGTTCCGGGTCCGTTGACTGCGAGTGTGCCGGTTCCTGAGATATTGGATTTGATTGCGATAGTGGAGCCTTCTGCAGGTGCCGTTTGGATGACTCCCTGATTTTCGATATTGCCCTTTGGCAGGTCAGCGGAGGCGATGAGAGTCGCTTGATCGGAAAGTTTGGTGACTCCATCAAATGCTGCAGCGCTGCGATTGAGGGTGATGACTCCTTTCGCGAGGCTGAGGGTGCCATTTCCGGAGAGGGAGGGCAGCACGATCGGTGCGGTATCTGACACTGGGGAGAAGGAGGCTGTTGATCCCGTGCCTACCGCTAGCTCTCCGTTAAGGGTTCCCGCGATGGTGGCTTGAACGCCTGCCTGCAGTTCGGTTTTTCCGGTGAAGGATTTGTTTTCCCCGATTCGGACTGAGCCACTGGCGACGGTGAAAGTTCCAGTCCCTTGGAGACGGGGAGCATCAAGTATCGCGCCGGAAGGGGGGGACCAGAGGGCGGAGGCTGTTTCCTCGAGTTCGAGGGTCGAGGTGGATCCGATCCGGCTTTTGAGCTCCACTTTGGCTCCTTGTCCGACCCGAGCGATACCCGTGAATGCATTCGCATCGCCGCCGAGGATGACATCTGCGCCGGCACTGATTTCGATGGTTCCCGAGCCTTGTAAGGAAGCGCTCATTTCGAGGGGCTTTGTCGTGTCGGTTTTGGCCCCCACTTGAATGACCGATCCGTTTTGAAGGTTTATCTGCCCTTTCGTGATGTCCGTACTCACCGACAGTGTTTCGCCGGATGAAACGGTTGCCGTTGAGCTTGAGGTGGTTCCGTTTGTGGTGACAATCTTTCCGAGGCCGAGGCTGATTGCCGATCCGGTGAATGAGCCGACGTTGATGGTCGCGGATCCGATGTTCACGATGCGCCCGGTCCCGGAGAGCACGGCAGACAGGTCAATGGTTCCCGTGTTGGAGTTGACGAAAAGGGTTGTTTGGCTTTTCAGCGTGACCGATTTGAATGGCGTACCCTTTTCCCAAACGAGTCCTGAAAGGGTCAGGGTGCCTTCTTCGACCGTGGCATTACCTTGGGTCCCCACGCGTCCGGTGAGAGTTAGGCCACCTACGCCCTTTTTAATGAGCGTCCCGAGGTTGAGATCGATGGTTCCGTCGAAGGAACTGTATGTTCCTCGTGGAGCGATTGTAAGGTTGCCATTTTGGGCGAGTTCAATTTTTCCGCTGCCGGCAATCTCTGCGATTGACGCTTCGGTTACTGCCACGCGAAGGGTCGCGTCGGTGCCAACGCGTAATCTTTGGCCTTCGAGTGCGGAGGCGGATGCGATGCTCACCGAGCCTCGGACGAGTTGCGTTTCATTCCGATTTCGAATGTCACCTGCGACAACCACAGACCCGGTCGGGGAGGAGCTCAGTTGAAGAGGCCCCTCGCCCGTGATGCTTGATGTCAGGGCGACAACTGATGCCTCAGCGTGGATGGTTGCTCCCCGCTCACCAACTTCAACTGGGGAGGAGAGGGTGATGTCTGTCTTGGAGCGCAATGTTGCGCTGTCGAGTGCGATTCCGCGTAGATTCGAGCCGAGTGATTGGCCTGACGTTGTCTCGATCACGGAGTCCGTTACGGTGAGCATCCCCGAGAACTGGGATGCGTCCTGGATTTGCAGAACGGATTGAGGGCCCCCGGTGATGGTGAGGTTCCCCATCCCAACGACAGGTCCAGCGAGATTGACGTTGTGACCATTGACGTTGAGGTGGGAGTCATTCCCCACAATTGAGATGGTGTTCGGAATGAGTAGGGGAGCCACCGCCTGAAGTTCTGCATTGAGGAGGGTCAGGGGTCCTGAACCGATCGAGCGTGCATCGGTTAAGACCAAGTGGGTGGACACGACATCAGTTCCTCCTTGAAATGAGTTAACACTTTTAAGGTCGAACGCACTGTCGGCTTCGCCGGTGAGCACGAGTTTTCCGTCACCTGAGATGGGGCCAGTGAGTTGGACATTTGCGCCGCCCATGGCACGCACAGTTGATGTTCCCGTGAGTTCGAGGGAGTGGGTGACTTCAAGGGATCCGAGGGCAGCAAGCGTTGCGTTTTGAAGTGAAACCTTGTTATCCACCGAACCTAGAGCGTCGGTGCTTTCGATTTGAAGTTCGGTGTCTGTGACTGACACGTTTCCGGCGAACAGACTCCGGCCTAGGATTCGAATGCTGCTGGTGGGTGTTCCCTCGAGGTGAAGGTTGCCCGTGCCAGAAATTCCTCCAGACAACTGGATGCTGTGTTCCCCTGCATCGATGAATCCACGAGAAAGGACGGCGATGGGTGTGGTGAGGTCAAGATTGCCAGATGCTTTCAATCTCGCGTCATGGAGTGATAGTTCTGCGGAGCCGACATTGGCAGCGGTTTCGACATCGAGCGTGGTTGAATGGACTTGGATGGCCGAAAGATCACTTGTCCCCGTTAGGAGCAATGAGGTGTCGTGGGATCCGCGGAGGTCCAGCGAGCCTTTCCCTGAAAGGGGGCCGCTCAGCTGCGAGGCACCCTCAAGGAGGTCCAACGTTGCTTGATCGACAATCTCGATCGAGCGGTTTGAGACGATGGATGAAAGAAACTGGAGAGTCGCCGACTTCAGCGTGACCGGGTTTTGTGAATCTCCGAGCGCATGGTCTGACGACACTGCGAGGGTAACGCGGTCGACGGTGATGGGGCCGGAGAAGTGGTTTTCGGATTCCAAAACAACCGAGGACGAAGAACTGCCTGTGATGAGGAGTTGGCCTGCGCCCGAAACTGGCGACGAAATCCGAATCGAATGTTCCGTAGCGTCGATGGTCGCACCTCCGCTGGCAACGGCAAGCGGTGCGGAGATGTCGAGGTTACCCTCCGCCTCGATCGTACCTCCATCCAACTGGATTGGTCCTGATCCCAAAGCGCTTGCGTCATCGATGAGTAGCCGCGTTCCTCGGATTGAGGTTCCGCCGGAGTGAGAGTTTCCGGGAGCAAGCCGGATTGCGCTCTCTGAGTCTCCCTCGAGGGAGAGGTGGCCAGACCCTGAGATTGAGCCGATGGCTTGGAGGATACTGGACGAGAGCGCGCGGAAGGCAGATTGTCCTGTGACGACGACGTCTCGGTCGAGGGTCGTGGGGGCGGTTACGGTGAGGGCGGCGTCGATGAGCGCAATGTGGTTGTCGGCATGTCCGAGGGCGGCGTCCGCAGAGATGGCTAGGTTCGTTTTCTCTACGGTGATGTTGCCCCTGAAACGATTGGTGCCGGAGAGAGTGACGGAGCTTCCGGCGGCGCCTGTGATGAGGATGTCAGCATCGCCCGCAATCGGTCCTGCAAGTAGAACTGAAAAGTCGCTGGCATCAAAAATGGCCGACTGAGCCACATTGATCGCTCGTGAAAGGTCCAGATTTCCGAGGGCGGCGAGCGTTCCCGATTGGATATTTAGATCACCCGCGCCGAGAGCCGAGGCATCCGGGATGTTGACGCGCGTTCCCATGATACTGGTGCTTCCCTCGTAGGTGTTGGGCTGCGCGAGTGTGATTGATGTGTCGACATCACCTTCGAGAAGCAGGCTTCCGCTCCCCGTGATGCGCCCATCGAAGATGACGTTGGCGCTGTTGATAGCTCGAATGGATGACGTTGCTGATATGTCGATGACCCGATCGATCCTGGCCGATGCATCTACGGTGAGTGATGCGTCTTGAAGGAACACTTGATTGGAGGCATCGCCGAGTGAGCTGTCCGTGGACACTGCCAGAGTGACACCCTCAGCGCGGATGTCGCCGGAAAAGGTGTTCGTTCCACGGAGCATCACATTGCCTCCGGATCCGCCTTGGAGGAGGAGCGTTGCTTCACCGGAGATGGGGCCTGTTAAGGAGATTGAGTGACCACTTGCGTCAAATGCGGCTGACCGGTCGACGGTGACGGGTTGTTCGAGCTCGAGGTTCCCGTCTGCACGGATGGTTGCGTTGGATAGTCTTAAACTGGCTTGGCCAACTCCTGTGCGATCTTGGAGTTGTAGTGTAACTCCCTCGACCGAGACGTTTGAGATGTCGTTGATTCCTGAGAGCAGAATGTTCACTCCAGCGCCCCCGGTCAGGGTGAGGTCACCTTTTCCGGTGATATTGCCTCTGAACTCGGAGTTACCGTCACCGATCTGAATGGAGCCCTTGCCGGAGATCACTAGGTTGCGCTGAGTGTCGAAGCCCGAATCGATCTGGAGACCTGCGTTTTCGAGGTGAATGTCATTACTGGCTTCGCCGAGGGCGGAGTCAGTTGAGATGCGGAGGTTTGTGTCAACGGCTTCGACGGTGCCGCTGAAAATATTTCCCGATGAGAGTTTGAGGTAGGCATCGTTTGCGCCTTGGACGCGGAGACCGGCGTCCCCACGCACTTTTCCGAGCAGCTCAAGGTTGTTGTCTCCCAGCAGGATTTGAGATTTCTGCGAGGTGATGAGCAGGTCTCGCTCGATTGCGAAAGATGCTTCGGCGGAGAGGTGCCCTCCTGCGAGGGTGAGTGGACCTGATCCCAGAGCGTCTTCGCGGTGGAGGGCGAGGTTACCGCCGATGACAGACGTTCCGCCCGTGTGCGTATTTGGTCCCGCAAGCGACACGGTTCCGGTGTACCCGTCGACGTGAAGCGTGCCTGGGCCGCTGATTTCACCTTGCACGCTCAGGATAGAGTCACCGCTGTGAAGAGTGCCTGTGGCGCCATCGATGGTGATGTTGGAATCGATCGACAGATTCTGCTCCGCTTGCAGGGTACCGTTTAAGATTTTGACTGAGCTTGTCGAGGGGCCGAGGGCAAGGCCCGATGCGACTCGAACTGTTGCGTCGGTGATGGTGGTGCCACCCGTGTGCAGGCTTTGGGTTTGCGTGAGTCGAATCACGGCATCCTTGGTGCCAGTGAGTTGGAGTGAGCCGGGACCTTCGATGGAGCCGGAGATTTCGAGCTGATTCGATCCCGCGTCGATGGTGCCTCCGCCGGCATAGAGTCCGATGGGCGCACTTAAGGTGCCTGATGCGAGCGGGGCGAGTCTGGCGTTGTGGGAGAGATTGAGTCCGGTGTTGCCGAGGCTCTCGGGTGTGGCGATCTCCAGAGTGACGGTCGAAACTTCCGTTTTGCCGCTCATCGTTCTTGTGTCCAAAAACGTTGCGGCCCCCCCTTCGGTCCCTACGAGAGACAGCGTTCCGGTTCCGACGATGGCTCCGTTTAGTTCGAGTTTGTAGCTTCCCACATTAATCCCCGCGACCTCCCGGCCAATTTCCAGGTCGGACTGAACGACGAGAGGGTTTGAGACTACGAGAGTGTTTCCGGCAATACTGTGTGTGAGGTCTGGCTCGGAGAGATTGAGGTCGGAGTCACGGATGAGTGCACTGACTGAGGCTGGGAGGGATGCAGCTATTCCTGAGGCGACCTGCGACGCAAGCGACTGTGGAAGCGTGACTCTGTGCGCCATGAACATGGTGTCGTTGGGCGCATCGCTGGCGGGCACGGAGGCCGAGGTGAAGGTAGAGCCATCGGCTGCCTTCATTTTTAACTGATTGGTGAGGAAATCGTTATCGTTTGCTGTGAAAAGGAAAAAGTCGTTAGGTTTGTTGGGGTCAAGGGCTGAGACGAGCGCCATGCCTTCCCATTTTTCGGAGAGCGTGTTGGAGTCCCGGGCCGCGGTGTTGGTGTTCAGTCCAAACTTTGCGAGCTGGCTTGTTTCGATGAGATTGACGAACTGAACGGGGGTAATCGGCGTGATATCGGCGAGCGGTTGCGCGGAGGGTGCAGCGGCGAAGGTGGCTGTGGTATCGAGTGGGAGAATGTTGGTTGCACCGTTCGTGTCTACGATGAAGACCGATTTCAAGACGGAAGGGTTGCTATTGCCGGTGCCGTTTCCATTGCTGTCACGCGACAGCATGAGGATGCGTTGGTTATCGAGAGCAACGATTTCGCTTTGGGCTGCCGTTTTGTTGGGCGCGAGGGTCTGTTCAACTTTTGTGTCATTGAGCCGTGGGAGGTTGACGAGATGTTCCCCGATGAGCGTTGGCTCGGATGGATTCTGCGAAATGTCGTAGACGTAGAGGCGCGTCCAGTTGCGATTTTGGGATCCGGATGCGGAGTCCTGAATGGTAGCGCTTTGGAGCATTGCGAATAGGCGAGTGCCGTCTGGGCTTATTGCAACGGACTCCATGCCCTGATTGCCGCGACGGCCGGTCTTGGGGTCTGTGGCCGAGGTGAAAATCAAATTGCCTGCGGCGTCGCGGGGGCGAGCTGACTCTGGAGGCGTGATGACGGACTTCAGGTTTTTTGCTGCATCGAAGAAGTAGATATTGGGTCCATATTCATCGCTGATGTAACCGGATCCGTCTGCCAGCAGGGCTAGGCCCTCTGCATCAATTGCGATCTTGGTAGTCCCACTGCTGCTGTCGGTTACGGTTCCCACCTGGGTGGAGGAGGTGCTTCCCGGGATTGTGGACGCTTTTGTGGGAAGTGCTCCCGTTGTGAGGGCTTGTCCGTCAACCTTTAGCAGAGTGCCGCCCGTGTACCGGATGGAGATTTGGGATTGAGCGGGGACCGACTGTAGTGATGACGAGCTGTCGTTAGGCGTGAACGTAAAATCAAGTTCCTGAATCCGAGTCTTGTAGTCCGAGTAAGAGCTGCCGGAGTTAAAGCCGCGATCCGGCAGGGTGAGGAACTTTCCCGAGTAGCTGCCGTCGGTGTTGAGTTTCCATCCTGAAATTTGCAATCCGGAGACGCTTCCGAATGTTTCTCCGAACGCGTCCATGACGTTAGAAGGGACCCGCCCGACGCCTTGGAGACCAAGGTTCAAGAATCCTGCGTTTGCGTCGGCAAGTGTTGGGACTTCTGACCCACCCGGCACAAAAGGCGTGTCCGCTCCGCGGAGAATCTGATGAGCTGCGGCGATTGCGACGTAGGTGGCGAGGATGCGTACCGGTTTCATACCGGTGTGAGTGGTACACTCTCTCCGGCGCGACTTGCTACGTCACAACTGCAACGTTCCGATTGCGGCCTGATGACGTGAATGTCGTAATCAGACAGACCGCCTAACATGTTTAAAAATAATGGTTAAGGGTTGTTTCATTGTGTTTCAAATGTGACAGATTGTGGCGTGTTTCATTGCCCTTTTATGGCGTTTTTGAAAATGGGGTGGCGGTGAGGGGGTTGGGCGTTTGAATGGAGGACGTGAGTAATTTTTCTTCAGTGTTTCGCGTGGTGGCGTATCTGCGGCGTTATCCGCATTTTGCGATGGGGACGATGCTGTGCGCGCTTGGGTCCACGGCGATGGTGATCGTGTTTCCGGAGGTTACGCGGTTAGCGGTGGATGCGTTGAAAGAGGGGCGGGGGAGCGAGTTGTTGTACGGGTTCCCGTGTCTTGAGCTTTACTGCGTGTTGGCGGTGGGCGCTTTTTTGCTGAGGGATGGGTTGAATGGGTTGCGCATCATTCTGAATAACACGTTCGAGCAGCGGGTGATTTTTGATCTGCGTTGCGATTTGTATGCTCACATTCAGCGGCTTCCGTTGCGGTGGTTTGATCAGCGGGCGACGGGCGATGTGATGACTCGGGTGATGGAGGACGTGAACTCGATGGAACGGGTATTGATTGATGGGGTGGAACAGGGGGCGGTTGCGTTGCTTCAGATCGTGATTGTGGCGGGAATGTTGATGCGGTCGGACGTGAAGTTGGCGCTGCTCGCGATGTCGCCGGTGCCGTTTTTGGCGGCGGGTGCGTTGGCGTACACCATTACGGCGCGGGGGCGGTATCGGGGTCAGCGGAAGGCTGCGTCCGAAATGAATGCGTTGCTTCACGACCATTTGGCGGGGATTCGCCAGATTCGGACGTTTGCAAAGGAAGCTCAGGAGATGTCGCGGTTTCGGGCTGCGGGCGAAAAGGTGCGGCAAGCGACCCTTGTCGTCATGCGGGTTTGGGCTGCGTACAACCCGAGTATGGCGTTCCTTGCGGGGGTGGGGACGGTTTGTGTGTTGTGGCGTGGCGGCGCGTTGGTGCAGGGGGGGATGATGAGTTTAGGGGAGTTGACGGGGTTCTTGTTAATGACGGGTTTTCTGTACGAGCCGGTGGGGCGTTTGCATCAGCTGAATCAGATTTTGCAGGCGGGACGGGCGGCGTCGGAGCGGGTGTTTGAGATTTTGGATGAACCGGCGGAGGCGGACGATTTGGCGGCAGGATCCGAGGTGGTGCGCGTGGGGGACGTGGAGTTTTCTGGGGTTGCGTTTTCCTATGGAGAGGGGCGCAAGGTATTGCATGGGATTGACTTCACGGTTCCTGCGGGGAAGACGTTTGCGTTTGTGGGGGAGACGGGTGCGGGAAAGAGCACGGTGATGAATCTGCTGGTTCGGTTTTATGAAGCGGAATCGGGTTCGATTCGGGTTGGCGGTCGGGACATTCGTTCGATTTCTCGGGCGCGGTTGCGTGAGGGAATCGGGTTGGTCACGCAGGAGAGTTTTTTGTTTAACGGGAGTGTCCGGGACAATCTGCGGTTTGCGAATCCGGATTGCCCGGAGGAGTTGCTCTGGCACGCGTTGGAGTGCGCGAATGCGAAGGGGTTTGTGGAGCGGCTTCCCGAGGGTCTGGACACGTTGGTGGGCGAACGTGGGGTGAAGTTATCGGTCGGAGAGAAGCAGCGGATTGCGATCGCGCGGGTGGTTTTGAAGGATCCGCCGATTCTGATTTTGGATGAGGCGACGGCGAGTGTGGACAACGAGACGGAGCGTTTGATTCAGCAGGCGTTGGAGCGGTTGATGGAAGGGCGCACGTGTTTGGTGATTGCGCATCGGCTCTCAACGGTGCGGCACGCGGACCGAATTTTGGTGATGCAGAGCGGTCGTATTTGTGAGGCGGGGACGCATGACGAGTTGATGGGGCAGGGCGGGATGTACGCGGGGCTTTGGAGGAAGGCGGATGCTCTGCTTCCGGTTGGG
>JACCEE011122325.1_pt1 | contig 12218 bp, 12 predicted proteins | sample 7449931 | NCBI WGS metagenome assembly JACCEE01 (sample SAMN15323457, study PRJNA562643) | freshwater metagenome | isolation source: river surface water | place: USA:Blue River Watershed | collected 2017-08-19 | reverse complement strand
GACTTAACAACTTGGCCATTTCTGAGCTTTCTGAAAAGCTGCTCGAGATAGTGCAAGCTGATGTTCTGTCTTGTTGAGATTTCCTGTAAGCGAACAGGATTTCCGTTGCTGTTGGTGGTCAAATCCAACATTGCTCTTACTGCGTAACGTCCTTTTGATGTCAGTCTCATTGGTCTCCTCCATAATCCAAATAAGTTCGAGTCGTTTTTGCCTAAAAAGACGAGAAAGCCGGATTCTCATCTGAAAGCTTTCCGCACCTCAAATGTGCAGTCTGCATCCTGGAATAGTATGACCCGCTCCAAAGGTTGACGTCAACAAGTAAAATCGATTTTGTCGGATAGCCATGCGCGTAGGAATAATTTATTTTCCATGAATAAATCTTTAAAATCAACACCTTATCGTTGGCATAATTTTTGAGGAAATTCTTCTCTTAACCGCTTTTGGGGGCATTCCAAAACATTTTAGTCGGAATTATATTCCCAGTTGAGAGTTTTGATCGGATTAGATTTTATCGAGTTTTTTAAGGCAAAAGTTCCTACTAGCTGACGGCCCCTTTTTTTCTTCATCAGCATTCACCTCGATCTCAAGTTCATAGAGAGAGAAATGCTCATCAAGTGAGCGTGCAATCTCTCTTACAAATGGCATCCCCCATTCTATAAGAAAAAACTCTTTATCTTCCAAATAGAGAGGAAGTTCTAAATGAATAATCTCTTGGGGGTCTTTGATGCGATAAAAATCTGCGTGAGCAATCTCGCCAGCTTCATTTATCACAGAATAGGTAGGACTTTGAATAGGCGTATCCTTCACAAATCGCTTAGTGAAAGTTGTCTTCCCTACTCCCACAGGGCCAGAAAGAATAATGGCCGCTGGTTTTTCCACTACCTCACGAAGTTCCGAGGCTAAATAATCGAGGTCATTTTCTAAAACTTTTTTCCATGAACGAATTGTGGCCAAGGGTCACTCCTATTCTTCGTTATCGTCTTCTTCTAAAAGCTGAAAGGCTTCAGGGATAGAGTTAATGACATCCATAGCAGTCATACTACGTGAACCATAAGCTTCACGGGCCACTTGAGCAGCTAAGGAATGTAAACTCATACCTAAACAAATTGCATCGTATAGTTTTTTATTTTCGTTATAAAAACGCCCAGCTCTTTTGTCCTGACTATTTTGAGCCAAAAGGGCCCCAATCATTCCAGCAAGAACATCCCCTGACCCACCCTTGGCCAATCCATCATTGGGCCAGTAGTTCACAAAGAATTCTCCTGTCGGTAAGGCAAGAATAGAGCAAGAAGATTTGAGCAAGATCGCACAACCAGTTTTATCAACGGCTTCTTTTAAACACTCCATAGGGCGAGAAAGAATGTCTTCAGTCGTTCTTCCCATGAAGTGAGCAAACTCACCGATGTGAGGAGTGAGCAGAGTCAAACCTTTCCTAAGCTGTAGATTATGAGCATCATCTTTTAAACGCAAAGCATGGATCGCATCCGCATCAATAAGTACAGGCCCATAAAAATTATTTAAAACTTGAAGAACGACATTTCGGACTTCGCTCTCGCGCCCTAGCCCAGGTCCAACGACGATAGCATTGAACTTTTCAAGCTCACTTAATAGATTAGAATTTTCAACTTCAGAGGCATGAGGAAGACGGCCGGTCATAATTTCAGGAGGCAAACGAGTTAACAGCTCACCATAGGAATTCTCCCACGTGATAGCACTCACAAGGCCTGCTCCTGCATGCATGCCAGCTTGACTGGCAAGACTTAACGCCCCTGTGAGTCCTGATGACCCCCCAACGGCGAGAAGATGACCAAACTGCTTTTTATGGAAAAAGGGATTGCGCTCAGGAAGAAACTCTTGACCCATTTCATGAGTAAGGAGGTATTTGTCGCCCCCCTTCATGAGCTTCTCTGGAAATCCCACGTCTAAAACAACAACTTCCCCGCTATAAGCGGGTCCGGCAGCCAAATAAGACCCTAACTTAGGGTAAGCGATCGAAAGCGTATAATCGGCTTTTATGGCCACAGAGCTTACAGTTCCTGTATCACCATGAATCCCAGAAGGGATATCAATGGCCACCATGACTTCAGCTTGTTGATTGACTAAGTTAATGACATCGAAAAGATATTGAGAAAGAGGAAGACGTATTCCAGTCCCCAAAATCCCATCAATGACAAAATAGCGCTCTTGAGTTTGGTCGAAGTAAAGTGAAAACTGTTCGAACTCACGTACCTCAGAAATCTTGACCCCATAAGCTTTAGCCAGTTTGATTTGTTTTTTTAACTCTTCAGTACAAGGAGTATCAGGGAAAAGAAGAAAAGCACGAACACGTTGCCCCAAATTTTTAAGACAGCGAGCGATGGCCAAACCATCTGCACCGTTATTGCCCTGTCCGACTAAAACGATCACTTCACTATACTGATTCTGACTCAAAAGAAAATCATTAATGAAATCCGCTCCACGAACTCCCACGTTTTCAATGATGAGATCTTTATCAAATCCATAATCATTAATGACAGTGGCTTCAATCTGACGCATTTCTGCGACGTCAACGATTCTCACGTCTATTTCTCCTGAGGATCTTGGAAGAGTTTTTTCAAATCACGAACAACATGACTTAAACCATCGAAGACGGCCTGGCTGATAATCCAATGGCCAATGTTGTACTCAGCAAAAAGTCCTTCTTTTAAAAGAGGAACAACACTTGCACGAGTCAAACCATGTCCAGCATGACAGGCGATAGAGTTCTTCTCTAAGAATAGTTTTGCTTCACGATACTTGCTTAAGAAAGTACTGATATCTTCATTTTCAAGGAAAGCGCGAGCGTAATCCCCTGTATGAATCTCAACAGCTTCTGGCCCTAGCTCTTTTGCTTTTTTCAAAATTTCTGGATTGGCTTCTAAAAAGAGAGAAATTTTAATTCCTGCTTCTTTAAGGCGCTTCATCGACTGGGCCACACGATTAAAGTTGGCTTCGTCACAAAGATTTAATCCACCTTCTGTCGTGCGCTCCTGTCTATTTTCAGGAACCAAACAAACCCAATCAGGATTTGTTGCGACAGCAATATCCACGATCTCAGGATGACAGCCCATTTCAAGATTAAGTGGTTTCCCATAGCGCTTAGTCACTAAACGAACAGCTTCAACGTCAGTGTCTTGAATATGACGTCTGTCTTCTCTTAAGTGAATGGTAATTTGATCTGCCCCTTCTTGTAAGGAAACAGCAGCGGCTTCAACAACGCTAGGATAAGCTTCACCACGGGCCTGTCTTAAAGTGGCCACATGATCTATATTCACACCAAGTCTTGGAATCATCATCTACTCCTTAAACACACGAACTTTTAAGCCAACTCTTTCTTGATCACATCAACAAGTTTTTCTGCGATTTCCTCAACAAGCTTGTTGTCTTCAGCTTCAACCATCACTCTGGCCAAAGTTTCTGTTCCAGAATAGCGAAGAAGAATTCTTCCTTTTTCACCAAGCTTTTCATGAGCTGTTCTTAGTGCATTTTGAATGCTTGGAATCGTTTCAAAAGGAGGCTTATTTTTTACTTTGACGTTTTTAATCACTTGAGGAAAGAGTTTCACAGAGCCCGTAAGCTCTTTGAGGGACTTACCATAAAACTTCATACACTCAAGGGCCTTAAGGGCGGCAAGAACACCATCCCCAGTGGTTGAATGATTTTTAAAGATGATATGCCCTGAAGGTTCTCCACCAAGAAGACCTCCATTGTCTCTCATATTCTCAATAATGTAACGGTCACCGACCTGAGTTCTATGGAAACGTAGACCTAAAGTCTTCACATAATGCTCGAGACCGAGGTTACTCATGACAGTCCCCACCACCTCATCGTTTTTCTTCATCACTTTTTGATCGAGAAGAAGCTTAGCGAACATTCCAATGAGCTGGTCACCGTCAATCACTTCACCTTCACGATTCACTAAAATAATTCTATCAGCGTCACCATCAAGGCAAATACCAATATCGGCCCTATACTTCAAAACGTTCTCTACGCATTTTTCTGGATGCAATGAGCCGCATTCAAGATTGATATTTTGTCCGTTAGGCTCAACACCTAAAGTGATGACCTCGGCACCAAGTTCTCTAAAAATCATCGGAGCTATTTTATAACCAGCGCCATTAGCACAATCGAGAACAATGCGCATACCTTCAAGGTCGTAATCGTTAGGGAAAGCGGTTTTAACTTGTACGATGTAGCGTCCGAAGACCTCATCCAAACGTTTAGCATTACCTAATTCAGATCCATTGGGCTTAGGAATGAGGCTAGAATTCAGCACCATCTCTTCGAGTTCGAGCTCAACAGAGTCGGGAAGTTTATAGCCATTACCGTCAAAAATCTTAATTCCGTTATCGGAAAAAGAATTATGCGAAGCGGAGATCATAACTCCTGCTTCGGCGCGCATAGAAACCGTCACAAAAGCGACGCCCGGAGTAGGAAGTGGACCAGTAAGAATAACTCTCCCCCCTTGAGAACAAACGCCGGAACTAAAAGCTTGTTCCAACATATAGCAGCTCAAACGAGTATCTTTTCCTACAATAATTACAGGTTTTTTATTGCGAGGGAGTTTAGTTTGAAAATAATGAGTCACGGCGCGACCTAAGGCCATTGCGACCTCACAAGTCATAGGGTAAGTATTGGCTTTTCCCCTAATTCCGTCCGTTCCAAAAAGTTTTCTTTCAGCCATTAGTCATCCTTTTCAAGATATTTTTTGGGTCAATCTAATACTTTAAGTTTAGTCTGTAAAACATCCCAGATAGGTCTAAAAAATAAACAATTGCTTAATGTTTTATCGACATTGCGATATAAAACATTTAGGTTTTAACGGCAAATAGAGAGAGGAAAAAGTGGCCTATACAACCTTACATATTCCAACTAGCGGTGAGCGTTTTTATAACATCACAGAAAATGTTAAAAACGCCCTTGAAAATATTCTTAAAGACAGTGAAGGAAAATCTGTTTCCGGAGTCTTACATCTTTTTACGACTCATACCAGCTGTTCTCTGACTATCTCAGAAGCTTATGATCCAGCAGCGGCAAAGGATGTTGAAAGCTTTTTTAAGCACCTTGCCCCACGCAATTTAGGTTTTATCACCCACACTGACGAAGGTGAAGATGACTCCCCTTCTCATATGAAGTCTGTCCTTCTCAATCAAGCCTTAAGCTTTATCGTAGAAGACAAAAAACTCATCCTAGGGACTTGGCAAGGAATCTATTTGGCAGAATTTCGCGATGCAAACAAAAAGCGCGAAGTTCTGGTCAAGTTTGTACCTGACCAGACTTAAGTTACGCTGCTTTCTTTTCTGCATCATCCTCAAAGTTTTCATCGATGTCACCAAACATACCGTTTTTGACATCGAGACCTTGAGTCGTCTTAAGTTCTTCAAGAATCTCACGACTGGCCAAAAGTTTTTTACGTAAAGCTTCACGACTGATGCCCATTTCTTTTGAAGCCTTCGACTTGTTGCCGTTATTACGCTTGATTTCAGCGATAATCATCTCGCGTTCAATCAAAGCCAAGCGGTCTTTCAAAGGAATTCTAAAATCACTTACGTAAGGAACGTCACCGAACATCCGATTTTTTGTGGTGATATCCACAAGAGGTGCAGCACTTGATCCAAGATCGGTCACATCCGCAATAATATGATTTTTAGGATTATAAAGAACTGCCCTTTCAACACAAAGACGAAGCTCTTTGATATTTCCTGGCCAATCATAGTTCTTAAGTCTGTCCACCAACTTAGGAGCAAAACTCTTAAGGAGGAAGCCTTGCTTTTTACATTCGATCTTGAGGAAGTAATCAATCAAGTTAGAAAGATCTTCGATGCGACGACGTAAAGGCTCAATATGAACATGGGTCTTAAAGAAGAACTCATAAAGTTCTTTTTTAAAGGTCCCTTCATCGGCCATCTGGCCCAAGTCTTGTGAAGAGGTTGCGATAAAGCGAACATCAAGAGTGTAACTAGAACCTTGAATGCATCCTTGTCGAATCACATTCAAAAGCTTCTCTTGAAAATGCATTGGAAGTTTTCCGATCTCACGGAAAACCACAGTGCCCCCCTGACTGCGTATCAAAACGTTTTTATCTTCTTGAACACCCCAAAGTTTTTCTTCGAGAGAAGCAAAATCTTGGTCAACACAGTTGATTTCTTCAAAGGCCCTCAAACCACGATTACCTTCATGGTGAAGAATGCGGGCGTAAAGCATTTTCCCGACTCCACTCTCACCACTGATAAGCATTGGAGTACTGAGATCCTTTGTACGGATGATCACACTTCTTAAGGAAGTCACATGAGGGGTACGACCAATTAAAGCGTAATCACGATCAAAGGGAGTGCTGAAACGACGAATTTGTGAAGTTTCAGAAACTGGATTGAAACCATGAAAGACGGCAGAGAAAACAAGGGCCAACACTTTCATTGTTTTTTCATCATCAACAGTAAAGCGGTCTTGATTGCGCTTGTTGATCACCTCGATAACACCGATGATCTTATCTTCTCTATTGTGAATAGGATAACAAATAATGGAAGAGGTTTTAAAATTAAACCGCTTATCAAAGCCTTCGTAGAAACGAGAATTATCTTCTGAAGTATTGATGTTCAAAGCTACGCCAGTCGTAAAGACAGACCCAGCAACCCCTAAGCGATAGTCGAACTTAAGCTGTTCTTTATCTACACCCATCGCAGAATAGGCTTCCAATTCATTGGTATCTGGGTTGATAAGAAAGATAGAGGCACGTTGAGCGTTGAGAATACGCACGACTTCATCAAGCATATTATCAATAAACCCCTCGCGGTCCCCAAAACGAGTGATGTCTTTAAAAAGAGAAAGAAGAAGTGAGAACATTTCGAAGCCCTCACCTGCTTTGGCATAACGCTCTTTTAATGCTGAATCAACTAAACACTCACGAAGACGTTCAATTGAAAAGCTTCCAATAAAGTGTTCCAAAAATTTTTTAATTTTTGGATCTTCTTCAAGTTCGATACCATAAATGATACAATCTTCATTCACACCATCAGAGAATGCTCTAACAACTCGACCGCTTAAATCAAGATGATCTTTACGGAAATGAAGAGAGATCGTAAGTTCCGTTCCTACCGAGATTTTCTCTTTAGTAGAAAAACCAAGACCACTGAGACTTACGTCCACAAGTTTGGCATCAGAAATATAATCCCCTGATTCAGCATCATCTAGTTCAACTAAAAAACGAAGATCATCGGCCTTCTGCACTGGAATGCGAAAAGACTGATAAAACTTGAATTCTGAAAAACTAGCTAAAACACTTTCTCTACCCATATCCTCACCCTTTGCGGAAGGAGTTTACGACACATAACTTTTCGGATAAAAATTTAAGAACTTGAATAAGAATGCCTGAAATTATAGGCACTTATCTCTGACTAAAAAGGTCTACTATGAGTGAAGTACTTGTCATTTCTGATCATCCCGAGCTTTATTCCAGCAAAAGGCTGATAGAAGAGGTTCAAAAAAAAGGTTTAAAGGCCGAGTTTTTAAACCCCTTTAACTATGCTTTAAGCTTAAGTGAACAAACTAGCTCAAAAGACTCTCCTCAACTTGTCTTGCACAGGACGACTGGAATACGCCATGGCGACTATGATCTTTCTGTGGCACTTTCTTTAGAAAACTCTGGAGCGCAAATTACAAATTCAATTGAGTCTTTCCATCTTTTAAGGGGGAAAGAGCGCCAGGCCCTCTTTTTTGCCAAACATAAGCTCCCCTTCATTCCCACCTATTCTTTTAGAGGAAGACCACAGCACTCACTTGTTGAAAATATTACCCATTTTTTTCATCAACTCGGCTTTGATTCTCAGGAATTTGTTTTAAAAACGATTAGAGGAAATCAAGGGATAGGAGTAAGTATTGTGCGCGGGCGTGATTCCCTCGCCTCTCTTCTTGAGACTTTTTGGGCCATTCAGGATCAAGACCTGCTTATTCAGCCCTTTATTCAGATTGATGAAGAATATAGAATTTTTTCTATCGAGGGAAAAATCGAGGGGGCCCTCCACCGCCGTCCTCAAGCTGGGGAGTTTCGCTCCAACTCTCAAAGAGGCGAAGGTGAAGTGATCAACATCATGAACCTGCCTAACCAAATCCATGAACTTGTGCATGAATCATGGAAAAATAGTGGTGCCACTTATGCAGGAATTGATCTCTTGAAAAAGGGCAAAGATTTTCTCATTATTGAATATAATCTTGTGCCTGGTTTTCATCAAATGGAAGAACTGACACAAAAAAACATCGCCGCCAAAATTATAGATGCGGCCTTAAAAAAGTTGCCTTAAATATGTTACAACCAATTTATAGAATCGAAGATGAAAGTATTTGCTTGGAAGTTTTTCCAGTAGGGGCTTTGCAAGTCAATTGTTCTATTATTACCAATAAAAAAAACAACGAAGCCGTCGTGATCGACGCAGGTAATGATTCGGGAAATCTCATCCGCCTTTTGAAACTCAAAGGCCTTAAGGTTCTTGAACTCCTCCACACCCATGCTCACTTTGATCACATCGGACAAAGTTCAGATATACAAATTCTCACTCAAGCCCCTATGGCCCTGCACCGTGATGATCTTTTTATGTATGAAACTCTCCATAAACAGTCTTCCTATTTTATGGAGCCAGTAAGTCCTGAGCTAAGTCCTATCACTCACTTTTTAACTGATGGGGAAATTTTAAAATATAGTGACTTCTTGACTCTTAAAGTTCTTCATACTCCTGGTCACAGTCCAGGTGGCATAAGTTTTTATACTGAGGACTTCCGCGTGCCCATAGTCTTCACTGGCGATGCCCTCTTTCATGGGGCCATTGGTAGAACTGATCTGACAGGTGGGAATGCACAGCTACTTGTGAAATCAATAAGAGAAAAGATTTTTGTTCTTCCTGAAGAAACAGTCGTCATCCCTGGACATGAAGAAGAAACAACTGTGGGTGAAGAAAAAAGAACAAACCCCTATTTCAATAGATAAGAGGCTAAACCTTCAACAAATTCATCCATGTCATTGAGACAAGGAATAAAAACGAGCTGTCCTCCAAGGGCTTCGACCTCTTCTCTTAGGCGAAGTCCAATTTCATCTACAGTTTCGATTCCATCAACAAGGAAGCCTGGGCAAAAAATAGCAATCTGCTTATCTCCCTTTTTGATCAATTCCAAAACCATTTCACGAGTCTCTGGCTTGGCCCAACGTCCCTTCCCAAAACGAGATTGAAAAGCGATATGAACATCTCTGGACTCAATCTCTTTGACTCTCACTTTAAGGACCTTATAAGTTTCCTGGCACTGACTCAAATAAGGATCATCCCAAACTCGGATCTGTTTTAAGGGCATATTATGAAAAGACAAAATAAGCTTTTGTATCCAAATCCCTTGTGCCCTCGCCTTGGCCAAACCTTCGTCAATGCGCTGGCCACAGGCTTTTAAATAGAACTCATCCAAATGAAAAGAAGGATGGACCTTCAAATTCTTATAAATCGAATTCAACTCTTCCTTCAAAACCCCATGAGTACTTTCGCAATACTGAGGGAAAAGGATCAAGGCTTCACAAGAATCCTTGATGGTGTAACCTTTAACTTTTTTCACACAAGAATAAAAAGTTTCAATTTCATGAGTTTCATTTAAATGCGTTTGAAGTCTTTGGGCCAGCTCATAAGTCTTGCGCTTTGATAGAAACATCTCGCCGTCCCAAAGCCTTTCATAAAGCTTGGCAGACTTTGGGGCATAAAAGGGAAGGAGAAATAGTCGCAAAAAAAGTTGCCACCAAAAACGTGGCAAACCAACAACTCGGGGATTTCCCAAAAATCTTGCTAAAAAGGCGCGCACATCCGAAACCTTCGGTGTCGCCGGCGTGCCTAATTGGGCAAGAATGAGTCTCTTTTTTGCCATTTTATGACCTCTGAGTTAGATATGAGGATAGCAAAATTTTTTTAAACAGGAAGCCCTATGTCTCGCTCAAAAAAAGAACTCGCCCCTCTCGCTTTAGGCCAAGCCCAAACTGATTACCCTACCGACTACGCCCCTCAAGCTTTGGAGCGCATTAAGAATAAAAACCCCAAGGCTGAGGCTTGGACAACTTTTGTTTGTACTGAGTTTACCTCTCTCTGCCCCAAAACAGCTCAACCTGATTTTGCTAGAATTTTTATCAACTATATCGCTGATGAATGGATGGTGGAATCTAAGTCCCTTAAGCTTTATCTCTTCAGCTTCAGAAACCACGGTGACTTCCACGAAGATTGTGTTCAAACCATGTGCGATGATTTAGTGAAACTTTTAAAACCACGCTATCTTGAAGTTGTGGGCGAATTCACACCACGCGGTGGAATTGCCATCTACCCATATTCTTCCTACGCAAATTCTGAAAAGAAGTTCCAAGAAATAAAAAAGGAGCGTTTTATGAATTACGCTCCTGGAAAATACTCGATGTCTTTAAACAGAGTGTACTAGGTTTCCCTAGTACACTTCTTTTTTTTTATTATTCAACGTTTCTATTAACGACTGGTTCAGCAACGACTTCATCCATGATCATGTGAATAGAGAAGGTCGTTTCAACTTCATTGTAACTCTTGAAGTCTAAGGCATCTTGAGAGTCCTGCTCAATCACTTCTCCACCTTGGCGAATCTGATATACTTTTAGAGAAGCACCCCAATCATCTTTTAATTTTAATACCAACTCGCCATCTGGAGTCATTGCAAAACTCTTGAAGTCGATAAGAAGAACAGTCACATCACCTTCATCGGCCATTTGCTTGAACTGAAGAAGTGGATCTGTCGTTGTCCCAGTCTGAGCTGGACGGTGCATTGGATCGGCAACAGAAATAAGCCCGGTATTAATCTTGAGTTCTTTTAGCTGACTATTTATTTGAACAGCTTCACGGAAGAATTGAATCCCCAGTGCACGATTGTCAGCTTGTTCAAGCTCAATATCATCCTGATGAACAGTCTTATTCCTTAATGAGATGGCAACCTTACCACCCCCACCACCGGCATCAAAACCAGCGAAGGCACCAAATGATAGAACAACAACTAAAGCCAAGACGAGTAAGCGGCTCATTGACGAACTCCATCGTTACTTTTCACAATTTGATCGGCAACCATAGCGGCAAAAACCTTATGGTCACCATAATAATTTGGATTATACATAATACGTCTAATGTTCACTTGCGCTCTCTTCAATTCATCAAGGATGAGTTGAAGACCAGCATCGTTAACAGACTCAGTCTGATAACTTAAGTGAGAAATCCCCTGATCAATAGCTTCAGGTTCAAAACATTTCTCAATGGCCAAGCAAACAATTTTCTTAAGATCATTAAAGGTGACGTTCACCTTTTCTTCGTTAGCACAAAGGAATCCATCATCACGACGAACAAGGACTCCATTTTCGATTAAAGTTTGAAGTTTATCTAAGCCCCAACTTCCAAAACGCTCACGCACATCAAGCTCACTGATACCTGAACGAGTAAAACCCATTTGTACAAGCAAGAATGTGTCAGGGTCAGTTGCATAGCGTGTGGCCACATCATCTAAAAAAGGAGTTTCGGCATTTGCAGAAAAAATCTTTTCAAAACGCTCTCGGTGATTGGGGAAAATCTCTCCAAGAACTTCTGGAATACGATTATGATTACCTGTCCCAACAAGAACACTTAGTACATTCTCAAGAGAAGGATTGGTTGTTTCATTTTCAATTCTGTTTAAAGAGGATTGAGGAATGTTTAGCTTCTGAGCTATTTGATTTGAACTCAAATTAGGATGCTTAGACTTAAAGTCTTCAATGTAGCCTTTGAGGATAGTACATTTCCTCTTGGCTTCAGAAAGATTGTTGTCTTGGTTATTCTGCATCGAGTTCATTCCTCAAAATCGTTCGACTTAGTTGTAGCCTAAAAATAATAGGAAAGAAGAGCTTTGAAATTAATATCTGCTAAAATAGCTGTGAGGCTGTAATTTTTACATATCACCCGCAATAAACTTCATTGCGAACTACCCACAATGAATAGATATAGTAGGTCGAAAACGCAGAAGAAAGCCTGAAGAGCAATCGGACCATTTCACCATGCATAACAATCTTTATGTGATGCTTGAACTCACCTTGTAAAAGGCACGGGCCCATTCTAAAAATTTATAGCTCGAAATAACCAAAACAAAATGAATTATTTGCTTGTTTCGAAATGGGTTAGGAGAACTTCATGGGATTCAATTCT
>JACCEE012404486.1_pt1 | contig 12226 bp, 9 predicted proteins | sample 7449931 | NCBI WGS metagenome assembly JACCEE01 (sample SAMN15323457, study PRJNA562643) | freshwater metagenome | isolation source: river surface water | place: USA:Blue River Watershed | collected 2017-08-19 | reverse complement strand
TAACAGGATCTCCTCCCGTAGGGTATTCTGTAGGTGTTATAGGTTTATGGCGATAATATGTATTTATTTCTGACTCAACAAAGAAGTAGAAACAAGATCTAAAATCCCAACCACAAGCTTTTCCGGGAGTATTTCCGTCTCCTTCCCCTCCTATAGTTATTCTATCTATATTTCCATATCCTCTTTCTTCGTGAGAAGAACATAGGAAAGGTCTATTAGTAGCCGCTCCTCCTTTTCTGTCGAACGGAAAATAATTTATAAGATTTCCTGTATTTACAGAATATTTAGTTATAAAAGTATCTCCTCCAAAAATACTATTAAAAGTAGTTTGCTTAGAGTATAAATTTCTACTAATAGGAATATATTCTTTACCTCCTACGTTTCCATATTGGTTTGAAATATTTTTAACAATATTATATAAATAGTTATTTAAAGTACCTGAAACAGCATCTCCTCCATCAATAAATTCAATACGACCTGAATGATTATAGCCAGAAGGACCTAGTCCTCCAGCCATTAATAAATCAGCATCGTTTACTATTTTAAATTTACTTCCTCCTTGTTCGGGTAGATTGTTATCTAAAGCAAGTTCTAATCCTCCTTGTGTCCAACGAGTACAAGTTTTAAGTCCTAAATTTGAATCTTCTAAAGCCGCTATTCTTAATTTATTAGCTTGAACATACCTTGCTTTATTAATAGTTAAAGCATCTGAAGGAAGAGTTTCTATTGAAAAAGAATTATAATCTTGATAATAGTCAGCATACATATAGTATTTTAAATAATCAATCCCTTTTGTTGGAGTAGATTCATATCTCCATGTATCTTGATCAAAATTAATTCTTTTAAAATTACCAGTTAATTTCATAACCGGTTTTATAGTTTGTTCTAATAAAGTTGCAGAATCTGGTTTAAATCCTGTTAATAAATTAGTTTCCGGAGAATGAAAAAACCCTCTATTGTTTAAAATATCTGTAGCATGTTTCCATCCATTAGCATAAGTAGCACCTTCTTCAGGAGGATGTTGTTCATGATATTCTGTATCAAATCCGGGATAGGCAATTCCTGAATTTGTATGTGCTCCAGAAACATCAAAGAAATCTCCTGTATATTCAATCTTTTCTAAGTTATTAAAGAAAGGCATTTCAGTAGCAAAATATCCATCTAGTATATCTTCTCCTTTATATCCGTTCGTTAATAATTCTCCATCTACTTCTCCATTGTTTGTAAATTTATCTGCGGAAATAACACATCTATTTATACATCCTTGTGCTACTATACTTTTATTATTTTCTGTACGTCGTTCTCGAACAAACACTACTTCTGCAATATCATTTTTAATAGATTCTGGAAAATCTGTAACTAAATTAAAATTTAATCCCAACATTCTGATATATGTAACCCCTTCTCTTTGATAAAAGTGAGGTTCATTTATCAATTCAGGCATATAATGATGACGTATATTTCTAAATAATCCTATAGCTCCTTTAGAATCCGTATCATCTCCATCTAAATTCCCCGGATAATTCTGTCCTTGAGGATATTGTTGATCTGAAACATATGTTCCTACAGTCTTAGATGATGTAGGAGAAATAGTACTGAAATAGTTATCCCATTCAGTAGATTCATTTTTTCCTAATTGTAGTCCATACTCCTTATTTCCGGGAATATGATATGTATAACTTGTTGTTCCATCTTTAAATAATAAAAAGAAACCTAAAGAATACACTTCTCCTCTTCTATATGACTTTTTTTCAAAATCTATATTTTCATTTATATAATCTGTAAAATCGGATTCTGCTGAAGAACTATTATAACTTGAAGTTCGAATTATTTTATAAGACGAACCTGTATAATAAGATTCCGCAAGAGTTTCGTCTGATATAGGATTTGTTATAGAAATAGAGTCTATATCTTGTATTATGTAATGACCCTCAGGGATTTCTAAAGTAATTGTGTTTTCGTCTACAACAGCTAATGATAAAGCCATAGTTGAAACTGCTGAGGTTGCTCCGTAAAAATCTCCATTAGTAATAGTAGAATCTACAGAAGTTGATGTTATATAACTGTCGTTAGCTAAAATGTTCCTGTCTGACCATGCAAAAATAATATCTGTAGTCTCAGTATCTCCTATTACAACATGAGCATCTCTTATTGCATAAAAAGGAACTTCTGATTTTCCATATCTTATTGATTTATAATTTATAGAATTTAGTAAATTAAATACTGTTTCAGTCTGTGTAGTTCCTATTTGTACATCATATGAACCTACAACTGGAATTCCTGTAATAAATGTAAAAGTATATTCTGTAGAATTGTAACTTGTAATTTTTATAGTATCTCCTGCTTGTATCTTATGAGTTAAATCTTCAGTAATTTTTATTTTTGCAATAGCGTTATCTCCTAATATTTTAACAGTATAATTATTTACATCGTTTCCTGTAGTAGGATCTACGTTTTTATTCATATTTATACCTATTCCATAAGCATATTTACCTCCACTTCCTGTATAAGGAATTCTAAAAGGGTTTCCTAAAATTGTAAATCCGGTATTTTCAGAAATATAATTATCACCTCTTCCGTTAAATATGTGTTCTTCAATTTGATATGAAACTTTTATATTATTGGCTACTTTTTGTAAATCTGAATCAAACGAAGATCTTGATGATAAATTGGATAAGAATAATATGTTATTCTTTTGTTCGATACATTTAGCTCTATTATACGTAATAGGAAGTTTTCTTAATTGTTCTCTTGACAATTCTATAGATTCTGTAGTAGGTCCGGTATAAGTAAATGAGAGAGTATTAGAAGTAATAGGTATTCTTCCACACATAGTTGCTCCAAATACAGATTGAGAACCTTGATAATATATAGAAATTACTTCTAATTCTTTGTATTTTGTATCTACGTTTTCTAATTTTAAAATAATATTTTTTGGCACTATTCCATCTTCATAGAAATTTCCGTGATAATTATTTACTCCTACTCCTTTATTAGGAATAACCATAGGAATTGGATCACAAGGAATTCCAAAATCAGTATAACCTCCTCCATCTGTTACATAGCGTGTAATAAATTGTACTATTCCCGGTTTAATTGTACTAGAGGAATTTTCTTTAATTTCCGAAATAGAAATAATAGGAAAAGATTGAGAGGCTACTAAATTTATAGCACTTTTAACATTTCCTACTTTAGGAGGATTGTCTAAATTAATGTATCCAAATGGATTTAAGTTGTCTGTAAAATAAAGAATTCTATCTCCATTTATCAACTTTCTAGCTACACAATCTACAGGATAATTTATATTAAAACCTAATTCAGAATTATTTTCCGGAACAGAATCTAAAATAGAATCATAAGGAGCAATAGGAATATAACCATCTCCTTTTCCATTTTGTTTAATGATTCCTACTTGAGAATACCCTTCTTCATGAGCAAGGGTTACTATAATTTCATCATATAATATAGTATATCCATTAACAGTAAATCCTGTTGGAAAAATTACATTATCAAGTAGTACTGTTCCATTTTCATTAATAACTGAGGTTATATTTCCATCCTTAGATAAAGGTACAAAGTTCAACATATATCTTACTGACTGATCAGGTTGAGATATAGGATTGAAATCTTGATTCATTCCTCCTGTAAATCTATTTATATCTACTTTGTCTCCCATTACTTATCTAATTTAATAGTATCTTGTTTTCCTAAAGGTCCAAATAATTGCAAGTCAAAATCCGGATTATTTACCATTCTTAACCAGTTATTTTTAATTCTGATCATACCTTCTAAATCTGGCATATTTGCATTTGCTCTAGCCTGTCCACAGTATCTATACCACATTGCTTGGCAATAATCAAATTTTTGAAGTGTAGGATTAGCTAATAAAGTAGGGTTCCTCATACATAATTGCATAGCAACTTTCCAAAATAAAGCATCTCTAAAAGAAACGTCATCAGGAACCATTGGGAATCCTCTTTCATCTACCGGCATAGCTAAGTATTGTAAACTTAGAATTCCGTACTGAAAAGAAGTAGTAACTTTATTAAAATTGATATTATAATCAACATCTGTAAATTTGTTAGCTTGTGAGTTTCCAATTAAATTATTATTAAAGGATAAATTACTTACTCCGTTATTAGCAGCTTCGTTACTAGATAATCCAGCAACATCTATAATGTGGAACTTGTCATAAGCAGGTATTTTGCTCCAATCTATTCCCAGATTCTGTAAAGCTAAAGCTAAACTTCCTCCATAAAATCCTCCAGAACTCGGAGTCGGTATTTCCCACTTATTTAATAATCTAATAGATTTATAGAAATCGCAAGGCAACATACCTTCATAATTTTCTATAATTATGTTACATTCTTTTTCTTGGAATTGATAATATGAACCTATATGTTCTAATCCGTCGGCAATCCATTCCACAAAATCTTGATAAGGAATTTCGTCTACTCCTAATCCTAAATCTTTAATGATTCTGGCTATAACTCTATCTATAGAATCTAATTTATAAATCATATTAAACAGTTTGATAAGTGAAATACTTTCTATGGTTATTATCTTTTCTAAAATGAGCAGATAATGTCCTAGAATTTTTTCTTGTTGGAGTAAATGAATAGTATATTAAATTGGTCATTAAGTTATTTCTTTTAGTCCATTTCCATCTACAACACCATTCTTCAGAATCATGATTAATATGGTAAACTTTCTTTTTTTGTTTTTTACTTTCTCCTAAATCTATAGGAGGAGTGTTCCAATTTATTCTAAACTTCTTTACCCATATTGTACCCATACTAAAAGGTAATTTAACCCCAGATGGTTTTGTCATAGCTTCTTGCATAAGCATTTTATTAAAGTCTTGACATATATCTATATAAGTCTCTTTCAAAACTCCATTTGTATCTTTTTCATACTTTTTTCTATAAAAAGTATATGCTTGCATTAGACTATATCCTTTTAATACTTTAGGCATAACTATTGTGGTTGTTGGTTATCATGTGCATCTACTATTTGACTCATACTGTTGTTAGATGTATCAGGAGCTAATGCTAGTAAAGTTTTTAATTCAGTCTGCAATATAAATTTAACAAGTGTATCTACATAATGTTGAGGCATAGGATATTCAAAATCATATGTTTCAAAACAAGTTTCATTGTTTAAATTACAATCACAAGTTCTAAATTTAACTGCTTCTAATGGTTTTTCAAATATTCCTTGTATATTAATCCATTCTAACATCATAGTAGGAGGATTTACAATATATAAGTATCCATTCTGATAATACCACGCAGGCTCTTTTCCAGTCCATTTTTCAGCATATTTCCATTGAATAGCGTTTACACTATATCTTTGAAAAGATTTTCCATTTAATAGCCCTACATAAGTGATATTTATCTTTTGGAAAGTCTCTAATGGTTTAGGAATTTTGTTCTTAGTCCTTAATATACATACATCTTTTGAACCATCACAATAACTACATTCATTTTTATCTGCTTGTATTAATTGTACTTTTCCTAAATTTTGTATATATAGTTCGGTATTAAATCTTCCTTTATCTTGGTCTTGTTTAACTAATCTGGCTCTATAATAGTCGATTATAAAAGCCATTTGTGATATAGACAAGTCTAGGTCATCAGATAGAATACCTCCTGCTAATAGATTCTTAACGTTATATATTATTTCCGATTGCAACATAAGAATAAATTTTTTGTAAATATAAATAAAATTAAATAAAAAAAGGAACTATTTCTAGTTCCTTTTTATAATTAACTTTTAATTTACTATGTCAATGTTGTAAGAGCTGGGAACCCAACAGAGATTGACAAGTATCCGTTCAACACATCAATGAAGTTTGTTGAAGTAGTTGTAGGATTAGAACCAACAGTACCTTGAGTTGTACTAGAAGGTATGTATATTTCTGTTTGTAGAGGAGCACGATAAGTATCTTGGAAGTCTCCATTCATAATTTCAGCATGAGTGATTACAATAGAACCATACGTTTTAGTAGGATCTACATTGTTATCAATACGGATGTCGAAATAACGTCTACGAGACATATCTCCTAAATAACCTTTAGCATTATGCTCTGCTTGTGCTACTTGTTTCCAGTAACCATTTCCCGGATTAGCTTCAGTTTTAGTAACATCTGCAGCAAATACAGCATTTACAGAACTGAAAGAAGCATCAAATACTACCCATTCATATTCATCAATAGGTTCATTAGCTGCACGAGATAATCGAGAATTTTGAGCAAGTCCTGTTAATCGTAATCCCCAATTAGTAATTGTGGCTACTGTACCAGTATTTGCATCACCAGCTGTAATTGTTTCAGATACTCCAGTATAAGCTATATCGAGAGTAAATGTAGTAGAAGAAGGAACTGTTGCAACTACGTAATCAATTCCTTGAATACGAATAGGATCACCTGCAGTTAAACCATGAGCAGCACCGGCAGATACTAATGTAGAGCCTTTAACTACTGTAATGTCAATACCAGTTCCAAAAGTTGTAACTGTACCATCGTTAGTACGATCTAATTGTAATAGAGTTCCTTGGAAATTATGACCATAATTCTTTGTATAGAACTGTTTCATAAAATCAAGTGCCAAGTCTTCTTGAGAACCGTTAGCAATAGAGAAGAAATCAATCAAAGTTGGTTTTTCTCCAAAGATACGGTTTTGATCTTTGATTAAGATACGAAGGTGATATTGAGTATCTGCAGTTGCTTCAATATTCGGTCCTATCAGCCTCACTGCCTGAACAGGTGCAACATAATTATGTTTCACATAGTTCGAGACAGTGTTGCCTTGGATAGGAGAAGAAAGAATCGCTTCGCCATCGGCGATACCCATTGCGATATAAACCTTCGCATATTTTGGAATTGCTTTTGAGGCGTTTGCATTAGCAAGTACATTACCTGATTCATCAACCAAAAGTAAGTCTCCTTTTTTAATTGTTTGTAAAGTACCGCTTCCAGTGTTTGCACCAGATCCTACGAGTACTCTATTTACATTTTTGTACATAGTTGTAGATTTTATTGATTATTACTTATTTACTTTTATTATTCAGATTTATTTTCATTCAAAACTGCTTGAGATTGTGCTCTAGGAGAACTTAGATTTTCTAATGCTATAGTCGCAGCAGCTTGTACTATTTCCTTATGCATATGTTCGCTTAATTCACAATCTTGTTTATCACTATCAGAATATGTTCCTAAATTCATTTGTTTTGGAAACTTGATAAAGGTAAGAAGAAAATCATTAACTTTACCATCACCTGCACAAATATATATATCCCCTTCTTCAAAATACATAACAGGATAATCTGTTCTTGGTTTATTAAAAGGATCTTTTAATATAATTTCAAAGTTGTTTTGTTGAATAAGTCTTACAAATTGATATTTGTCTCCGCAAGAATTACTAACATTTGCTGTAGCCTGTACAAAAAACATATATTTTTCATACGTAGCTTTATTTCTATTTGGTACTTCAGGTTCCCATTCTCCTTGAGAATTTTCATATACTGGTTCTTCTCTAGGTATAGCAACCCTTGGTTTAATAGTAGTATCCCAATCTACTTCAAAAGCATACATTGTAGATAAGTCTACTCTATATGTATTTTCTGTAGATATAGAACCCCATTGTGGATTTGTAGGATCATTTACTTTAGTAACCTTACAGAACCTAGAAATAACTAGGTTCTTTAGGTCATCTATACGTTTCTGATTTTCTTCAAATCCTTTTCGATATGTATTTTTTCCGCTATAACGTTGTTTGATTATACGCATTTGTGCTTCATTCAAATAAAAATCTTTTTCCCAAGGTTCTAATTCCTGATAGGAAGATGAAGATATTTTATCTAAAGTAATATCAAACTCATTATGCATTTCTTCTACTGTCATATCTTAACTTTTTTCTTTTTTATAAGCTTCGTAAGCCTTTTTTAAACCAATAAATACATTTTGATTTTCTTTATCTAGTAAGAAATTGATTGCTTCATCAAGTCCTTTTCCTAAATAAATATCTCCAAAATAAAGTGGCATATTAAAGCCTGTTCCAATTACTCCTTTTCTTATAATTCCTGCACGTATTGTTTTAATAATCCAAACTTTATCTTTGAATTTATCGTCTCCCATTACGTCTAGGAACTTTTCAGGATCTTTTTCAAGAAGTTCTCCTAAAGTATTCTTACAGATTTCCATATCTGTATAATCAGCATCTTTCCCAAACATATATAAAGCATCTACTACTTCTGCTTGAGTAAGTGTTGCAAATTTAGCATAAGCATTAGCAATTATATCTCGCTTATTGTTTTTATTCTTAGCTGCAGCTTCATCTGTATACATAATATATTGAGCTTTTGGATTTATAGAGGCTTCTTCTGGTGAAGTAGCTACTTCAGGATCCGTTTTCAATACATAATATTTCAAATTATCCATTGGATTTTGTGTATTTAACACTAATCCTTCTTCCGGAATAATTATTGAGAACGTGTCCCAATATGAATTTGAAGCTGCTAATGTTTTTTCTTCTAATGCCAAATCTTCTTCAAACTTCTTTTCAAGTTCTTTACTTAAACCTGTTCTTAACATGCCTGTAATATGGTCTAATGCCGGTACAAACTTGTCATTGCAATTTTCATACTTGTCTCTGTATTTTCCTGATTTAGGATCTCTTACTCCCCAAGTCTTATTTCTTTCTAATCTTCTAACATTTACTATCATAATCTTTCTTCTATAGGTTCCTATCCTTTTTATTTATAAAGGAGAGAAGGTAGGGATACCTTCTCTCCAGTTTATTCTAGTTAACACGTAGAATTAATTCTCCACATGATGTTGGGTCTTGTACACGAATACCTACTTGAGCTAAGAAGTGCACTTCATATCCATCAATACCACTTGAACGTTGAGTATTGATTGAGTTAGCTACTCCACCGTAAGGGTCTGTTGAACCTGCAACGTGCCACATAGACATTTCAGAGTCTTTCATAGCTACTTTTTGAATATTGTTTTTACCATCTTTTCTACCGAAGTTTAAGATAGTAAAACGATATGATTCTACAGGTTTTTGAGTAATAGGGTGAAGTTTTCTGTTACGAATAATATCATCATAAGGAGCAAATTCTTTAACAGTAAGTTCAATACCATTTAAGAAAGTAACTGTTTTAAAGTAACCAGTGAATCCTAGTTCATCACCTTTTCCAGTAATGAATGTTCCAGCAGTAGTTACAGTAATGTTATTACCTCTAGCATGGTCTTTAATAGCACGGTCAAATTCTCTCATACCCATTTTACCAGTAAGAGCTACGAACTTATGATTACCACCCCATTTAGAAGCTGCATAAGATAAGTCAAGTAAAAACTCGTCCAAAATCTCATAAGTCAATTTAGTGTAGTAACGAATATTTGCAGGAGAAATTTGTTCACGGAAACCAGCTCCAATATATACAGGACGTTTGTTTTCACCTTGTAAAGTTACTTCACCTTTAGCGTCTTTGTTATATTGAGAGTAGATAAATGAACGGTCAATTTCACGATACCATTGAGCCATTGCGGTCCATTCTGCCAATTTGGTCCACAGTTTAGTTGATTGAGATCCGTCAGGAGAGAATAATTCGATAATCATTACAGCTTTAGCAGCTTCACGAGTAACTTTATAAGTTTTACGTAAAGTGGTCAAATGATTACGAAGTTTATAAGGAGTAGAATAACCGTGTCCACCACCTTTATTAGAATATTCTTCTACAGCAGACCAGTCTTTAGACCAGCGAGCTCCAACTTTTAACAATTCCGCATCAATAAATGAAGTCTTGTTAGGATTTACGTTTACTACAGAGTATACCCAGTTGTTTCCAGCTTGATAAGGTTCTGTTTGTACACGCACTTGAGTTTGTCCATCATCACCAACCAATACATCTGTAACCTCGAAGAATTTCTCAGTAAAGATTAAAGTGATAGGTAGACCTCCATATCCCGGTTGAGCACTATTAGCACTTGGAGAATCTTCTCCGATTTCGATAGCTCTATCTGATTGTGAATGCAAATCCCATTCGTATTCACGGTCCGTAATATATACAGTGTTACCAATACCTCCAGTAAGCAAAGAAAGAACGTTATCCTCTTGAATACCAAATGCATAAGCTAGTACAGATCCTAATTTCTCAGGTTCTGTCAAGTAAGCATTTGCTAAGTGATTTGTTTCGTTCAAACCTGCAAAATTTCGTGATTGATAAATCTGCAACGGTGAAACTTTTGTTTTTGTTGACATAGTAATTAATATTTAAGTTTTTAATTTTTATCTTATGCTATCCATTCCGGAAGATTTAACTTTTCTGAGGTTTCAACTCTTCTAGTATAGTCTCCTGAAGAAGGACTTGCGTTAGAATCTTTATAATTAGATAATTTCTTTTTAAAATTTATAGCCTGTTTAGTTCTAATTTCTTTAGATAATTGTTCTTTATCAAAACCAATCATTGCAAAATAAGCATATAACATTCTATTTTCGAAAGTATCATCTTTTTTAAATTGAGTATTTCCTTCTTTATCAATAGGTTTAGTTATATAATCGTATAACTTTTCTGCTTGTTTTTTATCTATTTTAAAACCAGCAACCTCATCTAAATTAAGAACTTGATTTTTAAATTCTTCAGCTTCCTTTTTTTCAGTTTCAACTCTAACTCTATTTTCTTCAAGTTTTTGTTTTTCTTGAACTTGTTCTTGCTCTTTTTGCCAAGAAGATAATTTTTTTCTGGCAATATTAGCTTCTTTTTCAAGTAATCCTGCTTTAGTAAGTACATCTATCTTCTCAGCAATCTCATCTTTTTCATAACCTTCCATTTTATAAAGGTCTTCTAAAAGATAGATTTGATTTTGAGTAATAGGGTTTCCTTCAGAATCGTGTAAAGGAACTGATGAAAAATCTACTTGATTTTTGCTTGCAATATAATCTTCGATTGAACCGCCAGATTTAAGAATTTCTAAAATCTTTTTACCTTCTTCATCAAAGTTATTTTCATAATCTTCGATCGCTTTAGTAGTAGTCTTAGCTTTCGTTTCTTCGATCATATCTTTCAAACCATCAAAAGATAAATCATACTCTTTTTCTTCATCTATAAAAAGAACTTCTTCTTCAGCTAACTTCTCCATAAGGTCGTTTAAATTGGCAACCTCTTTTGAAGTTTCAGGTTTAGTCTCTGTTGGAGTTTCTTTTTCGAGTTCCACTTTAACTTTGCTTTCTTCAGGATTTACTTCTGTAGGAATAATTTCTTCTACTACAGGTTTTTCATCTTCTGGAGAACCTTTCTTTTCTTCTGTGTCCGTTTTGTATTTACCGAAATCCAACTCGAATAAATCTAAAAACGACTCTTTTTTTTCTTCTTCTTCCATAACTGTTTCAAATATATATTAAATATTAATATAGTAAACTATTTTTGTGTACAACTGATAAAATTTATTATTACTTACCGAGCGTTTAGTTAACATTTGCCGTTTTTATATTCTTTTTCTACTCCTTTAGCATAATATTCTTCTGCAAGTTTTTTGTCTGATGCTTTAGGTTTTACTTTATGAAGTTTAGTAGAGGCACTTTTTCCGTCCCTATACTTCTTTGCTATATCTTGTTCCTTCATATATTTTTCCATATGCTTACAATGCAAACATTCTCCGTTGCCTTTTCCGTTTCTAAGTAAAGCAGTAGGTTGTGCTTCAGGAGCACTTTTAACTACATCTTCTTTACTTCCTCCTAATCCGTTACTTATTACAGAATTTCCTATAGAAGATAGGTTATTCATTATTCCTGCATATTTAGATATTTTCTCATCCTCTCCGGGGTTAGCAGCACTATATAAACCTAATAGTCCAGTACCCATATTTAAAGCTCCTTGAGCCTTTTTAAACATATTACCTAGTTGTGCCATAGTGTTTCATGTATTCTTTAAAACTTTTATTTTCTTTCTTATAATTTATATACTCGTCAATTTCAGCAAGTATATCTCTTTCTTCAGATTTTCCATTTCTAAATTTAGGAACTTGAGCAGTTTCCACACTCATTCTATATTTAGGATCATCAGGATTCTTAGAAGGATTATAATTAAATGCTGAATTTATAGTACTAATTCCTTTCTGTACAGATTGCTTTCCAAATTGTACATTTTGTTCCGGAATAGTATTTAGTGTTTTAGATTGATACTGTGAAGGAGCAAAAGTAAAGTCTTCTCCACTTTTTCC
>JACCEE011736124.1_pt1 | contig 12227 bp, 15 predicted proteins | sample 7449931 | NCBI WGS metagenome assembly JACCEE01 (sample SAMN15323457, study PRJNA562643) | freshwater metagenome | isolation source: river surface water | place: USA:Blue River Watershed | collected 2017-08-19 | reverse complement strand
TGCAATGAAAGATATGATGAGTAAAATGACGGGTATGACTGGTAAAATGGATTTTAAGGCAATGGCAAATAAATTACAAGAAACTTTAAAAATGTCAAAGACAAAAGAGAGATTGAATAAAAAGAGAGAAGCAAGAGCTGCTGCAAAAGAATCTACTGTAGAAGCCTTCGAAAATAAAAATAATGTAGTCATTACTGCAAAAAACGAAACGAATCAACAAAATTTTGTTGTGAATGTAGATGGAACTAAACAAGAAAAAAGTAAAATCAAGAAAAAAAATAATAAGAATAAGAAGAAAAAGAATCAAAATGCCTAAAAAATTATAAAATAAACTACAAAATAAACTACAAAATATATAAAATATATAAAATAATATATAAATGAAGTTTTGGTTAGATGAACCTACTATATTATTCGATTCCAAATACATTTTAGAAATATATCCTTATGATTCTATGAGTCAAAATGAAAAGTTAAATGCAGTTACTAGATTTACCATATTAATCACATTGTTTGGTTATATGTGTATGAATAATTATTTAATATTCATTTTAGGATTAATTATTATTGGAATGATTATTTTTTTACATCGCACTCAAAATGTAAAAGAAGGTTATACCAATATTTCTGATGTTCAAACAATTGAATCTAATAATCCTATGAGAAATATTTTAATGGATGATTACAAATATAATGTAAATAAAAAAGCAGTTAGCACCGAATATAATCCTTCTGTAGAAGAATCTATTAATGATGCTACTAAAAATTTTATTTTACAAGAAAATAAAGATAATAACGAAATATCTACTATTTTTACTAGTTTAGGAGATAAAATGAATTTTGAACAATCAATGAGACAATTTTATACTACTGCTAATACCACAATTCCTAATGATAATGGAGCATTATTAAAATATCTTTATGGTGATTTACCTTCTGATAAACCATTAAGAATGTATTAAATTGCTTTTTTTAATAAATCAACTAAAATAACTAAATTAAAATTAACTACATTAAAATTAAAATATCTTATTAAAACAATATGACAACTGTTGATTTTATGTTTGATAAATTATCTAGAATGGGAGACGACCCTGCTACAAGTTCTCAAAGAAATATTATGAATAACTCTTATTCTGGTTATCAATTGTTCAATCCATATACCGATAACTCTGTAGAACAAGCACTTGGTGTTGCAACCAATCAACCAAGTATGTTTGTAAAAGGAACAAATGGTCTTTCTCCGTTTGGTGGAAACATTACTCAAAGTACTATGTTAGAGAGAAGTATATTAACAAATCCTCATATTAAAATTACTTTACAAGAACGCCCTTACAAAACTGTTCCTTATTTAGGTAAAGGTAATGTGGATGTTACTGTGGAAAATCAACTTAAATGGGGAGATACTATGAGAGAACAAAAGAGTGTTGTTCAATTAGGTGAACATACTTATCTTGATTTAGATAAATATCCTTTACACGGATATGTTAAAAAGAGTGTAAATGATCGTGTTACTGTAAATGGTCAATGGAGTAATGGTGTAAATACCAGAGATATGTATAAAAATAAAGGATGTGACAAAAAATAATAAATAAAATAATAATAATTAATAAATATTATATACTATATAAATGGCTTCAACCAGAAATAGAAACACACCAAATGATTATAAATTAGAAACACGACTCAATGATTCTTTTTATGATTATAATGTTTATAAAGGATATGGTGTAAACAAACAACCTGCTTATTTTGTAAATGGTATTATTGGAAAAATGCATTCATCTCATTTTACACATAATGCTGTTGATGTTGAAAGTGTTTTAAGAGGAATTCGAGCAACTGATTTAGAAGGTGAATCTTTTACAGCAAAACCTGAATATAAGTCTTTAAAAGAATTATCTTATTTTGAAAGAATTCCATTATTTATTCCTGAACCTTTTATTCATTCTACAACTGAGAGACCAAATTATTTAAGCTAAATTTAGAATTTTATTAAGATTTTATTAAGGTTATATTAAGGGTTATAAGTTTTATATTATATGTTATATAATATAAAATGGCATTTACTAGATTTCACGATGACCCAGCAAGAATTCAAAAATCTCTCATTGAATCTACTTATTCTGGAATTTATCATTTAAATACACCTGGTAATGGTTTAAATTTACCTTATATAAATGACCCACATATTCGTCTACAAAAATGGGGAGGTAATTTACAAACCAATTCTCTTAGTGTTGAGAATGAATTAAAAGGCTTGAATCGTAAATTAAGCAGAGATCAGCAAGAATATAAACATCCAAATACACAAATGAAATCTTATGTGTCTAAAACATTTAACGTAGATGAAACTAGAGCTTCTCATCCAGCGTGGTTATACAGAGATAGACATCAAGACCGATTTATGTATTTACCAATCAATCCGCAAAATAATGTATTTTATCAGTTTGAAAATAATTGTCCAACACGTATGTTAGAGAAAGATTATTATGTTTCGCAATATTATAATTGATTAAATATATAAAATTGATTATTAATATATTAAATTAGATTCATTATAGTAAACGATAGAAATGAATTCTTGGAAAGAATATAGTTGGAATAGATTTACAATGGCATTACTTGAAATAAATTCGAGTGTTTTATATGTAGAAGAATTATATCCTGAGATTTATACAGCAGTTGAAAATAGTAATTATGATACAACTAATATGATTAAATATCATATAAATAAAGCAATCACTGTTGAAAATATTACAATTGATCAATGTTTCTCTGATTATATTAATACATTATTAGGAGGAGGTACACGATATGCATTAGAAAGTAAAAACGAAATAAAAGATATTATTGAATATTGCATTTCAAATGGTGCAAAAATTTATCTAAAAGAACTAAATCTTAACTTTGATTATAAGGATGATATTTATTCTTATCACGTATATGCATATATTATTGATTGTATTAAACCAGAACATATTAAAAATCTAGCGGATTGGTCTAAGATTAATTCATTCAATTATCTTTGGGAATCACAGGAATCAATAAAAAAAGAATTAGAAACGAATACAGAAAGAGAACTTATTATGAGTCTTTTGAAATTTCATAGTGAATATCTTCAATCACTTTAATGTTTTAATAAATTTTAATAAAATACAATATTGATATATTCATCTCTTAAAATTTTGATTTTATCATAATTCAAATTTTTACATCCTCTTAAACCAATAAAATTTATAAATTTATCAAAACTATTGAGCTCGAGACCATCTAGGTTATCTTCGTCATCTGAACATTCTATATCTTGTGCTTCATCAAATTCATCTAAATCATCCATAAGAATATTATAAAATGCTTCATCAACTGCCTTTTTGATAGATTCTTCAAAGTTATTTTTTTTAAATAACTCTAATAGTAAAGAAGGTGTGTCCTTAATTTCATCTCTAAAACTATTATCTGCTACTAATCTTACATCTCCATTACAAGAAATTTCAAATAGTAATTTATGTACGAATTTTTCAAGATCATGTACGATAATTTCTTTATCATAGTTTTTATCACATTTTTCTTTATTAAAATTAGGATCTTTTCTGCGATCAATAATATCAATAAGATCTGACATTTTTTCTTTAATATAAATATTAGTCTTTCTTTATATAAATTATATAAATAACCATTCAATTTTTTAATTTTAAATTTTAATATTTTTAATACACACGTTAATATTAAAAATATTATATAGTATATAAATAATGGCTCAAATAGCAATTCCAATTGTAATCGCAGGTGCATTATTTCTAATGTCAAATGATAAATCTAAGAAAGAAAACTTTTTAACAGTTGAATTAGAAGGTGACCCTAAAAATGAAAAATCATTATTAGCAGTTGAATCGGATGATTACTATGCAAATGTAGAGAAAAGCAAATTAAATATGAATAATCAAGGAAAATATTCTCAATATCAAGATAAATATTTCATTTTAGACAAAAACAATCAATCTTATTCTAGCAATGAATTTAAATCTCTTTCTGGAAATACAATTACTTATGGTGATATAAAACACAACAATGAACAAATCTTTTACAGAAATAAAAGTTATGGGATTGATTCTCAACAAAAATATAACAATCAAATTTCTACTTTAGATAATTATACCGGTTCTGGTTCTCTTCATATAGATAAAAGTGAGGTTGGTTCTCTCTTTAAACCTCAGAGTAATATTCAAAATGTTTATGGAGCTCAAAATCAAAACGACTTTTTTCAATCTCGTGTGAATGAATCTAACCGCCACGCAAACACAAAACCTTGGGAAGAAATTAAGGATAGAAATGGAACAGATGGTTTTAATTGGTCAATGGCTGATAGAGAGAGAACAATGCCTAAAAATGTAGATGAATTACGTATTGCTACCAACCCAAAAACAAATTATGAAAATCATTATCTTGCGCCTCAATATGACCCAAGAAAAGCAGACCCAACTTTTGGACAAGGTAAGGTCATTAAAAAGACACCAGATAAGGCATTTATTAACGACGGACATTTTACAGGAAATGCTCACGGTATGGAACGCCCTATGGAACATTCTTCTCAAATGTTAACCAATGAAGAAAGAGATACTACTAGTGTTTCTTATTATGGTATTAAAGGAAATCAATTAGAAAGTCAAGGATATGTTGATAAAGGTGAAGAATCGTTTGTTCATAAACAACAATTATCGGATTTACCTGTTTTGAATTTAACCAATCAAAATGTTTATCCAACGACTGAACAGAATTATGGTAAAGAAGGATTTCATACCTATGAAAACAATCGTGATAACCAAAATGAATTTATGGGTGCCTTAAAAGGTATGTTTATGGCAAATGTGGTGAATCCTGTATTTAAAGGTTTGAAACATACTCGTAAAACTAACTTGGAAGGTAATCCAAACCCTTATGGTAACTTTGCTGGTAATAAAAAACATATTGTTTATAATCCAAATGAACATTTACCTGTAACCAATCGTGAAATGAATGTTGAGAAGGTTGGAATGAATCATTTGAATGTAAATCGTAATCAAAAATCTGATGGTTATATGGTGGCAAATCCATATTTACCTGGAACACAAAAAGGTGATTTACATCACGAAGTTATGGGAAATGCTCGTGGTATGAATCAAAACAAATCTTATGAAGCAGAATATAATCAGAGATGTCACGAGAAAGTAAGTGTATCTAATTATGCTCCAAATGGTGGAACTTCTCTCTTTAATAATCAAACCAATTATACCTTAAATGAGAGAAATGTTGTCAATAATTATATGCCAATGTCTGTGGTTCCTTCTTCGTTACCAAGTGCAACCCATCTTGGAGTAAATACAGCTGAACCTCAACAATATCGAAATATTGCAAATGATTATTTTTCACCAGATATTTTACAAGCATTTAAATCGAATCCATATACAAAACCAATTGGAAGTGTTGCTTAATTTTATAGTTTTTATAGTTTTTTTATTTTAGAATATCATTTTTATTTATGAATTAATATAAAATAAAAATGTTATATGATAATAACTAATGTCTGCAATTTGCAACATATCCAACTTGACTAATATAAGATATATTGTTTGGAAAAAAGATAATACTTTATTGATGGTTACTGAAAACATAAATGATATTTTTGCTATCGATAAAAATGATATTAAAATCATTACAAAAGAAAATAAATATGATAGAACTAATACGAGTGAATTATATTATGATACACAAAATAAAACACCTGAAGAAATTATTGAAAAATATGATAAATTATACTCAATTAAGCTTGATTTAATTGAGCCAATTCATTTAAACGATAATGATAAGAAAATTATTCATCATTTTAATTCAACTTCAACTTCTGCTAATAGTAATAATAATGAAAATTGAAATGAAATAAATCTTTATAATAAATTTATCGTTATTATTTTATTATGAACAGTATCACAGAAAAAACTAAAAAATATGAAAAAAATGAATATATACCTTTATTATCTACTGAATATGATAATTTCATTGAAGAATTAAATCATCAAATTTTATGCTCTTATTATGAATGGTATAACGGAATAGATTGTAACTATTTTATAGATGAAGATGATGAAAATATGTTTTGTTGTATTATGGAAGATGAACCATATAGTACAAATGAACTTCCATTTGATTATTATTGTAAACAAACCAATGGTATATATTGTTATAATGACTTAACCAATTATAAAGATGAATCTTATACTATTCGAAAATTTGCAATGTTTTCTAACATAAATGGATATGGTAAAAAATATAAAAATAATTATGATATTTCTATGTATCCAATTTCAGTTAGAAATGATTATATTAAGTTTTATTTAAAACAATTATTAAGTTCTAAGGACCATTATGACATTAGAAAAGGAAGATATTGGTTATTTCCTCATCAATTAAAATGGTTTTATAATATTCCTTTTGAAAAATCAGATAAACCTGGTAGAGAAGATCATCCTAAGTTTTATTTAGATTTATTTGAATCAGACCATTATATTCGAAAAGAATATTCACAGCAAATAAAAATAAAACTTTATAAAATGGTTTCGAATGAAAAACTTAATTTAACACAAAATACAATAGTAAATAAAACAAATATAGACTGTTGGAAATTAATTTGTGATTTTGTTTGTATGTTCTAATTAATAAGTTTTAAATTCTCTAACAAATGTATCATAGTTATTATTGATTGTTGTATTATTATAAAGAATTGCAAAAGGTGTTTCTTTAAAAACTCCTGCAAATTCTGTTAATACCATTTTAAACATTTTTGATATTTCTTTTACGGGTCCTCCATAAGCGCCACATCCCCAAGCCGATAATATTACACAATCATTGCCATTTTTAGCACATACATAAAGTAATGTGCGAATTTTGTTAATCATTATTTGTCTATCACTTTCTAAACCAAATGATTCTCCATCTCTGGTTAATTGTGGAAACATTATTGCAGCAGCTGCAACACAATCTATAATCATAGGTGTTTCCATTTTAACATATCCTTTATCTCTTCCATCACGAAAGAAAAATACGTTATTGGATACAATTGTATCATAGTTTTTTAATGGATAATATTTTTGATGAAGATGTTTAAAATAATTACTTCTTCGAAATAATTCTTCTTCTTGTGCGGTACAACCATCAGATACACCTCCTCCTGCTTGTTGCCAAGAAGCCATATTTAATATAATAGGATTAAATCCACGATTTTTATATTCCATAGCAACATAAACACAATCATTTTGAATAATGGGTGCATTTACTATTTTATTATAATGTCTTGGAAGTTGTGATATGTGATTTAATGTTACACTATTTGGAATTCTATATACATTTGATTCTTGTTCTAGATTATCTTTAAAATAATTTATGGTTTGTTCCCAAACAGTTTTTCTATCATATTCTGGTTTATTCATTTATGAATTATTTTATGATGTGTTTTTATTATAAATTATTTTACTCAAAAGTATTATAAACATATTTTTATAATAGAATAAAAGAAGAATCAAATGGACAAAGTCGATTTAATCATTGAAAAAATGTCAGAGGATCATTCTATTCCTCATATACTTTTTTATGGAGAGATTAATTCAGGTAAGAGAAAATTAGTAGATTATCTTTTAAATAAATTATATGATAATGAAGATAAAAAACTATATTGTATGTCAATTGAATGTGCTACTTGTAAAGGCATTAAAGTAATTCGAGATGATATCAAAGAATTTGCTAAACAACAAATAAGTAATCGAATACTTTTTAAAAGTATCATTCTCTATGATGCTGATAACTTGACGATTGATGCGCAATATTCTTTACGACGTTGTATAGAAATTTATAGCAAAAATACTAGATTTTTTATTGTAACATCAAATAAAGATAAATTATTAAGTCCAATTTGTTCTAGATTTGTGCATATCTATGTTCCAAAACCAAATAATGTAAAAATAAATACACCGATTATGTCTCCTTACCAGAGAAGTTTAATGAAAGAACCAAATAATGTAGAATTGGCTACCAAATTATATTATAAAGGCGTTTCAGGTGATATGCTTTTAAATTATTTTAAAAAATATGATAACTTTTTAGAGTTTTCATTTCATTATGAACAAAATTGTAGTGGACTAAAAAATGAATTGTGGATTCTTTATTTTATTTTGGATTACTTTAGATAATAGATGATAAAAGATATTATATATTTTTATATTATATATGTTTTCATTTTTTAGTAGAAAAAAAAAGAATAATAAATTAAACAACAAAAAACTGAATAGATATCCCTCTTTAAATAGAAATCCCTCTTTAAATGAAACAGAATTTAAAAATCCTTTACAAGAAGAAAAACAAGATGAAGAAATAATTCAACAAAATGAATCAAATTATAATCAAAAAAATAAGCAAGAATTAATTCGAACCGAACAATCTGAACAATCAGAAATGAATAATTTATTTCCAAAAAACAATAAAAATTATAATAAATTGAGGACAGCAAAAAAATATTTAGAAAATAAAAAAATTCCATCATTCAATTCTATATCAAAAAAAATATTAACACCTGAAGGTAAATTTGTCATAATTCCAAAAACTTATAAAAATATTGTTAGAACAGGAATTCCGCAAAATAAAGCAAATGAATTATATGAAATAGCTAAAAATAGAAGATTATTGATTGCGAATGGATATTCTATAGTAATGCCTGAATTAGTAAAAAGTGATTTTGATAGATATACAGAAAACGATATAGGTGAAATTATGTTTAATCTATATAGATTTATGTATGATTTTTTTTATAAATATAATAAGGGTGACCCAGAAACAGTTAATAGATTATTTAGACAACATTATCATACATTCGAAATGTTCCCATTAAATCTAAAGTTTACTTCAATTCAATCATATTTTTCTGAAAAAGATTTAATCAAATTATTTAAACTAGCATTATGTGATGATAAATTTATAATAGCCTATTTTAGAGGTTATAAACTATGGCCAACGCATTATCGTGGTAATTATGAAATGTCGCTTGACATTAAAGAATATTTATCTGGAAATACTAATAATAAAAGGGATAAAGTTAGAAGCATTCATAAATTTTTACCATCACATCATAGATTAGAACGATTAACTGATGATTATGGTTTTATAGTAAAAAGAAATAAATATTCCGCATACAAATATACTGTATCATTTAAACAAAGAATTTATGATTATGATGATGAAAAAACTTATCATAGACCATTAAGTTTTTCTTTTAATATAAGATTAGATATTGGAGATATGCGTTTAATAAATGCATTTTCAGTTCTAGCATTGAGTTATTATAATTCAACATTAAATAGTTTAAATCATAAAAGTAAGTTTCATAATCGTCAAACCGATGCAAATTATTTATATCCACCAAAAGATGCTATATTAGAAATGATGGATAGTTATTTTTGTGGTGTTGGTAAAACACATTTAAAACCAAAAATAAATAATGTTATAAAACAAGGAATTGAACAACCTCAAAGTCCTTTATCTCAATTACCACTAAATGTATTAAAAAAAATAAAAGGATATTCAAATTCAAAGCCAAAGTCAGGATCATTGCCAAATGAATTAAAAATAAATATGAAAAAACTTAATAAAACGATTAGTATTTATTTTGATTCATTAAATGAACAAGAGAGTACTTTTGAAGAAAGTGGAAAGAAAAATTCAGAGTTACATAAAATTTATTCTAAATATTTAGGTTTAATTAGATATATAACTCTTTTTATAGATAATATTATAAATGATAAAGATAGTTATTTATATGAGATTAATTTTGTTAATAATAGTAAATTAAATTTTCTTAAATCTTTAGAAAAATTTAAACAAATGTATAGAGAAATAAAAGAAAAATGTTCCGAATCAAACGAAATAGATTGCAATGTTATTGAACAATTTGGTGATGGTATGACAGTTGAAGAAAATTTAATGAATCAAATCGATAATATAATAGAACAACTTATGCCTCATTATAGACAAAATGTATAACTTAAAAAACCTATAAAAAATATAAAAAAACATTAAAAAGAATTAAAAAAGTAAAAATCAAACAAAATCAAAACAGATATAAAAATTAAATTTCAATCGGTTTATCACTAAATATATGTTTTTTATACCATTTTTTTGTTGCGTTTTCCCATTCATAAATAATATTGTTTTTTATATTTAAAAAAGGAACACTCTTAACATAAAATCTGATGCCTGAATTATTCAATTCTTCCCTTAAATCATTGGATGAAAGTTGTGGATATGTTTTTTCATATTCCATCATCATAAATCTTTTTTTCTCTCTTTTCTTTTCTTTCTCTATTTCTTCATATTCTCCTTCCCATCCTTTGTAATTTTTAAAGTAAAAATCTTGAAGGTTCGCATTTCTAGTATCTTCTAACGCTTGAATATTCTTCTCTGTATCATCTAGAACTAATTCCATTTGTTACTATAATTTTATTATTTAATTATTTTTATATATTTTTTATTAAGATTAATAAGTTATTGCGTTATCTTGATTGTATTTTCTTATGTAAAAATGTTATATGGACGATTATTTATCAAATGTGTTATCTGATTCAAAGAATGAATGGTCAATTCTTTTTATGAATTACATTAGTCCTCATATTATCGATGGTTTTCGTTCTATTTTTAATGAAGCGGTTGCTTTATGTGATAAAAACGATGAAATGGATAAATATTTAATGACATTTCAAAATTTACTCACTAGAATTCGAGATTGGAATCAACAAATTGTAGAAAAAGAAAGAGAAAGAATTGTTGGATTATGTAAATGTAGTTATTTAGAAGAATTATTAACTTGTGTTCATATTATTCAATTGAAAATATTGAGTAGTGTTCGTGTAGGAAGTGAAAATAAAAAGATTACCATCAACATACCTGATTTCTGTTCATTTTTACATCAAGTTTACATCAACATTGCTAGAAAATTATATACTAATATTTACCTTTTTGAAATAGAGATTCCTGATTTGGAAATTCAAAAACGTAATCGTGAATTTGAAATGATTGTTCAGACTTGCATTATGAATACAATTCGTGAAAGAATGCCAATTGAAGAACTTCTTCGTCAATATATTGATGAAACTCAAGAAGTTGATGTAAAGAAGGTTGAAACCATTGTCGATACCAAACCAATGGAACCTCCACCAGCGCCAAAAGTCGCTGAATCTCTTATGGAAACAACTGTTGAAAAACCAGTGATAACTATTGCACAAAATATAGCACAATCTGTGGCTCCAATTGTTGCTTCAACGCCTGCTATATCTGCGATTTCTGATATTGTTATGAATGACGATAAACCATCTACGATTAAGTTTTCGAATGATTTAGAAAGCTTCAGTGAAGCGCCAGCTTATCAATCATCCAATGATGATGTGTTAGGCGAAGATATTCAATTAGATGGTTTTGATGATTTAGATGTTTCTAGTCACAATGATGAAGTATCAGAGAAGGAGTTAGGAATTATCGAACTTTAAATTAAGAAAACCTAGGTTTCCTTAAAAACCTTCCTGTTTTTCTATTTGTTTTTTTATTTGTTTTTTATTAAAATTTTCTTCATTATGAGGAAGTCTACGTTTATATTTTTTACAACATTCTTCACAATTAAAATTATAAACACATCCATCTGGTTTAGTAAGAAAATTTTTGGAAATGTTTTTGTGACCATAATGATACAGTAGTTTCTCAGTACTAAACCAAATTTTCATAATATAGATTATGCTTGATTATGCTTGATTATGTTTTATTATATTTTTTATTTAAATTTATTTAAATTATTATAAAAGATCTTCAAAAAATCCCCAACTTAATAATTGTTCCATTTCTTTCTCTGAACATTCTTCCCATTCATCTTGTGAATCTTCATCAGAGTCTTCTGCATCAGAATAATCATCGCAATGTGCATACATTTTATTATTTATTTTATCGAAATAATAAGTACAACCATCATCTGTACTAACGTCATCTCTCTGCTCTATTAAATTATTAAAATTTACATTTGGAAATTTCAATATAAAATTGATATGTGAATCGTCTATTTTATATTTAAATAACCCACTTTTTAATGAATCTTTCATATTTATCTCTGAAAATTCATTCCATTCATTTGATTCATAATCATAACCATACATTTTATTATTTTT
>JACCEE010092607.1_pt1 | contig 12228 bp, 12 predicted proteins | sample 7449931 | NCBI WGS metagenome assembly JACCEE01 (sample SAMN15323457, study PRJNA562643) | freshwater metagenome | isolation source: river surface water | place: USA:Blue River Watershed | collected 2017-08-19 | reverse complement strand
ATTACCGATTAGATTAAACCTGATGCAAATAGAAAACTTGATCGGCGCCGTCGGGATATCACAAATGGTGGTACGTCCTGGCGATACGGCATTGGCCCATGGCAGTGGCGATATGGCAATTCTTTCAACAAGTTTCTTAGTTACTTTAATGGAGAGCTCTTGCAATTCGGCGATTGCTGAAATGCTGGAAAATGGCGAATCGACCGTTACCTCAACATTTGAAATGTCAGTAAATAATCCAGTGGGTATTGGATCTGAAATTCAAGGAGCGGCTACCTGTACTGCTTTTACTGATGGAAATCTGATATTCGCATTTGAAATTCATGACGGAGAACGGTTAGTAGCTGCTGGAACAGTTTCTCGTAAACTAGTTGATCGCGTTACATACTTAGCAAAAAGCGCAGCGCTTGCCGTGATGTCACAGCAAGCGCCGAGAGATTAACTTTTACTTCTTAGTAGCCCAGAAGATTTCTGCAATCTCATCAATTTTGGAAATTAACTTCTCTGCAACAGCAACATCATTTGTACCTTTTGTTCCTGCCGCGCCAGCTAATTTTGTAGCTTCATTAAATAGTCCATGAAGTTGTGGGTAAGCTTCAAAGTGGTTGGGCTTAAAGTAGTCAGTCCACAGAACCCAAAGGTGCTCTTTAACCATATTTGAGCGAGCCTCTTTAATTGATACAGCGCGTGACTTGAAATCGGCATCGCTTGAAGCTGCATATTTCTCCATACAAGCTTTTACCGATTGAGCTTCAATCTTTGCTTGAGCTGGATCGTAAACACCACATGGAAGATCGCAATGTGCGTGGAGAGTTAACATTTCATCCTCATTTCGATAAAGAATCAAATAGTCACAGTAAGTTCTACTTGAAGTGCTGGCGAAAGAGTACCGCTGGTTGCAAGCGCCCGCTTCTCGGGGCCTTAACTGCTAATCCTGAACTTGGTTTCTGGTCATTTCGCCTGCAAGGAGCATCGATAAGACTTTCCCTAGAATTTGCTGATGAAGTGGTTTTGGCCATACCGGTTAGCACCGTACCGATTAGCAAAGGTAAGTGGAGATTCCATGGCTCCTACCTATAAATCTGGCGATCGGGTGATAGTTAAAATGTTTTCAGATATTCCAAGAGATATATCAATCGATGATGTAGTACTCATAGAGCGAGATTTGATGCCTGGAATTTTCTTCATCAAAAGAGTTACAAAGAAAGAGGGCGACTCTTACTGGGTGGAGGGCGATAACGCTGATCCAGAAGTTCTTACTCGAATGAATGATTCTCGGATCTGGGGACTTATTAAGAGTGAAGAGATTAAAGGGCGTCTACTTCTTAAACGGAAGCGAAAAGTAAATAGCTAGCTATTGAAAACTTCTGCAAGGAGTGCTTTCTGTTCTTCTTCATGAACATGGACACTTCCCGTTGCTGGGCTTGCCGCAGCTCGTCGCGAAACTCTTATTACTTCGCGACCACTTAATTGGTTACCAATCTCTTCACGGATTGTTGCCGAAACAAATGGCCAAGGTCCCTGGTTAGCTGGTTCATCTTGTACCCAGAGAATCTTCGCATTTGCAAAGCGCTTGATCTCTTCAAGCATTTCACCAGTTGGCAATGGATAAAGTTGTTCGACCCGGGCAATCGCGGTCTTCTTATCTCCCAAACGAGCTCTCTCTGCTAAGAGTTCCCAATAAATTTTTCCGCTACAGAGGATTAATCTTTCTGCAGAAGTAGCAATTTCATTAGAGCCTTCACCAATAAATGGCTTGAAGTTTCCAGCGGTGAAATCAGTTAACTTGGATGCGGCTGCTTTTAGGCGAAGCATTGATTTAGGTTCAAAGACTATTAATGGTTTGCGTGCAGGATTCTTCATCTGCCAACGCAATAAATGGAAGAAGGATGCAGCTGATGAAGGCTGTGCAACAGTCATATTATTTTCAGCGCAGAGCGTTAGGAATCTTTCGATTCGTCCGGATGAGTGATCTGGACCTTGTCCCTCATAACCATGCGGCAACAAGAGAACTAGTGATGATCGCTCGCCCCACTTCTGTAGAGATGATGAGATAAATTCATCAATTACTGTTTGTGCGCCATTTGCAAAGTCACCGAACTGACCTTCCCAGAGAACCAGAGCATTTTCTCGCTCTAATGAATAACCATATTCAAATCCCATCGCTGCATATTCAGAGAGAAGAGAATCCACGACAAAGAACTGGTGATTAAATTGATCTTCATCAGCGCCACCGGCAAGTAAAGCTCGAAGCGGAATCCATTCGCTACCATCGTTATGGTCGCGAATAAGTGCATGGCGGTTTGAGAATGTGCCACGTCCAACATCTTGTCCGGCAATACGAACTGGATGACCTTCAAGAAGTAATGAACCAAAGGCGAGCATCTCACCGCCAGACCAATCAATCGTTCCATCATCAAGCATTGAGACTCGACGCTGTAGCTGTGGCAAGAGCTTTGGATGAACTTTGAAATTCTCTGGAATTGCAATCTGTGTTGCTGCGATCTTACGAGCAACCTCTTCGGTAATTGCCGTTGGAGTCTGTCGAGGATCGGCTTCGACTAGACGATCAAACTCTGGTTTTTCTGGCATCTTGTCATGAACTGCGGCAAAGATACCTTCAAGTTGCGTCTGGAATTCCTTTGCAATCGCATCGGCTTCTTCCTGAGTAATGTCACCACGTCCAACTAAAGCTTCGGCATAGAGAACTCGAGTTGTGCGTTTGCTATCAATCATCTTGTACATACGTGGCTGAGTGAAACTTGGTTCATCACCTTCATTATGGCCACGTCGTCGGTAGCAAACCATGTCGATGATTACATCTTTATTAAATGTCTGACGATATTCAAAGGCAACTCTTGCAACGCGCACACATGCTTCTGGATCATCGCCATTTACATGGAAAACCGGAGCTTGGATCATCTTTGCTACATCTGTTGAATATCTTGAAGATCTTGCAGATTCAGGCGAGGTAGTAAAGCCAACTTGATTATTAATGACTACGTGAATAGTGCCGCCGGTCTTATAACCACGCAGTTGCGACATATTTAGCGTCTCTGCAACTACGCCCTGTCCGGCAAATGCAGCATCGCCATGGATTAAGACTGGGAGAATCGAGAAGGCATTCTTTACATTCTTCTTATCTTGTTTAGCTCTGACAATTCCTTCAAGAACCGGATTTACCGCTTCTAGGTGTGATGGATTTGCCGCAAGATAAATCTTGGTTTTCTCGCCACCTTCAGTAACAAAATCGCCATATGTTCCTAAGTGGTACTTAACATCGCCAGAACCTTGTACTGAATTCTCTTGGTAGTGACCTTCAAATTCCTGGAAGATTTGACCATAAGATTTTCCAGCAACATTAGCTAATACATTTAAGCGACCACGGTGTGGCATTCCGATACAAACTTCATCAAGAGATGATTTGGCTGCATATCTTGCGATGGTGTCGAGAAGCGGAATTACCGATTCGCCACCTTCAAGTGAGAAACGCTTCTGGCCTACGAATTTTGTATGTAAGAAACTCTCAAAAGCTTCAGCGGAATTTAATTTACGAAGGATGCGTAACTGCTCTTCTCGCTGGAAGAAAGGTGCGCCAACTTCAATCTGATCTTGAATCCATTTTCGCTCTTCTGGAGACTCGATATACATGTATTCAACGCCGATTGAGCGGCAGTAAGAATCTCTGAGCGTTCCCAAAATAGTGCGAAGTTTTGCCGAGGAACGACCGCCAAACCCGCCAGTTGCAAACTCTCTATCGAGATCCCAGAGAGTTAGACCATGAGTTACTACATCTAAATCAGGGTGCATCCGCTGTTGATATTCAAGTGGATCAACATCTGCCATTAAATGACCAAAGGTTCGATATGAATTGATTAGTTGTTGAACGCGCGCTGCTTTATTGATTTGAGACTCACTCTCAAATTGCATATCAACATGCCAACGAATCGGAACATAAGGAATTCGCAATGCAGCAAAGATTTCATCATAAAAACCATCTTCGCCAAGTAAAAGTTCGTGGATAGTGCGTAGGAAATCTCCAGATTGTGCTCCTTGAATAACTCTATGATCGTAAGTAGAAGTAAGTGTTACGACCTTGGAAATCGCTAATTTCGCCAGAGTTTCTTCACTTGCTCCCTGAAACTCAGCTGGGTAATCAAGTGCGCCAACTCCAAGAATTAAACCTTGACCTTGAACCAATCGCGGAACAGAGTGAACGGTTCCGATAGTTCCCGGGTTTGTTAAGGAACAGGTTGTGCCAGCAAAATCTTCAACTGTTAAGGCGCCTTTTCTAGCTGTCTTGACGGTGCTTTCGTAAGTTGCCCAAAACTGACCGAAGTCCATCGCTTCGCAACCTTTGATTGAAGGCACTAAAAGTTGTCGTGAACCATCTTCTTTAGCCAGATCAATTGCGATACCAAGATTTATATGTTCTGGATGGCCAATTGCTGGCTTACTATCTTGTTCGGTAAAGAAGACATTCATCTCTGGCATCTTGCGGAGTGCGCGAATCATGGCGTAACCGATGATGTGGGTAAAGGAAACTTTTCCGCCACGTGCGCGCTTAAGGTGATTATTGATGACAGTTCGATTATCAATCATTAGTTTTGCGGGAACCGCTCGAACGCTAGTAGCTGTTGGAACTGAAAGTGAAGCTTCCATACTTTGTACGACTCGATTTGCAACTCCACGAAGCGGTTCAATTCTTGCGGCCGATGGTGATGCAATTTCTTGAACTGGCTTTGTAACCGGTTGTGCCGGAGTTGGAGTTGCTTGCTGTGCCGGTCTTACAAGTTGTTGATTAACTGGTTGCTGCACTTGCGCTGTCGGCGATTGTGGAATGTTTGATGGTTGTTGAGTTACAGGTTGAGCTGGAACTTGTTGCAGGTTAGAAGATTGTTGGATTGCAGAACTTGAAAGTGGAGTTGCTGCATTTTTCTGATCACGCTTCGGTACTGGAGGTGTGGCATTTCTTGAACCGTTTCCAGCAGAACCGTTTCCAGCAGAACCGTTTATCCCAGCGCCATTTAAATTTTGAACTCCATTTGAAGTTGTTGTGCCAGGTGTGTAACCAGCAAAGAAGGTTCGCCAATTTTCATCTATCGAATTTGGATCTTGCAGGTATTGCTCATACATCTCATCGACGAGCCATTCATTGGGGCCAAAGGAGCCACCGAATTTATTGTCGGGAGTCATACCTGTCACAGAAAGTAAGCCTATCTGCGTAGCGGAGAGTTGCTCTACCGAGATCTCGGTTGAGTTGAGCGTTATGCATCACTTGAATATCTGATCTTGAAAAATGGGGTGAGCGACGGGGATTGAACCCGCGACATCCCGGACCACAACCGGGTGCTCTACCAGCTGAGCTACGCCCACCACGTAAGGCGAAGTCTATCTGATGTTTATGGGTGGCCATCATCTGATCTTTATTGAGTACAACCACACTGCGTACAACCACACTGGGTACAACCACATTGCGTACAACAGCATCGCGTACAACCGCTGAAGATTTCACCGAAGAAATCTACAGTTGTCCACAATTTCTAGACCAGAAAAATTCCAACTTTGAATTTAAAGTATCAAGGGCCAGTGCCACTTACTGATGCTTTTACTCAACGCCAGAGCGATTCAGAGAAACCTAAAGTTATAAATCCGCAAAATGATGTGACAAGTCCTTATGGACCTTTGCAAAGACTCCTCGACGATAAAGAAATTGAAGAGATTTGGATTAACTCACCGCAAAGAATCTTTATCGCTAAGAATGGTAAGAGCCAATTAACAAATATCGTTCTGACTAGTGACGAAGTAAAAGCACTAATGGATCGGATTCTGCTCTGGAGCGGAAAGCGAATAGATCTATCGCAACCTTTTGTTGATGCAAGACTTCCCGATGGCAGTCGACTACATATTGTGATTCCAGAAATTACAGCAGAGCACTGGGCAATAAATATCAGAAAGCATCTTTATCGCGGCAAGTCATTAAAGGATCTAGTAAATCTTGACGTTATGACAGAGGAGATTGCAGAGTTCCTACAAAATGCAGTAATGCAAAAGTTGAATATTCTAGTTAGTGGATCTACTCAGGCAGGTAAGACAACTTTATTGAATGCGCTTATCAGCGCCATTCCTGTTTCAGAGAGAGTGATAACAATTGAAGAAGTCTTTGAGTTGAAACCAAAGCTTCCTGACTGTGTCGCGCTTCAAACTAGAGGTGCAAACCTAGATGGAAGCGGGGAGATCGGAATTCGTAGATTAATAAAGGAGTCACTGCGAATGCGTCCTTCAAGAATTGTCATAGGTGAAATTCGAGAGGCGGAATCACTAGATCTCTTGATTGCCTTGAACTCCGGAATTCCCGGCATGGCCACGATTCATGCAAACTCAGCCGAAGAAGCGATTCGAAAACTACAAACCTTGCCGTTATTGGCCGGCGAGAACATAACCCAAGATTTTCTGACTCCTTCGGTTGCAAGGGCGATAGACATTGTGATTCATGTCGGAATGGATCAGGAGGGTGCTCGAAGAGTCCTGCAATTAATTGCCGTGGGTGAAAGAACAGAAGGTAGTCACATCGATAGTGATGAAATCTTTACGTGGGATGGGGCCAATTACCAACGCGGAATCGGGCGAGCGATAACCGAACGAATTGAATAAAGATAATGAATATCGAAATGAATATTGATTTGATTACAAAAATTGGTGGCTATTTTTCACCGTTTTTCGTAGCTTCAATAGCAGCAGGATTGGCATTCTTTGGATGGCGCTCACTAGAAAGTGAGATCGCCTTAAGCTTCCGAAAGCGAAATCTTAAGAAAATTGAATTAAACAATCACAGGGTTTTCGAAAGCAGTAAGGAACGAGGCAAGCCCAAGCTTCTAGAGATTTCGGCAATTGCAATTGTTGGAACTGCAACATTCCTTATCTCACTCATACTCACTTCCTCAAAGGAAATCAGTTTCTCTATTGCGCTTCTTAGTTCAGCCGCGCCACTAATTGTTTCAAAGAAGAAGTTAAAGAAATTGGAGCGAGAGCGGGAGCGTTCCTGGCCGGAAGCAATAGAAAACATAGTTTCAGCTCTACAGGCTGGTCAATCAATTGCGGAGGCGCTCGGGGCGCTGACCTTGCATGGACCAATCCATCTAAGACCAATTTTCAAAAGGATTCAGAATCGGATTTCTGATGGAAGAACCCTAGAAGAATCAATACTGATTGAGTTAAGGGTTTTGGAGAATGCTGTTGCTGATCAAACATTGATTTCACTTCTAATCGCAAAAGAATATGGTGGTCGTGATGTCACGACAACGCTACGACTACTTGCAACATTTCTTAGAGAGCAGGATGAAGCAATCGAAGGAATAGAAATCCGATTTGGTTGGGTGAAAAATTCAGCACTTCTAGGAACCGTTGCCCCTTGGTTGCTGCTAGGACTTCTCTCAACGCAACGAAATACGATTCTTGCGTATGCAACTCCAGCTGGGCGAACGGTTCTCTCAATTGGTGTAATCGCAACTGGTATCGCATACATTTGGATGGATCGAGTTGCAAAACTCCCTGAACCCGCTCGATTAATAGGATTTGACTTCACTTTAAATCGTAATCAATTCACTAGCAATACAAAATCAAGCCGAAGTAATCCTCTAAATCTGGCGAATCCAACTGGTGAAAAATGTTAATTTTTCTAACGGTTGCGCCTTTGCTTGCCATAGGAATTTGGCTTGTTGTAAGTGAAAGCCTTATTGGCAGAGATTGGAGTGAGAGTCGCGCTAGAAGCGGCTTCTGGAACTCTGGAAAATTAGAGAGGCTAGAAGTTTTAGTCACTGCTTCGATTTTGCTCGCACTTTCTATTCTCATTGCATTTTGGAATCGCTTCAATTTGCTAGTTCTCATCTGCTTTGGGATGGGGATTGCCTTTTCAGTAAATTATTTGAATCGAGAGAAGGAGTTAGCTAAAAAGCGAAAACGCCAAATTGATGGAGAACTTCCCATCTTCATTCAGTATTTGGCGCTAATGATTTCTTCTGGACTATCTCCGCTGCGGGCTATTGAGATTTTCTCAAATCGGAATCAGCAGCTTGAAATACTCTCAAATAATTATTCAATAATTGTTGAGGAGATGCGGTATTTGATTCACGGGATTCAAAATGGCCAAACCATCATTCAAGGTTTAGAGGAATTTGTAAGGCGCACGGAGACCCCGAGTTCTCGTCGCTTTGCAAACTCGATGATTATTGCTCTCGATCGTGGAACTCCTCTAGTTCCGGTTCTTACTTCACTAATCAGAGATAGCAGAGTCGACTCTAAAAATGCGATGCTTCGAAGCGCCGGGAAAGCAGAGATTTCACTAATGATTCCTATTGTCTTTCTCCTATTGCCCATTTCAGTTCTCTTCGCGCTCTTTCCTTCGCTCTCTCAACTGCAGATCTTCTAATTTGCACTGCGCAAATAGTTATCCACAGTTTTGGTTAAAGATCACTATAAATGTCAGAGGTTGAGGATTATTGGCACCGCCTTAGTGCCATATATAGGCATTCAGGTTCAGTACAGATATTTTCCTTGGAAAATGTTGATAGCCACAGAAATTGAATAGCCACAGAAATTGAATAGTCATAGAAATTCAATATCCATAGAAATTGAATGGGGGAGAAATGAAGGTAATTAACGGAATTGCACATTTAGCATTCCTGATTGAAAGATCGATTGAACTAATTGGAAATGCACTCTTTAGTTTGATACCGAGAATTGCTCGCGATAAGATCGTAAATCTAAATAACTCATACAAGGAACATCGGAACAGATTTCTCGGAATTGGGCAAAATGCAAGCCACTCTGCAAATCTAAAACCTGCGGGTGTCGACGATGAGAGAGGTGACGTTCCTGGATGGGTACTGGTTGTTCTAATGACGACCGGCCTAGTAACGGCGTTATGGACTATCGCTGCCCCAAGATTGAGTCAGATTCTAAAAAACTCTCTAGATTCGATGAACAATATTCGTTAAATCGTTTCTGATGAGACTAAATCTGGCTAAAGATCCCGAGCTGCTTCCTAACCAAAGCAGCAATCAAGTTCGCAAATTTGAAGGCACCCAAACCAACGATCAAGTTCGCAACCTTGAACTCAACCAAACTGGCAATCAATCTAGCAACCTTGAAGGCAACCAAACTTGCAATCAATCTAGCAACCTTGACCGCGACCAAACTGGCAATCAATCTAGTAACTTTGAACACAATAAGTCCGGTGGCAATCCAGTTCTCTCTCAATTAGATGTTTCTGAAAAGGGTTCAGTCGATGCCGGATTAACTTTGATTCCAACGACAATCTTCTTCTTGTTTCTACTGCAGGTTATTTTGGCGGGCTCCTGGCAAGTTGTGGAACGCGCAAAATTACATGACCTTCTCATCCGAGAATCCATTTCAGCCGGCGCGCCGACTACTGCGGGCTCGTCATTCAATAAACCCAGCGAGAACCGTTCATTAGATACGAATCAAAATGCTGGCAATGAAACCTTGATTACTAGAAAGCGCACAAGTGAGTACGGGGATATTTATGAATATCTGTCAGAGAAGAAAGTTCCAATATTCGGTGCGTTGCTAGAAAGTTTTGGAGTAACTGAATTCAAAATTAAATTGAGCGCTATCAGAGTTGAGTGAGGAGTTTTCCGGATATGACGCTAGTAGTTTGCACGCATTCACAAATGGGAAGCACTGCAAAAAGCTTTAAATCATGCGGGTGCAAGGCAGTACCTAATGATCAAAAAGGCGGATCTAGCGCAGCGCTCAGTAAACAAAGTGGCAGATGCAATTCAGTCAGTGGTGATGAATCGGGTTCTGCCGTCGCAGAATTTGTCTTACTTGCATTGCCACTCTTTATACCTGCATTGCTCTTTTTCATCTCGCTCTCAAATTCCATAAATTCTGAGATGGAAAGTTCTATGTTGGCCAGAGAAGCGGTGACAACTTTTGTTGGCGGTTTGGACGATGGCCAGGCTCATGCCAAAACCAGACTGCTATTAAACGAGTACGAAAAATTGAGTGCGAAGCTTTCAAGTTCTAATCCAAATAGTGAACGAATAAATTATTTTGTAAGGTGTGAAGCAACTCCATGTATTACTCCCGGCGCAGCTGTAAATCTGACTCTATACATTGATTATTTGATAGATAATGAGTTGAACGCCATATCTCAATCTCCCGCCTGGAGTAAAACGGGAGGCGCTCCAATCTCTGATTTAAATGGTTCGAGAAAAGCAATTGCAAGTGCAACGGCGTATGTTGATAAGTGGCGGTAGGTCTCCGCTCTTGAGGATTGAGAAAATATTTCAAAATATATTCATTAATCGACGAGTAAATGGCGATGATGACAAAATAATTGATTCTGATCTAGGAGCTGATGATGACAAAATAATTGATTCTGATCTAGGAGCTGATGAATTTGCCTCAATTTCCCCAATCATTATTTTCTATTTCTCAATCATACTTTTTCTTACATTTATCGTTACAAATGTAGGAGCGGCATACATTTCACATCGAGAGTTAGCTTCTAGAACCGAGGCTGCACTCAGCATCGCAGCGCAAGAATTGGACGAGTTTAAGTACTACTACGCCAGCCCTATAACCGAGTTCTTTGCAGACAATTCAATCAATAGAGGCGAGTTGAAAGTTCCAATCGACTGTGCAGATGCCAGTAATCGTTTTCGTGAAGTTCTGTCTCGTGAAAGCAAAAGTGGAAATCTACGGATAACTGATTTTGATTGTAACGGGTACGAATTGATTGCAGATGTGGAGGAGAAAGTGGAGCTAGTTTTCCAACTCCGATTTCTAAATATCACTACATATACCAATCGCGTGACTGCCGGCACTGACTCAACTTACGTAGAGAATTGAAATCGCCACTATTCTCTCCCCATGGCCGAGAGAGACTTTGCTGTTGAGATAGCTGAGCTTTCCAAAACGCTCTCTAGCATTGAAGCTGTCCTCGACCTCAAGAAGTTACGAGAGCAAGCATCAATTTTGGAAGCTAAGGCTGGCGAGCCAGATCTTTGGAACGATCCGGAGAATGCTCAGAAAGTAACTAGTGAGCTTTCCAGAGTTCAAACTTTGATAACTCGCATTACCTCTCTACGTAAACGACTAGATGATTTACCAGTGATGCAAGAACTTGCTGCGGCGGAACCAGAAAACCGATCTGCAGTTGACTCTGAAATCTCTAGTGAACTAAATCAACTTTCGAAGTTAATTGGCGAGCTAGAAGTTCAAACTTTGCTTAGTGGCGAATATGACCATCGAGATGCGCTTGTCACGATTCGCTCGGAAGCTGGCGGCGTAGATGCGGCAGATTGGGCAGAAATGGTCTCCCGAATGTTCTTTAGATTCTGTGAACGAAAATCCTTTGCGGTAAATGTTTTGGAAACTTCGTACGCTGAAGAAGCTGGAATTAAATCCACAACTTTCAAAGTTTCTGGTCCTTATGCATATGGAACGTTGTCGGTGGAGCAAGGCACACATCGACTAGTGCGAATTTCACCATTCGATAGTCAAAATCGTAGACATACTTCATTTGCAGGAGTTGAAGTTGTTCCTGTCGTCGAACAGAGTGACCATATTGAAATTGATGAGAAAGATATACGCGTTGATGTGTATCGATCTTCTGGTCCTGGCGGTCAAGGAGTGAATACAACTGATTCGGCAGTTCGAATCACGCACATTCCCACAGGAATAGTTGTCTCATGCCAAAATGAACGTTCTCAGATTCAAAATAAAGCAACTGCGATGGCAGTTTTGCAATCAAAATTGTTGGAGCGCCGCAACCAGGAAGAGCGAGCCAAAATCGATGCGTTACGTGGAGATAATTCTGGTTCTTGGGGTAATCAAATTCGATCATATGTTTTACATCCGTATCAGATGGTCAAAGATCATCGCACCGACTTTGAAACTGGAAATACTCAAGCAGTTCTTGATGGAGATTTAGAAGGTTTTGTCGAGGCCGGAATTAAATGGCGTCGCAATAAAGAGCGTTAAAATCCTGCGTGGCGTAATGCGAATCACCTAATTCACGCCTAATTCTCACCTTTACAGCGCTTCATATCCCGAAATATCAGCCTCTCATTACCTAGAATCCACCCGTGATTAAGTTCGAGAACGTAACCAAGGTCTATTCAAAATCAGATAGACCAGCTCTCGACAATATTTCTCTTGAAGTAGAAAAAGGAGAATTCGTCTTCCTTGTGGGCTTAT
>JACCEE011617136.1_pt1 | contig 12230 bp, 10 predicted proteins | sample 7449931 | NCBI WGS metagenome assembly JACCEE01 (sample SAMN15323457, study PRJNA562643) | freshwater metagenome | isolation source: river surface water | place: USA:Blue River Watershed | collected 2017-08-19 | reverse complement strand
GAACATTCACCATGCTCCGAGATTGCTGCCAAAGTTTTTCTTCTGAAAATGTTGGGCAAGGATGATTCGGATGAGCAGCAACTCTTGATGTCATTTGCATCCGAAACGGGTGGATTTAGGGCTTTTCAGCATTTGGAGCAGGCTGCTATGCTTTCGACGGCAGTGGCTTTGTTTGCACTTCAATTTTCCGGTTGCGATTTACGCTTAGTGAAACCTGCCAGCCTGGACTTTATTCAGCAAAATTACTTCAATGGTGCCTTTCTTTCAGGAGATGGCGACCCGACTACCGATTTGGAATATACGTTTTATGGGTTGCTTGCATTGGGAACACTAACCACATAATGGCTATTTCTGTTTTGTAATATATCTTTTGTTAATAATTGAATTAATTTTTATAAATTTATTATGAAAATTAATTCAATTATTACTAGTAATAAGTTACAAAATGAAAAAGTTAGTGTTATTCTTTTTTGTGATGCTGGTATCATCATCGATATTTTCTCAGGAATATAAAATCAGTTTTTCCGGGACAGGTTCCAGCAGTACAGTTTCAAGTATTTTTGTTGAAAATCTTACCCAAAACAAATCAGTAACTCTTGATGGCAATGAAACGCTTCATCTGGCAGCTACCATAACAGGAATAAATGATGTTGATGAAGTCGAGGAAAAACTAATTGTTTCACCAAATCCAATAGTTGATGAAGGGGTAGTGACCTTTTTTGCAAAAAATGAAGGACTAGTTTCAGTTGAAATACTTGAAAGTTCGGGAGTATTGGTTTTTCAAAAGAGTTATTACCTGTACCCAGGGACAAATTCGTTGAAAATATCTGAACTAGGGAATGGCATCTTTATTCTTAATATAAGCTCAAAGACGTATTCCTACTCTGGAAAAATTCTAAGTATAAAGAGAAATCATATTTGGGTTAATGCACCTGTTGTGGAGTCTTTAGGTTTAGGGACAACGGTTATACAAAAACTTAAAAGTGTGTCAGTTGAGAAATATTTAATTTTTAAGAAGGGTGACATTTTGAAAATAACAGGTAAATCCGGAGATTATTCCACTATAGTGGGTGATAGTCCCGTTGCTGATAAAACTATTACTTTTAATTTCATGCCATGCGTCGACGGAGATGGGAATAATTATCCTGTGGTACAGATTGGTAATCAGGTTTGGATGGGCGAAAATTTGCGTACAACAAAATTGAATGATGGGGCTGAAATTCCAAATATTCCCAAAGATTCGGAATGGGGAGCCTTAACAACACCTGGGTATTGCTGGGCAAATAATGATGCTACAAATAAAAGTCCTTATGGAGGTCTTTATAATTGGTTTGCCGTGAATACCGGTAAATTGGCACCCAAAGGCTGGCATGTGCCTACTGATAAGGAATGGAATGATTTAATTGTTTTTCTGGGTGGAGATCCCTTGGGTTTAGGTGGTTGGGTTGTTTGTAAACTACAAGAGACTGGCAATCTTCATCGGGATCAATATGCATTTAATCAATTTAGTGCAACCAATGAAACCGGTTTTTCGATGGTTCCAAATGGAATGCGATCCGGAGAATCAGGAAATCCTGGTTTTTTCTCAGGTTTTAAAAATTATGGATATTATTGGACTTCCATCAATGGTGGAAGTACGCCAGATGCAGAAGGTGCCAAATGTCGATATATCTCCAATGATATTTCAATAATGGTTATGCTTAAGAAGAGTGGAATGGGAGTCAGGTGTATAAAAGATTAAATCCGATAGAATCGATTAATTATTAATTTAATTAATGCAAAAGCTACTGATTGGTGTATTTCAGTAGCTTTTGCATTGAAGTTAATCCTATAGAGCTAACCAAAACTTTGTTTTTGTATCTTGCGAATACAGTCTAGTATATGAAAACATCAACTCAAGAAACATTTTCCGAACTCAGCACCCTTCTTCTACAAAAGCGAAATGCCGCAGGATTTTGGGATGGCCGATTGTCGTCAAGCGCCTTGGGAGTGGCGGTGGCTGTTACTGCTTTGCATTTTTACGATAAAAGCGGAAATATGTCGGCGATTGCTTCGGGACTGAATTGGATGAATAAAAACATGAATACTGATGGTGGTTTTGGCGATTCGCCAACCAGCCAGAGCAATGTAAGTACCAGTTTGCTGTGTTTTGCTGCAGCGAAAGTAACATCCGCAGATCATTTGAATGCTGAACTGATTGGTAAACTCGCCGGTTATTTAAATTCCCAAAATATTGATGTTAGCTCGGAACGGTTAATTCAGTCGATTCTTGATTTTTACCAGACAGATCGCACTTTTTCGGTTCCTATCCTGACCATGTGTGCCTTGTGTGATGTGCCCGGAAAAGAAGCTTTTGAGCGTATTCCGCAATTGCCGTTTGAGTTGTCGTTGTTGCCCCGTTCGTTCTACAGCGCATTAAATCTGAGTGTTGTGAGTTACGCTATTCCGGCATTGATTGGGGTCGGTATTGCAATTTTTAAGCACAAGCAACGGCAAAATCCGTTGATACGAAACGTGCGCCAAACAGCAGTAAATAAATCGCTTCGGTTACTCCGAAAAATTCAGCCTGAAAGTGGTGGTTATTTGGAAGCCATTCCGCTGACAGCTTTTGTGAGTTTATGCCTTATTGAATCGGGTTACCGCGATTTGGAAGTAGTACGTGATGGAATTGCTTTCCTGAAACGAACACAACGGGAGGATGGTAGCTGGCCAATTGATATTGATCTTTCGACCTGGGTGACCACGCTTGCCGTAAAATCCGTGAAAAATCATCCGAATTTATTGACTGCGGAAGACCGACGGAAGATTAGCAATCATTTGTTGTCGATTCAAAATAAGATAGTTCATCCGTTTAATGGCACGCAGCCGGGCGGATGGGGATGGACTCACTTTTCGGGCTCAGTGCCCGATGGTGACGATACTCCCGGAGCAATTCTGGCCTTGCTGGCCTTGAATCAGGATAATCCAGTGCAGGTAAAAGAAGCGGTGATGAATGGATGCAACTGGCTTCGGATGCTTCAGAATAACGATGGCGGATTCCCCACTTTTTCGCGCGGCTGGGGGAAATTGCCATTCGACCAAAGTTGTTCCGATTTAACTGGTCATGGATTACTTGCTATTGCCAAAACCGACGGGGTTTTTAAAGATTTGTTCAGCAAAAAGGAACATGCGCGCTACAAAAAGATGTTCGTAAAAGCGCTTGTCTATTTGCGCAGACATCAATCCGATAAAGGTTTTTGGCTGCCTTTGTGGTTCGGCAATCAATCGACTTCCGATCATACCAATCCGGTTTATGGAACGGCGCGTGTAATAGCTTACCTGAATGAAACATTGAAAACACGATTGGGCGAAGAATATGAACACATTCTCCGGTTAATGATTGACGATGGGTGTAAATTCTTGATTTCAGTACAAAATGCAGATGGAAGCTGGGGTGGTGGAACGAATATTTCAGGAAGTATTGAAGAAACAGCGCTTTCAATAACTGCCATTTGCAGGCATGGATTTCAGGAAGAAAGTCAAAAAGGACTCGACTGGCTTGCACAAAAAACAAAATCCGAAGGGATTGTTGCCTCACCCATCGGATTGTACTTTGCTTCTTTGTGGTATGATGAAGAATTGTATCCGTTAACCGCTTATCTGGAATGCCTCTCGGTGATTAACGATTCTCAGGAAACCGTTCACTAAAGTGAACGGCAAAGGATAGCGCGTTTGCAACAGTAGTCCCAGATGATATTCTTTGCCTTCTGCTTTAGCTGACGGACCTTATTTCACAATCACTGCCGGGCTCACCTTAATTTCCATCAAATAGCCTTTGCAAATGCCTTTCACTTTAACCGATTGGCCGGCTTCGAGCGATTGAATGACGGGTTGATTGGCTGCTGACCAGGCACTGTCGAGCTGACAACTGATGCCCTGCATTTCGTCTTCCAAAACCAAAAGGTCGGTTCCATTTTCAAGCTTACTCTTTGCAACCAGCTTGCCGCTGATTTCGAGTACTTTCTCACTGTATTTGGTTGTTGAGGCTGTTTCGTCTTGCTGGAATTCATTGATTAAAGCAGTTGCTTCAACCTTAAAATCAGTATCTAGTTTACTGATATCAGCATGAGGCTTAAAAAACATTTTTAGGCCAATTCCTGCTCCGGCAAGTATTGCCAATAAAATTCCGCCGATGATATATTTGGCTTTCATTCGTATAAATTGTCATTTGTTCTATTAAACTATTGCACGTACTCATGGAATAGCCATCTATTCATTTTCGGTTTGTATGAGCATTTGCTCTTATGGCTATTTCATGTGCTATTGTCCGTAGGGTTGGTATTCGGCTTTTACGGTCACTTCCATTTGCTTGGCAATCTTATCGCGCACCAGCGATGGAATGGCAATGCCATAATCTTCAGGAGTAACTTTGAATTTGGCTGTTCCAACGAGTTTGCCATTTTCCTGACCAAGTTTGACTGGAACGGTAATTGTTTTGTCAACTCCATGAACCGATAAAGTTCCCGTTACTTTTACTTCTGCAGCTGGATTTTTAAGTGTTTCTTTGCTAAAACCTTCTATTTTTCCGGTGAATTTAGCTTTCGGGAATTTGGTGCTTTCCATGTAGTTTTCGTTGAAATGCTCTTCCATTAAAGCTCGTTTAAAATGAAAGGTGGTCATCAATGCCTGAAAAGCGATCTCTCCGGTTTCAGCATTCAGGATAGTAACGGCTTCGTTACTTTCACCCAGAATATCTTCCATTGGTGTTGAAGAATAGAAAGAGATGTAAGCATTTTTTGAAATGTATTTCCCTTGGCTAAAGACGCTAACCGATGCTCCAAGCAGGATCAGCAGTAAAAAGTTTTTTACCATTTTTTATCGTTTTGAAATGAAAATACCCTTGAAATGTTAAATCCGAGATGAATACCCCCGTCGAGCCAATCGCTGGTTGTCTGCGGAATGAAAGTGCCTTCGCGCATTCCCTGCGAATTGGTGAGCATAATCTGGAAGACATGACCTCCGGTTTCAATGTCAACACCTACCGATGCCGAGTTGTAATAGCGTGTGTCAAGGAATTTGGCGTTCGGATTATATGTATAATAGTATTCGGCATTCAGCGAAAGCCGTTTGCTTAGCTTATACCTTGCGCCTGCACCCATCGAATAAATGTCATTCTGATCGAGTTCTGATTTAACAAGGTTCCGGTGAATGAATGTTGGTGAAAGCTGGAACGAAAAATTATCGGTAAATTTTCGGGCAATCAGTAATTGGTGTACATACGCCATTCTCGACGAAAAATAGTTTTTTGCCCCTTCAGGCCGCGTCGGAAACTTCAATGTATTCATCTCAACCGACGTGAAATAACTCAGCGATACAGGCATCACTTTTGCTCCTGATGACTGGCGCAATAACCTGAGTTTGGCAAAGGCATCGTAAGTTTTATTATAGCTGCCACGACCAACACCAAGCATCAACCAATCTTTTAATCCATATTCCAAACTGAAATGAATGACTGATTGATCAAGGCCCCAAAGTCCGTAGGCTCCGTTATTCAGTGTGCCAAAGCGGTGCGAGATGCGGAAGTCGAGCTGCTTCTCTTTCATTTGTTCAATCGAATGTCCGTTGATAATTCGGCTTGCTTTAAAGGTTGCCGTGGCATAATTGGTAGTTGGTTTCGTTTCGGCGTTTAGCAGCGCATCTAAATCCTGACTAAAAGCTTTTCCTGAGAAAACAATCAGAAAAAATAGTCCGAAGAAAATGATTTGTAGGTGTTTCATAAGTCAGAATTTAGTTGTTTAATTTTCCGTTGTCAATCCACTTTTGAAGTTTACTGATCTCGCAATCGGTCAGTTTTCCACCGCCCTGAGGCATTGCTGCATAGCCGCTTGTGTGTTTGATTGCGCCCATCAATTGCCCGTTATTTACGGTGATCAAAACGTCGCTGTAGTTTTCGAGTTTAATACCCGAGCCCGAGCTTGCTGCCGCAGCATTTGAATGGCATGATAAACATGATGCCTGCAAAATCGGTTTAACAGTAGTGGTAAATGTTACATTGGTTAAATCGCAGGTAGTTGATACCTGCGGATACAGAGCTTCTTCGGAGTCGTAATAGCAGCCAGTTATTGTCGTAATAAAGACAATGAAAAATATTAATGGTAGTTTTTTCATGTTCGGTGATTTAATTGTAACCCTGTTTTATCCATAATTGTACCTGATGAATTTCACAATCGGAAAGTGAATAGGCCGGTGGCATCGCCGAATAACCGGTTTTTCGTTGAATGGCACCAAGTAGTTTTCCTGACTTTGCAACAGTTTGCACATCAGAAGCTGTAAGTAATTTAATTCCTCCTGAAGGACTATTGGCACCATGACACGAAACACACGAAAGATCGATAATTGATTTGATGTGGCTGGTATAAGCAATGGTACCGGTTGTATCGCAAGGTGAAGCGCATTCTTCGTTGAGTGCTCCTCGCTTAATCCAGCTATAAATTGTATCAATGGCTGCTTTGCTTAATGGTGAATAGGGTTTCGGGGGCATAAAATCTTCGCTGGTCTGACTGGCGGTTATAACCTTATATAATTTGCTTGTTGAAGGACTTCCGGCTTTTAGCGCACTGAGCGTTTTTGTATAGCTGCTAAAATCGTATCCTTCTTTATGCGTGGTGGCATCGTGGCAACCCGAAACTGCACAACTGCTCATTAAAATGGGTTGAATGTCGCGATCGAAACAAGCCCACATTGTTCCTGATTTCGGTTCTCCGTTGTTTCCTTCAGTATTACAGGTTGTTTCCTTTGCACCCTGTTCTATCCATAATCTGATTAATGTTCGTTTCTCAGCAGGTAGTGCATTGTCTGGAGGCATTAATTCAAACGTACTTGTAATTGCTTTATATGCCTTGCTTTTATCAGCATCCCCCGGAGTAATGGCTTTCATAATTCCTGAGTAATTACTAAAGTCAAGTCCGGCATCGCCACGAGTACTGCCATGGCAGGAGGCACAGCTATTCTGAAAGATGGGGAGAATTTCGCTTTGGAAACATACTTCGGGAAGTTGATCAGCCGGAAGACCTTCGTGTTTACATGAATTCGCTAGGAAAAGTACAGTCAGTAGCGAGAATGCAGCTATCACTGAAAAAAATCTCATTCGCGTTAACGTCATAGTTTTGAATTTTGGGTTGAACATTTGCAGGAGAAATCCTGACAAATCTGTACCCTAAACAATGCTAATTTGTTAAAGTTCCGCTATCTCGGCAATAAAACTGATTTTAACTTTTTTTATAGGTTGTTTTGGCCTTTCGGCTGGTTAATAGAAAGGCATCATTTTGATGACTTCGCCTTTTGTAGTAAGGTATTCACCCATCAGGTTGGCAGTCAGGCACGAGTGAACGGGGATAATTTCAATTAAATTTCCAGGCTTAAAGTATTGCAAATCGCGTGGAGTAATCTTTAAAATGCCGTGCTCCTGCGAAAGTCCGTGCAGGTAGTTCTTCTCGTCAAGCAAAATTTTCTGGCCTTCGTGTTCAATAACAATGCGGCCAAACAGCGGTTTCCCATCGATGTTTATTATCGAATCTTTAGCGAAATGTACCGCACCACCGTAAATTACCACTTCGTTTCTTGACGGATGCACTGCAACAACCGGGCAAACCATGCGAATTGCTATGTCACTTAACTGGCAGGAACCAAGTTTGTATTGCATCAAATCGTAGAAAACAAAATTACCTGGCCTGATCTCGTCAATGCCATCAAATTTGTCACAAATACTGCATGATGGTGTGTCGCCAAGCGAAATCATTAACTCAGGCCATTCCGCCGAATAACGTGCTTTTAATGATTTCATTTTCAGTAAGGCATCAAAATGTCTGCTGTAAATGTCGTTGGTCGAATTGGCATGATAAGTATGCCCGGTATGCGCCAGAAATCCTTTAAACTGGAGTAATGGTGATTTCTGAATTCCTGCTAAAAGCTCATCGATGAGTTGTGTCCGGTGAGCTTCAATTCCGGTTCGGTTATATCCGGTATCAATTTTAATGAAAATGCCGGTATGCCAGGTTATTTTCTCCTGAAGTGCTTCAAGTCCTTCTGTATTTTCAATCAAAAGGTTCAGGTTTATGCGGCCGGCTAACTCATTCATTTCCGGAATTTCCGGGATGTTTACCGAGAAAGCAATGGTAATGTCATTCCATCCAAACTCTGCAAAATAGATGGCCATGGTTAGCGATGAAACCGTAATACTTTTGACTCCGGCTTCACGAAACCATTCACCAATTTCGGCTGATTGATGTGTCTTGAAATGAGGGCGGAAATTCAGTCCATAATCAATTGCCTTTTGGGCCATATTTTGAATATTTCGCCGGGCAATTTCTTCGCTAAGCAGCAATGTAGGCTTTGTAATTTCCATTTCAGGATAATGAACAGGATAACATTTTTTCAATAAACGTTCTAAAATAATCAATATTTCTGAAAACAAAAGACATGGAAAAAGAAAAGGAGCCAAACTGCGGCTCCTTACGTGTTATTCTCCAAGAAATATTGTTTGTGCCCTGTTTGGACCAACCGAAGCAATTGTAATCGGTACTCCAACTTGTTCCTCTATAAAGTTGATGTAGTTGTTAAACTCTTCGGGGAATTCATTCTGACTGGTGAGTTTAGTCAGATCGGCCTGCCATCCGGGTAATTCAACGTATACAGGTTTAACATCGTCGTTTAATTCGAACGGAAATTTTTCAACAATTTCTCCGTTAATCTCATAGCCGACACAGATTTTAATTGTTTCAAATTTATCCAGAACGTCGGCTTTCATCATAATTAATTCGGTTACTCCATTCAGCATAATCGAGTATTTCAGAGCAACCAAATCGAGCCATCCGCAGCGGCGTGGTCGTCCGGTTGTCGATCCGTACTCGCGGCCAACATCGCGCATGTCTTGTCCATCCTGGTCGAACAGTTCAGTTGGGAAAGGACCCATACCTACGCGGGTACAATATGCTTTGAAAATACCGTAGACATTGCCGATTTTGTTTGGCGCAATTCCCAGTCCGGTGCAGGCTCCGGCACAAATAGTGCTTGAAGAGGTGACGAAAGGATATGATCCAAAGTCAATATCAAGCATCGTTCCCTGGGCACCTTCGGCCAAAACCGATTTTTCAGCAGCCAGGTTATCGTTAATTAAATGCTCGGTATCAACAATGTTGAAGGTTTTCAGAACCTCAATGGCTTTCATCCATTCCTGCTCGGTTTCGGCAAGTTTCGAAGCATAATCGAATTTATAGAACTTATCGAGCAAATCTTTATGAGCTTGTACTCTTACGGTATATTTTTCTTCGAAATTTTCAAATAAATCGCCAACACGAAGGCCGTCGCGACCAATTTTATCGCGATAGGTTGGCCCGATTCCTTTTAAAGTAGAGCCGATTTTCGTTTTCCCTTTTGCTTCTTCCGAAGCCGCATCGAGTAACTTATGCGTTGGAAGGATAAGGTGGGCTTTTTTAGAAATATAGAGCGTTTTGTGCAAATCAACATTGTGTTTGCTGATAGATGCAATTTCCTTTTCGAAAGTGATTGGGTCGATAACAACACCGTTGCCAATTACATTTAATTTGTTTTCGTGGAAAATTCCGGAAGGAATTGTATGCAAAACCTGTTTAAAGTCGTTAATTTCCAGCGTGTGGCCTGCATTTGGTCCACCCTGAAACCGCGAAATAATATCGTATTTGGGTGTTAAAACATCAACAACTTTTCCTTTACCTTCGTCGCCCCACTGGAGGCCTAACAAAACATCTACTTTCATTGGTATCTAATTTGTTTTTAATGGTCGTTTGAAACCCGCACCAGCATTGCATTGCGCGTGTTCGTATTTTATGGTTTGTTTAAACACGATAAACCGCGAAAACTGAAAGGTTATTTTCAATTTTCACGGATTATTTATTTTATAACTGCGATAAAATCACAAATTATTACCAATGTAATTTTAAAAATCAGCAGTAAAAGAATCTGATATTGAAATTGTTTTTATTCGGTTAATAATTGACTTGAACCGTCGTTTTTATTTATTGAACTGACCGTAAATGTATAGGGTGTGGTGAGATAATTTAAAATCGTTTTTTAAGCAAATATCTTCAATGATTTCTTTGAGCCGTGGATCGTTAAATTCGGTGAGCGAGCCGCTACGCAAATCAATCAGGTGGTCGTGTTGAAGTATAGCGTACGCTTTTTCAAATTGAGCAATGTTTTTGCCAAACTGATGCCTGATTATAAGTTTACAGTCGAGCAGCAAATCCATTGTATTATACAGGGTGGCCCGGCTCACTCTGTAATTTTTGTTTTTCATCGAGATATACAGCGACTCGATGTCAAAATGTCCTTCACGCGAATAGATTTCTTCCAGGATGGCAAATCGTTCCGGAGTTTTACGATGTTCGTGTTCTTCAAGGTAATCGATAAACATGCGTTTGACCGCTTCTTTCGTCTTTTGGTTATTCATATTTAAACCAATTAAGAATAAGTTTCAAAAATAGTTTTTTTTTAAGACTTTAGAAGGTGCGGGCGATTAATTACTGAATTTTTTCGATTCGCTCAACAGTATCCATCCCTTTGATTTTCATGAGTCGGGCCATCAGATCATTCAAATCCTGAACACTGTGAATATAAAGATAGAGGTCTCCTTCAAAGATTCCGTCGTGGGTATCAAAATGAACGGTGCGCATGTTGATATTACTTTGTTTGGAGATGATTGTCGTTATTTCGTTGACAATTCCAACACGATCAAACCCACTTAGTTTAATGCGACAGAGATAGGAGAGTCGTTTAAACTTAGTCCATTCGGCAGTAATAATGTTGTCGCCCTGCTGAGTCATTAATTTCAGCGCTTCGGGACAATTACGCTTATGAATAATAACCTGCACCTCGTCGGAAACATATCCAACCACATCGTCACCGGGAATTGGATTGCAGCATTTGGCCAATGTGTAATTCAGTTCCTCCGGATCTTCTTTCAGGATAAAAGGCGCTTTTTTATTGATTTTCCCGGTCTGATTGGGTACAGGTTCTTCTTTTTTTGCTGAAAATGAAAGTTTCCAGAATTTGGCCAACTTATTTTCTCGTCGGGTTTGTAAAACTTCATCCAAATTGTCGAGTTCAAGAAACCCCATACCTACCTGGGCATACAACTGTTCTTTGTTGGTTAGGCCATAGTAGGCGCTCAATTTTTTAAGTGTATCTGATGAGGGAATGATTTTATATCTTGAGAGTTGATCCTCAATAATTTTACGACCTTGTTCAATGTGCTTTTTTCGGTCGAGTTTAAACGACTGTTTTACTTTGGTTTTTGCTTTTGCGGTGATAAGAAAACTCAACCAGCTAAGTTGTGGTGTTTGTGTTTTCGATGATAAAATCTCGACCTGGTCGCCGCTTTGAAGTACATGCGATACCGGAACCAGTTTGTGGTTAATTTTGGCACCAATACAATGATTTCCAAGCTCAGTGTGGATTTCGTAGGCAAAATCAATTATGGTGGAGTTTTTGGGCAGGTTCACCATTCTCCCCTTAGGTGTGAAAACAATAATTTCCGAGGAGAAAAGGTTCATTTTAAATTCATCCAGGAACTCAAGTGCATCCGATTCGGGATTTTGGAGCATCTCTTTAATCTTCTGTAACCATCGATCAAGCTCGTTTTCAACATCATTGATGTTTTTATATTTTGAATGAGCTGCAAATCCGCGTTCAGCAATCTCATCCATGCGTTCGGTGCGGATCTGAATTTCGACCCATTTCCCCTGCGGTCCCATTACTGTAACATGCAGCGCTTCATAACCGTTGGCCTTTGGAATGGTAATCCAGTCGCGAATCCGGTCGGGCTTGGGTTTGTAAATATCAGTTACCAATGATAATATATCGAAGCACTGTCGTTTTTCCGATACATTGGGTTTAGGTTTGAATACAATTCGAACAGCCAACAGGTCGTAAACTTCATCAAACGAAACTCCTTTGGTCTGCATTTTATTCCAGATCGAGTAGATTGACTTAAGCCGTTCGGTGATGGTATATTCTACTCCCTCTAATTTCAGTTGTTCGTTTATGGGTCGTATAAATTCTGTTACCAGGTAATCGCGTTTCTCACGCTGGTTTTGTAACCGAAATTGAATCTGGTTATAAGCATCCGGGTGTTTATATTTTAAACTCAGATCTTCGAGCTCAGATTTTATGGCATACAATCCGAGTCTCAATGCCAGCGGGGCAAAAATGTATAG
>JACCEE010203044.1_pt1 | contig 12230 bp, 6 predicted proteins | sample 7449931 | NCBI WGS metagenome assembly JACCEE01 (sample SAMN15323457, study PRJNA562643) | freshwater metagenome | isolation source: river surface water | place: USA:Blue River Watershed | collected 2017-08-19 | reverse complement strand
TCTGCGTAGATCCGCCCGTCTCAACATCGGCATCAATCTTAGTCGTAACATCTATATAAATATATTGATCAGGAATAGATGATGTACCCTTCTGTGAGAAGGTTGCCGTTGTCGATGCGGACGCTGTACCATCCATTCCGGGAGCCGCATCCCCTGTGATCGAAACCGTCGCGTTGTTACCGGCCAGAGCTGTTATGTCCGCATCAGAAATTAACCCGGAATAGATTGACGAATTGATTGTCTTCGCCGTCGATAGGGCTGTAAGATACGCTTGGTCCTGCTCCGCCGAGACATAATAGCGATTACGTGCGGTCAGTGTCACCATCATCGCCGAACTGATCAGAATGACCGAGACAGCGAGGATAATGAGAACGATAATCAACATACCGCCTCTTCTGTTGTGGACACCTCTGTTGTCGTTCCCTCTGTAGCCGATTTTGGTGGTTGTAGGGCTCTTCATGGCAAGCCTCCGTTCAGATTTGTATGATTATCACACATGTAGTTCATTTCACTACTATTATATAAGAATACGCGCGCTTTTCAACGAATTAATTGTGAATTGTGCAGAATTGTTACAATTTTTGGATATAATTAAGTGGGTTTATTCACAGTTTCTTCGAATTACTTATAAAGAGGTGATATCAATTGGATAAGTACACCATCGCCCTCGCAGGCGGAGGTTCTAAAGGTATCTATCAGATCGGCGCATGGAAGGCGTTGCAAGAGTTGGGAATCGAGTTTGAAGCGGTAGCAGGCACTTCGATCGGCGCGATTAATGCCGCCTTCATGGCACAGGGGGATATTGATCGGGCCATCTCCATGTGGCGCAATATCCGCTTTGATCAATGCATTCGTCTCCCTGAAGACGCGGTTCTCGCCTCAGATAATCTTTTGTCACTACCCCATGCCGGGATGCTTCTTAAGGAAGTTTTCGGGCATGGGGGTGTCGATCAGGCACCGCTTAACCATTTGTTGGAAGCCTATATATCCCCTGCGGAAGTGTACGCTTCTGATGTTGACTTTGGCCTTTGTACCTTCTCTGTCGCCCAACGAAGCGGCCGCAAGCTCTGGAAGAGAGCGATTCCGCAAGATGATTTTCTCACCTATCTTCTTGCAAGCTCCGCCCTGCCGGGACTGAAGCCGGTAAAGACCGGTGACGGAACCTTCCTGGACGGCGGAATTGCCGATAACTTGCCTTTTGATATGCTGCGACGTCGTGGTTTTCGCAATATTATTGCGATCGATATGCGAAAAGCCAGATACCGCTCGGTCGAGACGGATCGAATCCGGATCGCGCATATCTGCAACAGTCAGAGTCTGGGATCTCTCATGGACCTGACACCGTCGATCATGTCGCGCAACTTCGAACTCGGATACCTGGACACATTGAAGACGTTTGGCGTTCTCGACGGTATCCATTATGCTTTCCCGGTGGTTGAGTATCGGGAGTTCCTGCAAGAATCCGAGGAAGGTCTGATGGCCGGCTTCGAGGAGGCGGCTCTTGTGTATGAGATTCCGCGCGATCGAATCTATTCGATCGATGAGTTTCTTCTGGAACTCAAGGAGTGCAGAAGAATCGCTACGCTCAAGTACGAAGCCGAAAGAAACCGTATTGACGCGGACGGGATTATCGCCGCGGTCCGGAACGGTTCTCTGAATCGGCTTCGCACGATGCCATCCGGCATTCGTCTTGCGCTCTTGATGGAAATGATGACAGATATGCGTAAGGATGGCGGCTCCGGCTCGATCCCTTTGCGTTTCTTCCAGAACATGGATCTGGCAGCAGACGCGTTGTTGCGCCTGAATGACTGATACGTCGGCTTATATCACCGGAGTCTCGGGGAGTTCTCCCTGCTCTTGTGGTATATCCAGAGTGATTTCCGGAACAACCTCCGGAACGAAGGGTTTTCCCTCGACGCCGTAGGTCAGGAATTCTTCCTCCCTCTCTACGATCAATCGCGCTGAGCCGGGATCAACCAGGCGCAAAGAGACCGCCGCGAAAAACTTTCCTTCGGGCGTCTTCTTCATCCGCATCCTTCCCTGGACCATATGGTGTTCTTCACAGTGCCACAGGGAGAAACCTGATTTCTTCAATCGAAACCACGGAATATCTGTGTCGAGTTCCCGATCACACGCCGGGCATCGTTCTCCGGGTCTCGCCTCGTGCTCGAAACACGCCGGCCAAGTCGTAAAGGCCTCACTTCGACGTGTCGTCTCCGCATGAAGGTCCGGATTCTGCAAATACGGACGTATCTTGAAGGTAACAAGCTGATCGAAGGGAATATCGGTGGGTCGGCGCCGCTGTCCGGTCTTCTCTGTCATCTTCGCCGTATCCAGAAGGAGCAATAGCTCTCTGAGGATGTGCCCGGTATATTCCGCGTCACGATGCGCGGCATGGAAATCGTCGTGTTTGGGGATGTGAAGGAAATCCACCGCATATTCAACGCTGCGCTGGTTGGTCACGCCCTCCGCGATTCTCGCGAAAAGCGGCTGTACATCCAGAAAGAGGGTGTTGAGTATTGGTTCCATCTTATGGAGTCGAAGATTCGCTTTGAGGATCGACAGGTCGGAGTTTCCCCACCCGCACAAAATATAGTCTTCCCCGCACCATACGCGAAAAGCATCGTACGCGTCCGGAAACCGGATGCCGAACTTCAAATCAGAGGACATCTTGTTCGTGACGCGTGAGACATTCTTATTCATCACGGTGTAGTGGCTCGGGCGTATCGTCACATGAAAAGGCTTACTCAGTTGATATCCTCGCTCCGTTAGTGACAGCTTCACAGCCCCGATCTCGATTATCTCTCCGGGAAGCTCCTTGGGATCTATGTCTGTCTTGATCCATGGAATCGGCTGGTTCCACTCAAGATCGATGATTACATAAGAGGTTGCCGGATGGTCGATTTCCGTAAACGGATATGCGTTAGGATGAAGCACGATTTTGTCTCTCCTCTTGGTTGAGATTGGGGTCACTTTTTCTCGCGGGAATGAGGGCTATGATTCGCTTGTGAAGACATATGACAACAAAAATGATCCACGCGAAGATGCTGAGAAGCACTCCCGCAATAAGACCTCGCGGCACAAAGGACAGATGAATCTCATGTCGGCCGGCGGGAAGTTCAACTGCCAGCAATGCGTCATACGCACGCACGGTATTCGCAGGCATCCCGTCGACCGTTGCGGTCCAACCATCATCGAAAGGCACCGTAAGAAGCAGCAGATGTCCATCGGGTACGTTCACGGTTCCCGAAAGTGAATCCGATGAATAGCGTATCTCTTCGAGCGACGAATCGGAAAGAACCCCGGAGGAATAATCCAGAGCATCCGCGTCAACTGTCGCCGTCGAGATGCGTATCTGCCCCGTCGCGCCCTTTTCAACAACAATGCGCACTTCGATCCCCTCTGGATTCTCGGGAAGTACTCCGCAATCGACAATCTGTCCTGCGATGGGATACAAAATACTCTGTTCTGCTTTGCCGGTCTCCGGATCGATCGCCGAGACAAAAACAACGTAGTCCATATCGGTATCGACATGGAGAAGCAGCCGGCCACCCGGAGCGTAATATATCGGCCGAAATCCGTAGGTTGAGGAGACATACGGAGATACAATCCGGAACTGGTCGACAGAGTCTCCCACGCTCAGGTTGCCCCGGTTGATTTCGGTTCTTTCAACGGGCAGATAGGCACCGACGACTCCCATCGCAGAGAGAAGAGAATTCGAATTCTCAAATGGAGTCATCGCGGGATCCATCGCATAATTCAACTGATCTACAGGCACACAGTACCCTACCGGAAGTACCCGTTCATTTTGCGTGATTTCGTATCCGCCATACATGTAATCCTGCCTTTTGGCGAATACATCATCGGACGACACGTCGCTGTCCGACGTCGCCGGCAAATTGAGATATTCATCAACACTAACGCCCTCCGTATAGGTAACGACATTGCCGACGCCGAGCAAACGTGACGATACCTCCGTCAGACCCTCAATCCACACCTCATACAGTCCGTTATTTCCGAACCCAAGTCCCGCAAGAAAGCGGACGGTCGATTGAGGTGTCGTGGATAGAAAGGAGGGAATCGATTTGAGATCGAATATCGCGCCGTCATTTCCGGTTTCCTCCGGCAGCAAGGCGGTTCGAGTGAATCTGCCCTGATCGATAATATCGATGTCCTGCGATATGGTATCAGCATGCTGTGCATAGGACTCGTAATACGTGAAGTGCTCATTCTCCGAAATGAACGCCAATGCAAATTCTCCGGATAGAAAGACTTCGAGGATAACAAGATAGAGAAGAAATTTCTGCGGCTTACTGCGATTGGGAGAACCCTTGACAAGGTACGTCAGTGCGATGCCGTAGAGAATCATAAAGGCCGCAGAACCATAAAGAAGCCAGGGTTCGAGTTTGGTCTGTGACGAGAAATTCAGGAGTATCAAATACGAGAGCGCGAAAAATACCGAGGCAATCACGGCTTCCCGACGAATATTTTCGAGATGGATGAACAGCTCCGCTGCCATATAAAGCAGGAGAAAAACAAGAAGAAAGGCTTGGCGATACGGAATCTGATTCGTATTATGCATGCCGTGCCACAGGAAATTAAGATAGGGGTTGGCCATCGAGACGAACAGGAAAAAGCCCATGATGCCCATGAGAAGGCGGTTGCGAAAGGGTATGCCCGCACAGAAAAAATACAAAGGGATCAGAAGGAACAGCAATACCCCGCAGGCGACATTCGGCAAGCCCTCCCGGATGACCGGATCCGCGTGAAGGAGAAATCGCGAAAGTATGTCGAAGAAGGCAAAGCTGTTCTCGATTGTCGGTGTCATCTTCTCTGTGGCCGCAGCTGTTTGACCGAGCGAGAGTATGGTCGGCACCAGAAAAATTCCGGCCATAGCGGCTGACAGTACAGAGCACCAGGCAAAACGCAAAAACGTCGGGAGAAAAGGTTGCGCCCGGAATTTGCTTCGGGCTTCCGAGTAAAGGACGAAGAAGAATACCGCGAGGAAGATACAAACGAAGAATCCGAAATAGAAATTGCCCGAGATAATAAGGAAAAGAGAGACGATAAAGAGAATGACCTTCTTCTTCTCTATCAGGCGCCATACGCCGAGGACCACCAGCGGAAGGAGAACAATTGCGTCCATCCACATCACCGCCCAGAAATACGAGAGGACGAATCCGGAGAGCGCGTATAGCGTGGATAAAAGGAGAATCATCGGCCCTTCTCTTCTCTCTTTGCCGTAGAAAAGCAACGAGAACGAAAGTCCGGATAATCCTACGCGAAGAAGGACCAGGATCGCGATCGCGTCGGATAGATTCTTCTCCGGGAAGAAAAGGAGGAGAAGATTCAAAGGGCTCGAACAGTTATAGGTGAGTATGGGCCAGAAATCACTTCCGAGTCCAATATTCCAGGTGTAAAACAAACTGTCTCCCGAGAGAATTTTGCGGCGGAATTCCGCGAGTATCGGCGCGTACTGGTGAAACAAATCGCACGTCAGAATTGTATTCCCGCCGACAGGATGGATTCGAAGGGAGAAGAATGCCATCCCGAGAAGAAATACAGGCAGCAGGAACGCCGCCCACAAATATTCGTGCGGGATCCCTCTCACCTCTGTCGTCATCATACGCTTCAGACGATCATTCATCGATTGCTCCGCCTTCTTCCTCGCCGGGTGTCTGCTCCATTACGGTGTCCTGTACAGCCGGCGGATTGATTTCTCCTTCCGGCGCCTGTTCAGCCGTGGCAAGATCTCCGCCGGGTCGACGGCGCGAGATAAATTTGCGCAACAGAGGAGGCAGAACGGCTAACGCGAGGAAAATCATAAATGATCCCAGAGAAATTAGGCCACCGATCTTCATCCCCTCCGGCAGATACGTCATATGAATCTCATGAGTTCCAACCGTAAGATCTATGGCCGTTAGGGCCTCGCCCACCGGGATGAGTTCAACTGTCCGGCCGTCTACCGTGGCACTCCAACCCTTGTCATACGGTACCGTCAGAAGCAGTGTGCCCTGTGTCTTAACATCAATCGTGCCCTGTAATGATGTCGAGTCTATGCGGGTGACCTGAAGTTGTTGATCGTCCAAAGAATCAACCATCGATCGGTAGGCCTCGTCATTCATCGAGTAACAGTACAATGTGAACTGTTCCGCCGCCGGGCTGTTCCAGGTGAGCACGACCTCTTTATCTCGTTCCGGCGCATAGATTCCGATATCAATAATCTGTTGTGTGCGAACTTCCGTCGTTTTGGAGGAGCGGGTGCCGGTCTCGGGATCTGTCTCGGTAACCGTAACTGACGGAGCCTTCGAGGCCTGTACATAGATATACATATGAGATCCGACGGTCTTCGCGTCCGGTGCGAATGAGATCTCCGCTTTGGTCTCGGCCTCGGTAATCCGATAGACATATCCGCTTACGGGATTCTCCGAAATCATGGACATATTGGTCGTCTGCCGGGTCAGAATGCTGCCGTCGACATAGATCGTTTCAGCACCCAAAGCTTTCAGAAACAAGTTCGTAGTAACAAACGGATGATTGCGGTTCTCCGTCCGAAATTCCGTGATAGAGGATGGAACCATGTAACCGACGGAAAGAGCATCTTCGTTGCGGAAGACTCGAAGATCTTCATTGGATACCTCTGAAAATCCCGAAGGAATCGGAGAGGCGTCATTGACGTCGATGAAATACTCAATCCCGAAAAGAGTCGCAGTCACAGGAGTCAGGCCATAATTACGTACGCCGTTAATTCCGTTATTATGAAAACCGAGACTGCGCATGAATTGGACGAAGGACTCGTCCGCCGTCGATGAAAATACCGACATCCCCTTCACATGATAAAGTGCCGGTTGATTACAGATGAAGGCGGGATACATCTCCGTGCGAAAAAAGGCGTCGGTATCCGTTGCGGAGGCTTGTTCGACAAAAGCCGTTGTCTCGGCACCTTTCTTCCCGTAAAAATCCCAGCCGGTGAAGCCTTCGTGCATCGAGACCAATCCGACGGTTGACTGCGTCGCAACCAGAAGCTCGATAAGTATGACGGAGCATAATGCGTAACGTTGGGCTGTGACAGAGTGTCGTCCGATGAGAATCATCCGGAGAACCGCGGCGTAAGCAATGACAAAAAGCAGCGTCACATAAAGCGCAATATCGCTCTCCCCTTCCTCGGCGAATTTGCCGTAGAGGATCAGATAACCGACAGCGGCCGCGGCCGCAACCGTCACTTCATTCAGGGAGAAGGATTTGAGGTTTCGCAGAACCCGGTATCCCATAATCACGATGAGAAAGGACATCAGGAATGCCTGGCGGAAGGGTATCTGGTTCGGGAAATGGAAGCCGTGCCAGATGAAGTCCATGATACGGCTCGAGAAGCTGAAGTATAGGAAAGCCATGAGAAGACCGTACGCAATCTTCTCGCGGAGAAGAATTCTCTTGCACAGAAAAAACAGCGGAATCATCAGAGCCAGAAGAACTCCTGTATAGACATTGGCCATTCCGTCTCGAATATTCGGGTTGCTGACGACAAAAAAGCGCCCGAAAAAGTCGAACATCTCCTGCTTGAGTGCCCAATCCGTCGGAAAGGTATCCCCCGTCGCCGAAGATTCCTTCAGAGTCATCCAGGTCGGATACAGCAAAGCGGCGGCCGATCCTCCGGCCAGTGCCGCATACAGGGCAAAACGCCAGAGTGACGAGAAGAAGTTGCGGATCGTCAGGCGGTCGAACAGGCTCACATACAAAACAGGAGCGTAGAGAATCAGGAAGAAGCAGACAAAATAGGCCGCATAGTAATTCGACCAGATTACGAGAAAGAGAGAGATAAAGAAAAGAACCGGCTTCTTATCCCTCATCATTCGCCGCAGGCCCAGAATAACCAGCGGAAGTAGCATCAGAGCATCATGCCACATGATGTTCCAAAAATATGAAAGCACCCAGCCATTCAAGGCATATACAGCCGCAAAAACACTGAGAAAGAGGTCTTCTCTTCTGCGGTCGATATCCCGTAGGAGCAGTGCTGTGAAAAGACCGGTCAGTCCGACACGCAGGCATACGACGAGGGCAATTCCATCCGACAGGAATTTCTCCGGGATCGGGAGCAACAGAAGGTTTAAGGGGCTCGCCGCATAATTCGCAAACACCGCCCAGAAGTTCGAACCTAAGCTGACATTCCAAGAGTAGAAAAGGCTGTCGCCGTGAAGAAGTTTGTCTCGAAGCTCCGCGACAAAAGGAGCATACTGATGATAGAGATCGACCGTCAGAATCATCTTCGTTCCGAACGGATGCACTTGCTGAACAATGAAAGCGGACAGAATGAATAGAAACGGAATCAAAAACGAAAGTCCCAGGAACTTCGTCGATCGTTTGCGCTCAGGACTGAGACGATTCCATACGGGAATTCGCATGCTTCATGTCTCCTTTGTTGAATCCACATTTTATACTAATTTGCTACTTTTATCGGAAGCATTCTTTTGGTATTCTATCATATCCGGACGTGGTAAAAAACAGTTGTCTACGCGACAGCTTTTTGCAGCAATGGCACGTGTAACAAGAAAGAAACACAATATGTTGTGTATGTGACTTGATTTTACCACAAGATGAAGGTTTAATAAGAATACCCAATCATGGATCCCGATGCAAAATTGCAGCGAAGGATTCGCGAAGACTCATAGATCCCATGTTTTTCGCGGTCTGTGAGAGGTCAATCAAAGGAGGTTTATATGATCGCCAGAGTTTTGAAAAGGGACGGCCGACAGGTTCCCTTTAATATTGAGAAGATTGCTGTCGCAATTCGCAAGGCTTTTGAGGCCACAGGCGAAGCGAAGGGACACGCGGAGGATCTTTCCCTGGATCTTGCCGTTCGAACGAGTGAGTATCTCGAACTACAGGGGATTGCCGTTCCCAAGATCGAAGAGATTCAGGATATGGTCGAACATGTGCTCATGGAAGAAGGCCTTGTGGAGACGGCGAAGGCGTATATTCTTTATCGTGCCGAACGATCGAGAATTAGAGAGAAGAACACTCGTTTGATGCGAACATTGGATGATATCGTCAATTCTGAGTCGAAGAACAGCGATTTGAAGCGGGAGAACGCGAATATCGACGGCGACACGGCGATGGGGTCGATGCTGCGTTTTGGCTCCGAGAGCGCGAAAGCCTATTATAAGTCGTATATGTTGAAGCCGGAGCATTCGCGGGCACACGAGGCCGGAGAGATTCACATTCACGATCTGGATTTCTATTCGTTGACGATGACCTGCTGTCAGATCGATCTTCTGAAGCTTTTCGAGGGCGGTTTCAATACCGGGCACGGTCACCTTCGTAAGCCCAAAGATATTCGCAGTTACTCGGCGCTTGCCTGTATCGCGATTCAATCCAATCAGAATGATATGCACGGAGGCCAATCCCTGCCGAATTTCGATTATGTGATGGCTGACGGTGTTCGTTGTACCTTTATTAAGGAGTATCGCAAGGCATTCGCGGGAGCGTTGGAGCTTCTTGCCGGAATCCCCAGCGAAATTTCGGAGCCGAAGATAAAGGCCGCGATCCTCCGGCTTGATAAGACAAAGGATATGCGGCCCGAGCTTCATCCGTCCGAAGACTTTGATCTCGCTTTCCAGGCGGAGATTACAAAGGATCTGCCGGATCTGGATAATATCGACAACGACCTGATGCGTCGTCTTTTTGCCTATACAAGAAAACACTCCGTGGAAGAGACGGACCGGGCGACCTTCCAGGCCATGGAGGCACTGGTTCATAACTTCAATACGCTGCACAGTCGCGCGGGAGCTCAGGTCCCCTTCTCTTCGATCAACTACGGTACCGATACTTCGCCGGAAGCGAAGATGGTGATCCGTAATCTCCTGATCGCGACGAAGAACGGGTTGGGCAACGGAGAGACTCCGATTTTCCCGATACAGATTTTCCGATGCAAGAAGGGAATTAACTTCGATCCGGGTGATCCGAACTACGATCTTTTCGAGCTCGCGTGTGAGTGCTCGGCCAAGAGGCTTTTCCCGAACTTCTCTTTTCAGGATGCTCCGTTCAACCTGCAGTATTTGAAGGAAGGCAAACCGGAAACCGAGATTGCATACATGGGTTGTCGTACGCGTGTCATCGGCAATGTTTACGACCCGGAGCGCGAGATCACCTTCGGTCGCGGCAATCTCTCCTTCACTTCGATTAACCTTCCCCGTCTGGGTATCCAGGCAAACGGCGATGTGGAGACTTTCTATCGTCTTCTTAACGAGAAGATGAAGCTTGTCTCCGATCAGCTCAACGAGAGAATGCTCGTGCAGGCTGCAAAGCATGTGTATAACTTCCCCTTCCTGATGGGCGAGCATTGTTGGATTGATTCGGAGAAACTCGGTCCGCGCGACGCGATCGAACAAGTCATTCGACACGGATCGCTGTCGATCGGGTTTATCGGTCTGGCGGAGACGCTGATCGCATTGACCGGCAAGCACCACGGCGAGAGCGAAGATTCGCAAAAACTTGGCCTTGAGATCGTGACCCATATGCGTTCTTATTGCGACGAAATGGCGGCGAAAACCGGTCTCAATTACTCCCTTCTGGCGACTCCCGCCGAGGGACTGTCCGGCCGATTCCTGCGGATCGATAAGAACCGGTTCGGCAAGATTAAGGGAATCACCGACAAGGAGTATTATACGAACAGCTTCCATATCCCGGTGTACTACAACACGACGATTTTCAATAAGATCCGTCTCGAGGCCCCCTATCACGCCCTCACCAATGCCGGTCACATCTCGTATGTCGAGATGGATGGTGACACTGCCTCGAATCTTGAAGCATTCAAGAAGGTCATCCGTTTTATGGGCGAACAGGGCATCGGTTATGGTTCGATCAATCACCCGATCGATCGCGACCCGGCCTGCGGCTACAACGGCATCATCGGCGATCATTGTCCTTGCTGCGGCCGCGCGGAATATGAAGGAGAAGACCATCTCGGTTTTGAACGAATCCGACGTATCACCGGTTATCTTGTCGGTACGGTAGACCGTTTCAATGACGCAAAACGAGCCGAAGAACGAGATCGCGTGAAGCACGGAAAGAATTCGTAATCGCAAGTCTGTTCGAAAAATGACGTAAACCCCGGGACAGCCTGCTATCCCGGGGTTTACTTGTGTGCGTTTTTTCTGTCAGGTGAAACCAGTCCTCGAAAGACAACTTCACCTGAAGGTTGTTATACCGGGTGGCTCGCATTTTTTTTCGCGGATATTTATGTTAAAATGTGACATTGTAAAGGCAAATGCCCTGAACCGGGTCGAGAGGTTTTTAAGAAATGGAACAAAAAATCCGCGTGATCATGAATCCGTCCTCCGGACGTCAAGTGATGCGCCAAACGGTTGATGATATCATCGGATATCTTGTTGAGGAGAAGTTTATCTCTCGCGCGGATTTCTGTTATACCGCATCCAAGGATGACGCGACGCGCTATGCCGAACAGATGAAGCCGGGTGAATATGATCTTGTCCTGGCTGTGGGAGGCGACGGTACATTAAACGAAGTTGTCAACGGCTTGATTGCGGGTGGTTCCGGCACGACACTGGCAATTCTCCCGGCCGGTACGGTAAATGACTTTGCGACATTTCTCGATATCCCCGCCGACTCCTATTCGTACGCACGTATGATCATGGATAATCACACCCGCAAAGTGGATGTGGGCAAAGCGGGCGACCGGTACTTTCTCAACGTTGCCGCTGCGGGTCATCTTACAGATATTGCCTATAAGGTTCCGTCGGAGACAAAGACTTCTCTGGGCCGGATGGCGTATTGGCTCGAGGGGGCCAAAGATATTCCGGCGAATATCTTCAACGGTTTTCGTTTGAAAGCAGAGTCTGCGGAGGAGCACTTCGATCAGGATGCGCTGTTGATTCTCGTCGCAAATACAACAAGTGTCGGCGGAATGAAGAAACTTGTTCCGTATGCGCGGATCGATGACGGACTTCTCGATGTATTAATTGTCTCCAGACTCGAGTTCGGCGGTTTCCTTCCGTTGGTCGCAAAGCTTCTGATCGGAGATCACTTAAGCAATGAGAACATTACGTATTTCCAGACCGATCGTCTGACGCTTCAAACCGAGTGTTGCGACGATGTCCGGCTTGACCTCGACGGCGAAGAAGGCGGGCTTCTGCCGATCGAGATAACCTGCATCCCGGGTGCGATAAACCTTCTGGTTCCGCATCCTGAGGATGACGAAACGACTGCATAATAAC
>JACCEE011400122.1_pt1 | contig 12234 bp, 10 predicted proteins | sample 7449931 | NCBI WGS metagenome assembly JACCEE01 (sample SAMN15323457, study PRJNA562643) | freshwater metagenome | isolation source: river surface water | place: USA:Blue River Watershed | collected 2017-08-19 | reverse complement strand
CGAGTAATCGTTATAATACAGTTCGGCCTCGGGGTCGGCTTCGTGGGCAAACTGGAAGGCCAGCTTTATAAAGTCTTTGCCAATAATTTTGTAAAAGGCGCTTTGGCGATAAGTCCCATCGTCGTTAATGGCCTCGTTAACCACATCCCACCCTTTAACCTTGCCTTTGTAGCGGGTTACCACAGTGGTAATGTGGTGGCGCATGCGTTCAACCAGCTCATCGCGGGTAAGGGTGTCGCCGTGGGCGTTCAAAAAAAACCATTTGGGTACCTGCGAATGCCAAACCAGCGTATGGCCAATAATAAACATGTTGTGTTTAAGGCCAAAATCGACAAACTGGTCGGCCAGTGCAAAATCGAACGTATCGGGCTTGGGCTGAATTTCTTCAATTTTCATGCAGTTTTCGGCCACAATGGAGTTAAACTGTTGGGTAATAAGGGCCGTGCTGGCGCTGTCGCGACCCATTATTTGCGGAGCGTTCATGGCTACCCCAATCACAAATTTACCATCGAACGCCTCTTTTAACGTTGGTTCGGTAAAGGTTTTGGGAGTGCATTGTACCATAAGCAAGGAGGTTGCAAATGTTACGGTAGCTAGTTTTATGGTGCGTAGTTTTTTCATTTTAGTTGTAAGTTATTAGTTGCCGGTTGTAGGTTATAAGTTTTTGGTTACTAGTTACTGGTTATTGGTTGCTGAGCCTTTCGAAGCATGGTTGTTAGTTTTTGGTTTTGAATTTTGTTATTTGAAATTTTGGTTTTGATCTCATTTCTTGATACTTGATACTTTTCTCTTGATACTATTTTCTTCTGCGTTCAGCCAGTTCCTTTTCAATCAGCACCTCTTTTTGTTTGTTAATTTCGTAAAAGAACAGGCTAGCCACACCCAACAGGAATGTCAAAGTTGGGAACACGCTCACTGAGAGCAAAATGCCATGTACGGTGCCCTCGGATTGGGCGGCCAACTGGCCATCGTAACCAAACCCGGCTAAAATGCCCGCAACCAAAGCGCCCCCAATGCTAAGACCGGCTTTTAAACCAAATATCATAGCCGAGAAAATAATGGCCGTGGCGCGGCGGTTGTTTTTCCATTCCGAAAAGTCGGCCACATCGGCTATCATGGCCCATAGCAGCGGAATGGTTATGCCATAAAACAACCCTTGCAGAATTTGGAACAGGAACACCAAACCAATAGATGTTGGTGCCAAAAAGTAGAACGACACAAAACAGATGGCCGTAACCAAAAGCCCGGCGCCATACACATCGCGTTTGCCAAAGCGGTCGGCCAGGCGTTTCGAAAGGCTGATGCCCACTATCATAAAAATAATGCCCAGCGCGTTAAACACACTAAAGCCTGATGTAGCAGCATCTTCGGGCCATTGAAAGCCCACAAGGCCCATGCCGGTAAGCATACTGTTAATGCCGGCAATAACATTGTTGAAGCCCATGTTTTGCAAATAGGCCCCCAGTTGGGCTTCGTCTAAATAGTTCTGAAAATAGTAAACCCCCATGCCCCCGCGCAGCGACAGGGTAATAAATACCAGAATAGTAAGGCACAACATCACAATCCAGGGGCGGTTGTGGAACAAGTCTTTCAAATCCTGTTTTACGCTCGACTCCTGCTCGGGCTTTGGCACAATGCGTTCGCGGGTAGTTAAAAACGTGATGATAAACAGTACTACGCCCACCACGGCAAAAATGGTCATCACTTTTTCGAACCCAAGGGTTTGGTCGCCGTGGCCAAACACAATTACCAAAGGCAACAACAGCACTTGCACAATAAACTGGGCCACCATTACGGCCACAAACCGGTACGACGAGATGCTGTTGCGTTCGGCCATATCGCCGGTAATAACACCGCTCAGGGCCGAGTAAGGCAGGTTGTTGGCCGAGTAGGCCACCACCAACAAAATATAAGTAATAAGGGCGTAGGCCACCTTGCCGCCGGGACTAAAATTGGGGGTGCTAAAGGCCAAAATAGCCATGGCACCAAAAGGCACGGCAGTCCACAAAATCCAAGGGCGAAACTTACCCCAGCGAGTGCTGGTGCGGTCGGCAATAACGCCCATAATGGGGTTAAAAAACGCGCCAATCATCCCACCGGCAAAAATCACTGCCGAAGCCGTTGCGGGCGGAAGTTTAAACACATCGGTATAAAAGAAGGCCAAAAAGGTCATAAGGGTTTGGAAAATGAGGTTGGCCGATAAGTCGCCGAGGCTGTACCCTATTTTTTCGATAACGGATACTTTTTGAGAGGTAGTTTTCATTTAAAATAGGTTTATTGAGTAGATTTTGAAGTTTTATTTTTGAACGTTAACAGCAATGCCGCTTTCGCGAGATATGGTTAACCCGTTAGTTTTATAGCGATAAAAATAGGGGAATGCGATGTGGTGGGGTTGTAATTTTAGATATTTTGATTCTACTTTCAGATACAATAGGACGATTTCGGGATTTGTCGCCCTTGATTATCAAAAAATTCCACTCACCATAGAGTTACCTTTGTAAAAAATAGACATTCAGTTTGTTATATTTTTTGATATTTTTGTATAAAACTAAGAATATGACAGATTTTGCTGAAAAATATATAAACCCGTTTACCGATTATGGTTTTAAAAAGCTGTTTGGTGAGGAGATAAACAAGGATTTATTGCTCGACTTTTTGAACGAATTGTTGAAAGAGGAACAGGGGCAAATTAAAGACCTTACCTATTTAAAAACCGAGCAATTGGGCATTACCGATGTTGACCGAAAAGCAATTTTTGACCTGTATTGCGAAAACGAAAAGGGCGAAAAGTTTATCGTTGAGCTGCAAAAGTCGAAACAGAATTTTTTTAAGGACAGAACACTGTATTATGCCACTTTTCCCATTCGCGAGCAAGCCAAACGAGCCGATTGGGATTATGAACTAAAAGCGGTTTACACCATTGCCATATTAGATTTTACCTTTGATTCGGATAAAAAAGAAATCCAAAAATTCAGGTACGATGTAAAATTATCAGAAACTGAAACCAAGGAGGTTTTTTACGACAAGCTAACCTTCATATATTTGGAAATGCCCAAATTCAACAAAACGGTTGATGAGTTGAAAACCAGATTTGACAAGTGGATGTTTGTTATTAAGAATTTGAACAAATTGGAAAGAATCCCCGAAAAATTGAAAGAACGTATTTTTGAGAAAGTATTTGAAGCCGCCGAGATTGCAAAATTTACTCCCGACCAGGTTCGTTCGTACGAGGACAGCTTAAAATACTACCGCGATTTAAAAAACTCGTTGGATACCGCAAAAGAAGAGGGATTTACCGAGGGAATCGAGAAAGGAATCGAGAAAGGAATCGAGAAAGGAAAACGCGACATAGCAAAAAATCTATTGGTCAAAGGATATGGTATTACCGAAATAATGGAATTAACAGGATTGACCAAACAACAAATTGAAGGTCTAAAATAATTAACGCCAACTATTTTTAATGTAAGTTATAATGCTGAACGAGGTGGTATAAAAAGTCGCTGTGAACCGCTGTATTAAATCTTTACTGGTTTTTAAGCAGAGGTTAACAAAGTGAAATTCATAAAGCCTTATATTTCGGTAGGCGATTGGCCAAACTGCTTTTTAAATACGGTGCTAAAATACCCCACGCTCGAAAAACCGCACAGTTCACTTATCTCGGTAACGGTGTAGGTCTTGGTTTCGAGCAATTCCACCGCTTTGTTAAGCCGCACCATGCGTATAAAATCCGATGGCGATTGGTTGGTTAGCGCTTTAATTTTTTTGTACAAAAGCGATGGGCTCACGTTCATTTCCGAAGCAAAGGTGTCTTTATCGAAATTAGGCTCGGCCATAAACTTGGTCACCACCTGCAGGGCGTTTTTTATAAATTCATCGTTTAATTTGTTGTCCAAAATAGGTTCGCCGCTGTTGGGCCGCAGCAGTTTAAAGGCTTTCTCGCGCAGGGTTTCGCGGTTGCGGATAATCGACTTGATTTTTTGCGCCAGCAAGGTCATGTCGAACGGTTTTACCAGATAATCGTCGGCACCAAGCCCTAGGCCATGTAGCTGGTCGGTTTTTTCCGACAGCGCGGTGAGTAAAATTATGGGAATATGCGAGGTTTCGTAGGTCGATTTTACAAGGCGGCACAGCTCAAAACCATCCATCACCGGCATCATTATATCCGATACTATCAGGTCGGGTTGCTCAACACGGATAATGTCGCGGGCTTCGGCACCATTGGTGGCCGTTAATACCTTAAAGTCGGCCAGCAGGGTATGTTGCATAAACTGGCGCAGGTCATCATTGTCTTCAACCACTAAAATTTGCATTTTATTTTCAGCAACATCAACCTCAGTAAGGGTGGGGGGTGCAATGGGCGTTTCAGGGGCCGCATTGTGGGCTTTTTGTGGGGTTAAGCTGCGCACGGTTTCGGTAACAGGTATGGTAACCGTAAACACCGACCCGCTATTGAGCGCACTGGCGCAGGTAATTTGGCCACCATGCAGTTTTATTTACGTTTTAATTAAAAGCAGCCCAATGCCCGAGCCGGCCACTTTCGCATTTATGGCATTGTCGGCACGGTAAAACTCGTTAAACAATTTACGCTGGGCCATTTTATCGATGCCAATGCCAAAATCCTTCACCTCAAGCACCCATTGGTTTTTCAGTAATGTTAGGGCGATTTGTATCTGGTTATTGGGGTTCGAATATTTTATGGCGTTCGATATCAGGTTATTTATAACCTTTTGCATCATGGTTTCATCCACGGCCGTTTCGAGGCGTTGGCAAGGCGTGTTAAAGTTTATGGTAAGGTCTTTGGCCGATGCCAGGGGTTCAAATAATGCGATTTGTTGTTTAATAAACCCTACCAGTTCAATTATCACCAAATTAAGGGCATCTTTATTTACATCGGCTTTCTGAAAATCGAGCAACTGGGTGGCAATGGCCAGCATTTGGGTTACCTGTTTTCGGGCAATGCTAATGTAATAACGGCCCGATTCCGAAATACCCGGTTCTTTGTTCAGTTCATCAATGGGGGCGCTTATAAGGGTAAGTACCGTGCGGATGTCGTGGGTGGTGTTGGCAAAAAAGCGGATTTTTTCGTCGGAGTGCAGTTTGGCAAGGCGGCTACGGTATTGCCACAGCATTAAAAACACCACAATGGTTAAAAACAGGTACAATCCGGCCATAAACCACCAGGTTTTCCAAAACGGCGGAATAATGGTAATGGCAATCTGCCGCTGGCTAATAACCGCCGATTGTGAGCTGTTAAACAGTTTAATGTTTAACGTGTACCGTCCGCTGGGCAGGTTGTTATAGGTAATGGTGTGGTTGCTGGTGGGCGAGTTCCAGTTATGGTCGTAGCCTTCGAGCATCCACGAAAATTTTGACCCCGGAGCCGAGGTTCCCAAAGCCAGCAGTTCGAGCGCAAGGTTATTTTGATAATGTTTTAAGGTTAGATGCGTAACACTATCGAGCGGCTGGGTTAACACATACGAGGCGCTGTCGTAAACCGACCGTCCGGCAATTAACAAATCCTGAAAAAACAGTTTGCCTGTTTGTGGCATCTGCTTAAGGTCGGCGGGGCTGAACATAACCACCCCGTTGTTGGTGCCCCAGGCCAATTGCCCATTGCTAAGATTGCACACCGCATGGCGGTTAAACGACACATTCGATAACAGGTAAACCGACGAAAAGGTGGTTACGCGGTTATTTTGAGGATTAAAGCGGCAAAGGCCATTTTCGGTACCCAACCACAGATGCCCGTCGTACTGGGTTATGCTATTTACAAAGTTCGATGGCAGTCCGGCATCAATATCAAACTGCTCATACCTGTTTTGAGCCAGATTGTATTTTAGTAAGCCGTTGCCGCGGGTGCAAACCCACAAAACCGAATCGGTTACCAAAAGGTCTTGCACCAAAACCCCGGGCAGCAAGTTCGATAAAATGCCCGTTTCTTTGTCGAGTTTTATTAAACCATAGGTACAGCCTAATACCATTTGGCCGTTACCGAGTTCCTTAATAACATTTACCGGTTGTTGGGGATAGCTTTTAAACGTTTTTTGTGCGGGATTATAGCAATAAGTGTTGCCTTGTACGCCGGCAATCCAAAGGTCGCCATCGGAATCATTGTTAATATCAAAAACAAAGTTGTTGTTAAACGGATTGGCAGTGTTCTCGCGCGAGTGGTGTGCTACCTGCAAATGGTGTTTGGGGTCGAGTACATAAACCCCCGACGAGTAGGAACCGGCCCAAAGGTAACCCTCAGTATCTTCGCAAAGGGTTTGAAACACCTTGGCCTGCTCGCTTTTATTATAGTAATAGGTCATCCAACGGTTTTGGGGGCGTTGCCAGCAGCTAATGCCGTTATTGGTGGCAAACCATAAATTGCCATGGCGGTCCTCAAGCACATCGTTAACATCGTTGTTAACAAGCGAGTTGGGGTTGTTTACCTGGTGGGTAATGTGGTTAATAATGGGCGAGGTTTGGTCGAAAAACGACACTCCACCACTGTAGGTACAAACCCAAACCCGGTTATTATCGTCGCAAAAAAGGGAGTAAATACCATTTCCGCGCAGCGATGTGGGGTCGTCCGATACCTCGTTGTAAACATTCAATACCTTAGTGGCCGTTTTGTTAATTTCCCAAATTCCTTGGCCATCGAACCCTATCATAAGCGTTGAGTCGGTGTTTTGCTCAATGGCCAAAATAGGTTGTCGCGGAAGCGTGGCCATTGGGGCTTTAATTAGTTCGTTGGTTGCCACATTGTAGTAAAACAACCCTTGCGAAATGGTGCCTATCCACAGGCGGTTATAGGTTTTATCGTAAAACAGGCTGGAGGCAAAAAAATTGGGGGTGTTGCTTTTAAAAAGAGGGTAACTTTTATGGGTGTTGGTATCGAAACGCCACAAGCTATTGGGCTGTGCATAAAAAAACTGGGTGCTGTTCTGCCATTCAAGGGCAATAATATCCACCGAATCGCCATGGCTTAGTAATTGCTCATGAGTGTTGTATTCGAATAATCCCTGCGAGGTGGCCAGCCAAACCGTTTGGTTGTCGGCAATTATAATACGACTTAAACTTAAATGAGTATTATTAAGTTCACGACTCAGATTAAGCCAGCGGTCGAATCGGTTGTAAATGGGATTAAACCTGAAAACCTGGCCGTTGTTGGTATGGGCCAACAATTTATTATGGGCATAAACAAGTTTTACACTTATCACATCGGCGGTTTCGTAAGGCAACTGGTAAAGTCGGTAATCCTCGTCCGATAAGCGCAATACCCCTGTTTTCGATGAGGCCCAAATAAAACCATTGTGGTCTTTACAAATTGAATTTGTTTCGCGCACCGAAATACCATGCATGTTGTTGATGCTGTAAAATTTGGGGGATGAAGCCTTGCTTGGGGTTGCCAATACCACCAGCATCAACAGCAATTGAACTATTTTTGCAAAACGTTGCAACATAAAACAGCCTTCGGTTAGGTTTTAATAATAGCAAATATATGGTTTTATTTTTCAGAACCATTTTGTGGGTTTATAGCGTGCAACCGCAATAAGTTACGAAACGGTTGGGGCGCGACTCCATAGTCGCACTCCGACTTACCTACGACGTTGAAAATATGGTTTCGCATTTTGCGATACCCTTTAACCAGCGCAAGGCGTTAATGGATGGGATCTTAAAATATTGGAACAGAATATGATGATTAATTGTTAAATTTGTCAAACATAATGACACAAAAACTATGAATGTTGCTGAGATAAAATTGGATATGTTCCGCAGGATAGACAGCTTGCCAAAAACAGACCTTGAGAACATTTATCATAAGTTTTTAGCCCTTTTGGATGCTACCTCAAATTATAAGCTATCCGATGCCGAGCGCAATGCCATTGAGTCGGCTTTGGAGGAGAGCAAAAAAGGCAACATCTATTCTCATGAAAATGTCATGGCCGAGGCAAAACAGCGATATCCAAATTTAAAGTTTAAATGAGAAGTATTCATTGGAATAGTCTTGCAAAACTTGATTATTACGAAACCATCGATTATTTATTGTTCAAATGGAATGATAAGGTTGCACAGGATTTTATTGACCTAGTTGCCGAAACAGAGTTTATTCTTAAAACAGGGAAAGTCGATTTTAGGGAAACGGATATTAAAGGTGTCCGATGTTATGTTGTTTGCAAGCAAATAACATTGTTTTATAAAATTGTAGATGAGTATAATATTGAGTTTTTACGTTTTTGGAACAATAGCAAAGATAAATCCAAAATTAAATTTTAATTCCGCCCGATATTTTTCATCAACTAATCCATCCCAAATTTTTCGCATTCAGCACCCATTTTTCCATATCGGGCAAACCGATTTTTGCAACACGCCTCTAATTGGTGTAGTTTTGGGTAAAATTTAAACCTAAAGCAATGAAAAAAACATTACACCTGTTTGCCGCTTTTCTTTTTTTTCTGACAAACACCCTTATTGCCAACACCAATGCCACCCAAACCATTAGGGGTACGGTGGTTGATGCCATTACGGGGTACCCGCTTATTGGCGCCAGCGTGGTGCTGCTCAATATTGAACCCATTATGGGAACCACCACCGATGTAAACGGCCTTTTCGAAATCAAAAACGTTCCCCTGGGGCGGCAGTCTATTAAAATATCGTACATGGGTTATAAGCCCCAATTGGTAAACAACCTTTTGCTAACCAGCGGTAAGGAGATTCAACTGAATATAAAACTCGACGAGGATGTGTCGCAACTTACCGAAGTGGTGGTAAAAGGCGAAACCGCGCGCGAAAAAGCCCTGAACCCCATGGCCACCGTTAGTGCCCTTACCTTTTCGGTCGAGGAAACCGAGCGGTTTGCTGGCAGCTTGGGCGACCCCGCCCGCATGGTGTCGAACTACGCTGGCGTGGCCACCAGCAACGATTCGCGCAACGACATCATCATTCGGGGCAATTCGCCCATGGGCGTGCTTTGGCGACTCGAGGGCATCGAAATTGCCAACCCCAACCATTTTGGGCAGTCGGGCACTACGGGCGGCCCTGTGAGTATGATAAACAACAACCTGCTAACCAATTCCGATTTTTTTACCAGCGCGTTTCCCGCCGAGTACGGCAATGCCCTTTCGGGGGTGTTCGATTTGAACCTGCGCAGCGGTAACCCCGACAAACACGAGTTTGTGGGGCAAGTGGGGTTTAACGGCTTTGAGTTTGGCGCCGAGGGCCCTATGTTTACCACCCGCAACGGACAAAAAGCCACCTTTTTGGCCAATTACCGTTACTCAACGCTGGCGTTTATGAACGACATTGGCTTTTCGAGCGGAACGGGCACGGCCATTCCCGAGTATCAGGACTTAACCTTTATGATTGACATTCCAGGTACCAAAGCAGGCCGTTTTAAAGTGTTTGGGTTATGGGGCATCAGCTACATTGAGCTTGGCCGCGAGTATTTGGCCGACGAGGAAAACCTGTACAATAACCACGGTACCGCCACCGATTTTGGCTCGGGACTGGGCATGGCGGGCATCTCGCACACCTATTTCTTTAACGAAAAAACACGGCTGGTCACAAATGTGTCGTATCAAACCACCTATAACACCACCGTGCACGACTCGGTGCGCAACCAGGGAACCGAAATTATGCCCTTTGTGCGCAGCAACAACAGCGAGAACAAGCTGTCGGCCTCCACGCATCTGAAATATAAAATGAACGCAAAAAACAATGTGAGTGCCGGCATCGTGGTAAACTACCTTAACATGGATTGGGTCGACAGCATTAACCTTTACGAATACGGAAAGTTTGTCGACCTTTATGATATTCAGGGCAATACCACGCTGTTAAAAAGCTACGCCCAGTGGCAACACCATTTTAACAACCAGCTTACAGCTTATGCGGGCTTGCACGGGCAGTATTTGCTGTTGAATAAGTCGGTGGCCGTTGAACCGCGCCTGGGGCTGAATTACATGCTGAACCCCCAGCACAGTGTTAACGTAGGCGTGGGCTGGCACAGCCAGTCGCAACCCATTTCAACCTACTTTTTCCAAACGTACGATTCAACCACCCAAACCTATTCGAAAACCAATACCGAGCTCGATTTTACCCGCAGCTTGCACGTTGTGTTGGGCTATAATTTTAACATTACACCCACCATGCGGTTAAAAGCCGAAACCTATTATCAGGATTTGAACAGCGCCCCCGTGGCCCAATCGTTCCCCGAGTTTTCGCTGTTGAACACGGGCGCCAACTTTGGCCTTGAGGTTGAGGACAGCCTTACCAACAACGGCGTGGGCAACAACTACGGCCTCGAGCTGACGTTCGAAAAATTCCTGAACCGCGGGTTTTATGTGCTGCTTACCACCTCGCTGTTTAACTCAACCTACAAGGGTTCCGACGGCAAAACCCGCAACACCGCCTTTAACAACAACTACATTGTTAACGCCCTTACGGGATACGAGTACAAGCTGAACGAAAAATTCATGCTCACCTTCGATGTGCGCACCACATGGTCGGGCGGCAAGCGGTATGTGCCAATTGACGAAGAGTTATCGCGCCAAAATCATAAAACCGAGTACGACTGGTCGAAAGCCTACGAAAAGCGTTACGACGATTATTTCCGCACCGATTTCCGCATTGGGTTTAAACAAAACGGCAAGCGCTTTAGTCAGGAGTGGGGTGTCGATTTGCAAAACATTACCAATTACCAAAGTGTATTTTCCGAGGCTTACGATGCCGACACCGACGAGGTTTACCAAACCTATCAGCAAGGGTTTATGCCCATGTTTCTTTACAGGATTCAGTTTTAAAAAAATTTGCACCTTTGTAGTTATGCAACCAGTACTTAAAGTAAATAAAGTGGTGCTTTTTATACTCATACCCACCGTGGCATTAGTCATACATGGTGTTTATGTAGTGTCGGGGCTATCGGCCAATGTTACCGATGCCCCCGTACATATTCTGCACAGCATTGTGTCAACAACCATGCTGTGGTTGGGTTGCCAGGGCATTACCATGTATTTGTGGCGCAAATTTCCATGGGAACACTATCCAATAAAGCATCTCATTATTTTGGTATTGTCCATTGCATTATGGGTGTTGTTAGTGGGGTTGTTTTTTATTGCGTTGCAAACCTATTTGCCGCTGGGTCCGCAGGGTACAAAAGTTGAAATAGAGTGGGGGAGCAACTACTTTATTGCCCTGCTTATTTCGTTGTTTATCACATCAATATACGAATCGGTGTTTTTTTACAAGCAGTGGAAGTTTAACTTTTCGAAATCGGCCAAGCTCGAAAAAGACAACATTGAGGCCAAATACGAAACCTTAAAATCGCAAATCAACCCGCACTTTCTGTTCAACAGCCTTAACAGCCTCAGTTTAATGGTGGACGAAAACCCCGAGGCGGTGCATTACATCCAAAACCTGTCCGACTTTTTGCGTTACGGATTAAAAAGCCGCGACCGCGAGCTGGTGCTGATGCGCAACGAGGTGGCCATGCTCGAAAAGTATCTGGCCCTGCAAAAGGCACGGTTCCGCAATAATTTAGAGGTTAAGGTTGAGGTGGACGAAAAATTCTATCATTACGCCTTACCGCCGCTGGTACTGCAAATGTTGGTCGAAAACTGCATTAAACACAACGTAATATCGAAAGACAAACCCCTAACCATAAGTGTTATGGCCACACGCGAACAGGTGGTGGTTGAAAACAATTTGCAAACCAAAGAGGTTGAAACCAGCACGGGGCAAGGGCTGCGTAACATTACCGACCGATACGCTTTTTTTACCACCCTGCCCGTAAACATTATAAAGTCGGAATCCCATTTTAGGGTCGAAATACCACTTTTAACCGTTGAACTATGATAACCGCCCTGATTATTGAAGACGAAGAACCTGCTGCCATTCGGCTAAAAAAGCTCATTGGTCAGGCTGCTGCCGATGTTGAAATTATCGGGTGGCTCGACAGCGTTGAGGCCTCGGTAAAATGGTTGAGGCAGAACCCAGCGCCGCAACTTATTTTTCTCGACATTCAACTGGCCGATGGCCTTAGTTTCGAGATTTTTAAGCAGGTTACCGTTGATAGTTTTGTGATTTTTACCACGGCTTACGACGAGTACGCCATAAAAGCCTTTGAGCTAAACAGCATCGATTACCTGCTAAAACCTGTCGATGTGGCCAAACTGGAGCAAAGCCTGCAAAAGTACAAGCGGTTGAGCCACAATAACAACATGAGCAGCATTGCTAATATTTTGCAAGCCATTG
>JACCEE011171097.1_pt1 | contig 12245 bp, 12 predicted proteins | sample 7449931 | NCBI WGS metagenome assembly JACCEE01 (sample SAMN15323457, study PRJNA562643) | freshwater metagenome | isolation source: river surface water | place: USA:Blue River Watershed | collected 2017-08-19 | reverse complement strand
ATTTCTCCATTAGCTAGCGTCTTACCAGTCCAGTTAGTAACTGTGTCCTGGCGTAATAGAATTCTTGTTTCTACAGGCATTTCTTATCCTTACTTATTCTCTAACAATTCTACACGAGCAGTTAAAGTTTCAACCATGCCAATAAGGTCGTTAATTGCTTGCGCCATTACTGGAATAATCTTTGCTTCCATTACCTCTTGGTAAATAGGCTTACCGTTTTCATCAACAGCGTCCTTCTCACCAACAACGGCGTCAGGCTGTACCTCAGCAAGCTCGTGAGCCAAGAAACCTGTGTGCAGGTTATCAGAAGGGTCAATCTCATTAATCTTGTAGAAAGTGTAGGCTTTAGCCTTCTTCATGCGCTCAATAGCATTACTCACAGGAGTAATGTCAGTCTTCATGCGGTAGTCCGAACCAGAAGCAAACGCTGGGGTACCACCAGAAGCAATGTTGATTACACCGTTGTTAGTTCCGTTGTAAATGAACTGGAAGAACGGAACTGTACCTGAAGTTCCATAACGGTGGGCGTAGTACACGATACCTGCGCTTCGTGCCGAGAGCACGTACCCGTTAGGGTTCATGTACACACCAGGGTCTTGCGACGTGGTTGTTGCAGACTTTCCATTGTGAGAAATTACGTTACCTGCGTAAAGGTTAGTTCCAGCAATAACCGAAGCGCCAGACTCAATAGCCGTTTGAGCGTATATAGAACCTGGACTTACACCTGTACCGTCTAATACATTCAGTGTTGAATAAATGTCTATGCTACTGACTGGGGTTGAGAATGTTCCAAAAGTTTTAGAACCAGCAAACGTTTGTGCTGAAGTAGTTACAATACCTGAGGCAGTAGAAGAAGCAGAGGGTATAGCGCCAAAAGACACAGCGGACATGCCCGTTCCAGTAAGTGACCCTGTGGGACCAGCAGTCGTTCCTCCAGTCCAAGCGTAGGTTGTAGGATACCAGTTAGTATCTGTAGGAGTTACCCAAGTAAGGTCTCCACGAAGGTACGTGCTGGAGCTCTGTGAGGTACCTGTTGCTGTTGTCAATGCTCCAGCAGTGGTGGTTACAATTACTCGGCTAGCAGTTGAGCCAATTGCTCCCGCGTTAGTAATATTTCCGTGAGTGTGGCTAGAGGTAGCGTAGTCTCCAGAAGCAGTGTAAGCAGCCGAGCCTAGTCCGTAGATTGCAACGGTCTGGGCGCTGCTTCCAGAAGGAGTGACGGAGAAGGCACCATTAGTTGTTCCAGATGCAAATGTGTATGTGGTGTTAGTATCTGTGGATGAAAGTACTCCAGACCCATCAATAGATAGGTTAGTTCCTACCTTAATTCCACCTAGAACAGTGGCTGATGCTGTAGGTAGAGTGTACGAGCCCCCACTAACTAGATTGCTTCCAACACCCGCACTACCACCAGTGATGTCAATATAGTAGCCGCGGGCGTCACCACCTTGCTCAAAGAAGCGAAGTCTATTCTGCCAAACATCAATAGTTACGCCATTGGTAATAGTCGTATTAGTTACTGCTTTATTGAGGAAGATTTCTCCACCCTCATCGCCAGCTGAGGCAGTTACGCTTAGTTTTCCAGATGTAGTGAGGTCACCCTCAGTAGTAATACCTGTTTTAAATAATCTTGCCATAGGTTAATCCTAACCTACAATGACGTATGTGTATGCGCTTCTGTCAGATACGGAGGATGCAAATGTAAACGTGGTTGTTCCACCAGAAGTTGAGGCGTTAGTAACGTCAACTTCAACTAGGGCTCCAGTAGACGTGTCAAACAGCTGGGCTGTTACCCACTGACCCAGAGCGTGGTTTACCACAATGGTGGTGCCAGACGAAGCCGCACCTGCACCAGTTACCTTCTTAGTGTAGGTTGCGGTGTCAACTGATAGGTTACCGCTAGAGTCAGTCTTAACAAAACCAGCCGAAGATAGGCCAACTTTAGTAAGGCTAGAATTCACAATGTTAGCACCAAGGGTAGTTCCATTAAGAACCGAGGTACCTGCAATGTAGAACGCCTTACCAGAAGCAAGGTCGATGTGCTCAGACGAAGTCCAGGCGTCAGTGGCGTTTACCCAGTTAAGAGTCTTGTCAGTAGCGCCCTTAAGGGTAATACCTCCACCATCAGCGGTGGTGTCTGTAGGAGATGAAACAGAACCAAGTTCAATGTTCTTGTCATCAACAGTGATTGTAGTGGAGTTAACTGTAACTGTCGTTCCTGTAACACTAAGGTCACCGTTGATTGTTACTGCTACCTCTGGATTAAGAATAATGTCACCAGTGCTGGTACCTAGGGTAATGTTTCCAGAAGCAGAAATCTGAAGGTCGTCAGTACTTGCAGCGATTGTAGCTGTCTGACCACCATTTACAAATCCAAGACCAGTAGAACCGATGGTTTTATTGGTCAGAGTTTGAGAGTCTGAGGTACCAACAATAGTGCCAGTAACTCCGTGAACACTTGAAGTTGTAGTTGAGTGGGTTGATAGGTCTCCAGCAACGGTCGAGGCAGCACCAGAAGCATCATACCAGGTATCAACAGTAGTGCGGTCAACTTTAATCTGACCAGTGTCAATAGACAAACCACCGCTGGTCTTCAGGTCAGCAGAGATAGCTCCTGATGAGTACGTAATACCATCGCCACCGCTTAAGTGGGAGTCAACTAGAGAATCAGCGTAGTAAAGGTTAGTGCTGCCCTGCTCAATGTCGTCAGTGTCTAGCGCGTCAATTGCCGCCGTAATAAGCCCACTAACGTCTCCACCCTGTGCAAGAGTAAGCCAACCAGCAGTACTTCCAGCGTAATAGCGAAGGGTCTGGTCTGAAGTGTTGTAGTAGATTTGTCCATCAACAGGGTTGCTTGGGTTAGAAGCTAGATTCTGAATTCTAGCATTTTGCAACTCATTTTTACTGAGGTCAATGGGTGTTAAAAATTTACGGGACATTTAGTTTCCTAAGATAGATAGGCCGTTCCAGACAATGCGACTGAGAACGTAACTGTTATTTGATTAGTGCTATTGAAGGCGACATTTCCTTCAATAACGGTGCCTGCTGAGTCCATTGTAATTACGTTGGGGTAGAAGCCCAGATTGTGATTTATAGTCCAAGTAGAGGATACCGCATTTTGCGTATGAGTAAACGCTATAACGGGGGTAGTTCCAGGCGGGCCTTGGGGTCCTGTAGGGCCTGTAGGGCCTGCTGGGCCTGTTGCACCTGCTGGTCCTTGAGGGCCCCGCTGACCAGGAACTCCTGGAAGCATACTGATGTCTACTTCTGGAAATACCTGGTCGTTTGGTACTTGAAAGTCTGGGCTGCTATAAGGCGGTGCAGGGACAGTTAGTATAGGTTGTGCACCATTCTGGAGCAGCGCAATATCTGCCTCAGGGTAAATTGGGGCATCAGGGTTAATTGCCATTAGACCATCGCCTGACTTCTACGAACAGTATAGAAGTTTCCTCCTAGTACTTCTAGGTCTGGTTCGCCTTCGATGTCTACAACCTGCACTGACCACCATGTACGGTTTGCAATCAGGAGAGTCTGAGTTCTGTTCAAAGAAACGGTAAAGGAGTATGCTCCAGTGTCCTCATCAACATCCATGTTATCGATGTTAAATTCTGCAACAGCTAAAGGAGCGCCTCTATTACCAAGCGCCTTAACCATGAAGCTGGAGTTAGCGTACTTGTCATCAGTCAAGTCCACTACAACATCGGGGAGTACTGCGCTAAATGCACGCCCCTGGTATGCCGTAAGTTCAACAGACTGAGTGGGCCATGGAGTCTCGTAGTCTCCGTAAGAAGAGGTAGGAAGGTTGACACGCTCTGGGAACGAACGGTCGTCCACTTCCTGAGGCTTGTAAACAGGTATGTAACGGCCAGTAGCCTTGGAGATACGACGAAGACTGAATACGTCAATCTTGTACATGCCAATACCAAGGTGGGTACATAGTTCGCGGTACTGCTCTTTACGAGTCTGCACCATTTCCATAAGCTGGCGGTAACGCTCAGTACGTGGGATTGTAACGCCATCTGGAGCCTGTACGTCAATGTCAAAGGCAGAGTCAGTGGCTAGAGTGTATAGAGCTAGGGTGACAGCGTAAATAGCGACAGGGTACTCTTCAATAGAAGGTAGGGTCTCGATAGTAACGTGGCGACCAACAGCGTCTGTAGAGTGGGCTGTGTGCTGCTTAAAAGCGTCGTTGACCAGGGTAATCATCTCGGCCTGGGTAAAGTAGCGGTAATAGTTTCCGCTTACAGTGAACTCGTCACCATCTTCTGGGAGTTCATCAGTGACTAGAACACCAGTAGATTCTTCCACTGAGCAGTCGTTAGATATGTCCACACCATTTTTGAACACCATCACGCCAGTTCCATCAAGAGGAGAGTAGTGTAGTTTAAATCGGTTAGTGGTACCGTCTGCAACAAATTGTGTGACAAAGGATTTACCAAGGTCACCTAGTTCTACGCGAACTCTGTCAATAAGGCCAGAAAGGGTTGCCATACATCCTCCGAAAAGATTCTCTTATTATGGTCTCGCACTTCTGCGAGAAATACATTCTAAAGACGTTTAGATAATGAAAGTCCGCCCCGCTGGTGAGGAGGGCAGGTACCAGCAGGGCGGACAAGGTTTAGGCGATTATGCTCGCCAGGTGTATCCTAGGTTCTCTAGATAGATTGCTAGGTCACGAGGTACCGAGTACTTTACACCCTGCTTGAAGGTGTACGACTGTGGAGTTCCGTTGATGACACCGTAGGTCATGTCCTCAATGTCCGAGATAGTACGAATAACTACCTTGTCATTGTTGACCGACACACCGACTTCTTCAATCTCGTCAATCAAGATTGGCTCATCTGGGTTCTTTGGGTCGAATACTGCAGTCTCGAGAAGTTCTGCTTCTGCAGCGCGAGAGATAGAAATCTCTTCTTTACGGGCTGCAATCTCTGCTGCGTTACGCTTGGCAGCTTCTTCAGCTGCACGTCCTGTTGCGTCTTGAGGACTTGTTGGGGTTTTTGCCACGATATTTGTCTTCCTGTTAGGTTGTTTGTTTGTTTGTGTTGGGGGGCCCCGAAGGGCCCCCCTCGACTGTTTGGCTACTAGTTGGTGTAAACCTTGTTGATAGCCTGGTCTGTGATGATACCTAGACCCCAGATGGCGTACCATGCTAGTGCGTGCTCGCGACCGAAGTCTAGAACACCACCATCACGGAGCTCAACTGGAAGCGAGATAGCGTGACCAAAAGCGTTGTCACCAATCATAATCGATTCGTAGACATCTGCCGAGTTGCCAGTTGCGTTGGTTAGGTAACCAGTCGCCTCTGTCGGGTTAGCTGGGTTACCACCCTGACCGCGACCAGTGTTTGGAAGTACTGGAACCGAGGTCTGGTTAGCAGGAGCGCCAACTAGGTCCGAAGTGGTGTAAGTTCCGCCACCAGCAAGCTTCTTGACCTGAGTGGTCTCGATGAAGACGACGTCGTATAGACGACCGATTTCACCTAGCATGAAGTTACCTGGAGCAGCGTACTTGGTGACTTCGATGAACTCTGGGTTCGAGCGAAGGTCACGCGACTGCTTAGGGTGGATGAACTGAACGTAGGTCTCACCAATGCGTGGGATGTTCTTGCTCGCGAGAACAAGAGCCGAGTCCTTGATTGCACCAGTGGTCAACTTGAAGTTACCGTCTAGAGCAGCGATGCCCGAGCCGACAGTACCTTCGTCGTAGTTGGTGAATGCGCCACCCGAGATACCCGAGCGGTCGTAACCGAAGGTAGCCGAAGTAGCAGCCGACAGAGTGTCACGGGCCTGGACGTCTAGGTACTGAGCCATGTGGCGACCTAGAAGACGCGAAGCCGAAGCCATGATGTCGTCGAACGAAGCGTTCAATAGAAGCTCCGATACAGCAACAGCGTAGCCGTGCTCTGCAACGGTGATTGCAATCTGCTCTGCGGTTAGAGCGTTGGTGGTCATACGTACACCTTCGGTCAGTGGGGTTGGGTCCACTGCGAAGTTCTTGTAACGAAGGAAGTTGACACGAAGACCAGGAGCTACACCGAGCTCAGTCTTCTTGACAGCAAACTGCTCAAAGCGAAGAATTGGCATCGCCTGGAACAGAATTTCCTTCGACCAGATGGTTTGAATAGCCTGCGAAAGCTGGCTGTTCGAACCTGAATAAGCGGTTGGTGCACCAGCAAGCTGGGACGAACCTGTAATAGCTGAAGCCATTAGGTTGCTCCTTTCAAGAGCGGTCGTTGGTTAGGTTATTGATTACCCGAACAATCCCTGTCCACGGTTATTGCCTGCCGAACCAAGTAGCTTGGAACGGTGTTTCGCGTATTCTGCCTGTGACATCTTAGCGATGGCATCAGGGGTTAACGAGAGTTGCGCCGAGTCATTGTCGAGGGGTCCAGAGGATGGCATCGTTACACGGCTGCCAACCATTTCCTTGCGAGTTTGCTGCGACGCTGCCGCAACATTCTCGAAGATTTTTGCAGAACGTTCCTTGAGTCCAGCAATGCTGCTCTCAATTTCGTCCTTGGTGTTTCCAGAAATTAAATCAATCAGTTCTGGGATGATTGTGTCGCGCTCTTGTTCTAGTCGAGCCTGTCTGTAGGAAGACAGCTCCTGGAACTCACGCTCACGTTCAAGAAGGGCGAAAGCCTTTTCGCGTTCCTGACGCTCCTGCTCAAGCTGTGCCTGCCATTCCCGCTCCTTCTTAGAGAGTAGGTCGCGAAGTTCGAGCTGCTGCTCTTCTTCTAGCTTCTTCTGCTTGGCGATTTCTGCTTCACGTGCGGCACGCTGTGCCTTACGCTCTGCTTCTTTAGCTTCACGCTCCTGCTCCTTTGAGCGAAGAAGTGAAAGCTCTTCCTGGAGCTTTTCCATCTGAGGGTACAGCTTTGCCTTCTCCTGTGCGCGAGCCTTCTGAATTGCTTCAGCGACATCGCCAGTGTTTGGCAGCATTGTGTCCTCAGAGATAGCCTCAGGGGCTGGTACTGTTTCGATAGCGTCTGCTACCTCAGGGGTGTTTTCCAAATCGCTCATAAGAGCAACCTCTTTTCATTCTCGATGGTCGTTTTCCGTATTAGTGTCACATGACCTTGTCAGTTGTTACAAGTCTAGTAAAGTACAAATTCTTTTACTTATCTTGCTTAACTCTAATAAAGTTTTTTATTAGAGCTACTCCTGTCTTTCAGGTTCCGACAGTTCTCGTCGTCCTGGAGGATTATTGTTATAAGCCTCCTGTACTAGAGCCTGTCGAATCTGTTCTTCGGCGTTGAAGTTTTCTGCTACAACTGCCTGGGCACCTGGGTCTTCACCCTGAGGGCCAATCTGTCCGTCTCCTAGCATGTCTCCGTCACCCATCATCATAGGGTCAATAGGAGTTCCTGTACCGTCAGGTCCAGGCATCATGCCAGTCATATCCATAATCTGCTTTTGAATCTGGATGCGTACTAGGTTCAGTGCACCATCAGCCATGGCGTCGTCCTGTAGTTCGCGGCGAATCTCAGATAGCTTCTCATTCGGGAACTCTTCTCCAAGAGCGCGTAGTGCGCCTTCCTTAGACTCGAGACCCATTGAAATCTTCTGTGACAGCTCGTTCAGGAGAACAATCTTGTCCATAGGTAGTGGTGGTTGGAAGTCAGCAAAAGTAACGAACGTAATAGGGTCCGATGGGTCTAGCTGAGTTAGCTGACCTTCTTCAGGAACCGAATCTATCTCTGGGTTATAGGAGAGCATCTCAGGCTCCTTAACCGCAAGGTTAAGCATGATTAGCTCGTTAATCTTTTCTAGACCAGCACCGTACTGTGCAGACTTCTGAACAAAGCGGTTCATCAGAGGCTGGAACTGAATCGAAAGGGCGACACCAGAGGTGTTAGAGATTGGCTGAGTCTGGCCTAGCGCCGTCTCAGGGATGTTCATAATCTCGTGCATAGAGCGCTTGAGAGTCTCGAGGTACTGGAGAGCACCCTGGATACCAGAGCCACCACCTTCAAGGTTGAATACCTGGGCGTCCTTTGGAAGACCACCCCATACCTTCTTCGCACCCTTCTCAAGGTTAGACGCCTTAGCACCAACGATAACTGTTACAGGAGCAGCGTGGTAGTTGATGATGTCTGCGATGTCGGTAGAGATTTCATTGTACGCACGGTTAATCGTGATGATGTCGTGTGCGTCAGCTAGACCCCAAGGAGAACCAGATACTGGGATGTTCGGTATGTGAACAACAGGAATCTCACCCAGAGGGTTCGGGCGGCTGTCAATAAGTTCGTCATTGATGTACTCTTCGATGATGTCATCAGTAATGATTTCAGTGTATGTAAAGACCTGACGGGTACCTTCTAGAGAGGTTCCCCAGAAGCGGTACTTCTGCTTAAAACGTAGCAGACGGCTACGGTCGTGTGGGTGGAACTCAGGGAAACAGAACGCTGGGTTTAGTGGGAGAATACGGACACGGCCTGGGTGGAAACGGCCAATGCCATCTTCCCAAGCCTCTTCGTACGCAACCTTAACAAAGCAGTCACCAGTGATTCCACCAGTCTGCGCCATCTCAAGGAGGACACGCTCTTTGTCGTTGTCTCGTTCCCATACTCGCTCTAGGCGTGCAGGTACGATTCCGCCAGTAGCTTTAGGAGAAGAGAAGTGTACTCCAGCACCAAAGGTAAAGCGTGCTAGGTAATCGATGAATGCGCGGTAGTAGTTTACCGAAATCTGCATTTCGCCCTGCTCACGGCGGTATCCCCAGTGGTGGCCAAGGTACATAGCCCAGTTGAGCGAGTAACGGTTTAGACGAGGACCGTGGACCTCAAACTCTTCATCAGCAAGTTCAACAAGACCTAAAGGAGAAATAGAGATTGTAAGGTCAGATGAACCAGCCCTATAACTGGGTGGAGAAAAGTCAGCAAACGACATTACTTGTCCTCGTGCTTCTTCTTCTTATCGTAACCAGTACGCTCTTTGTGCTTCTTCTCGTCCATTGTAGGCTTGTGGTCGCCATGGGCGCGCTTCTCTGCCATGCGGGACTTGTAGTGCTCGATTGCTTCTTCGCGCTTGCTCTTCTCATGAGAGTCTTCAAACTTGCCGCCCATTTCTAGGTAGCGGCGGTGTACCCAGTGCGAAGCTCCTGGGGAAGGGTACACACGGTACTTAGCTTTAGCCTGGAATACAACCATAGCGTAAAGCTTTTCATTTACTGGAATGTCAGCCATTCAAATCTCCTCTGCTGTAAGCACCTACCCCCACACTAGTAAATAAGTGTGAGGATAGGTTGCTAAACAGCAATTAGTCGTTTACGACTGTTGGGTTTAGACGCATGGTGCGTCCACCCGAAACAACCTTGGTTTCAACAATCTGCTCAGCGTTGTTCGAGAACGAACCGTGTGCAAATTCTCCAAGGAAGGTTGGTGCTTCAATCCAGGCTGCCGAACCAACGTGTGCACGCTCTGCAAGAGTCTCTGCAGCTGGCTTCTGCCATACTGGTGCATTACGGTTTGGACGACCAGGGGCAGAAGCGAAACCGCTCATGATACCCTTCTGGAAGTCGTTTGGTACGTCAGTGTCAGTAGCAACACCCTCTTCGAAACGTAGTGGGCCGCGACGTTCTTCGTTGTCGGCCATCTTACGCTCGTAGCTCTGTGGTGCCTTCTCTGGGAACTGAGGTGCAGGTGCGATACCCATGGGAACTCCTTAAGATATGGAATGGAAAACTCGAGTATTTCCAATACTTAGTTTCTCTTGTTTAAGGAGAAAAAGCACTGTGAACTCGAACATTTTAAAAGAAAGATGAGTTGGAGACTTCTACTTCAGGCATTACCAATTCCTGAGTTAGCGAACATGCAATCGCTAGTGAGTCTACAAAGTCATCATGTGCATAAGTTTCATTTGGAGCAGCAACCATAAAGTTGGGGCCCTTGTACTGAATCTCTGCGTCAATCATTTGCTGGTAGAACCTCTTCCAGATACGTAGGCGACGAGTCTTGGCATGAGCAGGGAATGAGAGCGACTTACGCTGAATCAAAGCCTGTAGGTGCTTAAACCTCTTCGATTGTTCTGAAGGAGATGATGTCAATGGTACCACTTCTGCACGGCCGATTAGTAGCTTAAGTCGCTGGGCTACTGCGTCACCTACACCGTTGGCGTCTACTCCGATGGCAAGAACGTCATAGTTGGCTAGGAAGTTGACTATCTCGAAGTACTGGTCTTCCCAGTCGTCTCCTTGAATTTCCAGCCAGTTAAGAATTCGGTGGTCAAAATAGCCGAACTCATCAGGTCTGTCCCAGTCAACCCAGACCACTGTGACCACTGTGGAGTCCATCTTTCGAGCAGGGTCGATTCCAACCACAACAGGGGTTTTGTGCCAGACTTTGACGAGCTCTTGACTAGTATCACCGAGCTCATCCATAGTATTTGACGTGACAAACATACCGCGTTCAAGAAGCCATTTGCAGTTGTACGACATTTGGAACTCATCAGAGTCCTCTCCAATCCTTAGCATTTCTTTCTTAATGTGAGTTGCGTAGTCAGCGTTAATCTTTGCTACCTCACGCCAGTCCCACTGGTAGTGGTTCTGTCTAGCTTTGCGGCCTGTTTGACGTCGTTTATTAAGCTGAATTGACTTATAGAAGTTGTTCTTAGATGTTGTGGGAGTTCCAGTCTTTACCATGGTACCAGCGTAGTACGCCATCATAGGAGCAATAGACTTGTTAACAATGAAGTCGTCAGCTTCCTGGCACTCGTCAATAACTACCAGGTGGAACGACTTCGACTCAATCTTTGCTCGAGGGTTGGCAGTCATCATCGTCATGGTAGACCCTAGACGCTTTAGCTTGACTGTCTTAGTTACTCCAGAAATCTTTGCAGCAACGTCGTCAATCTCTGGGTCCTGCAAGATACTCTGAGCAGTTTCAGAGGTTAGGCGAGATACGGTACGGGAGAACAGGGTTTCTGCCTGTCCTTCGGTAGGGGCAAATAGTCCAACCCACAGTCCATCCTTAAACTTACCTAGAAGGTCTGGGTACATCTTTGCAAGGATAGGAAGCATAATCATTAGGGTGGCTACTGTGTCGGCTACTGTCTCGGACTTTCCCGATTGACGTGCAGCTAGGGCGGTGATTTCTTCACCGTCACCAATGATTACAGACTCCATCATTCTTCGTGACAACGGCTTCTGGTATGGGTGTAGCGGATGCCCTACTAGAACATCCATAAATACAAACAGCTTATCAATTAGCTTGTCTACAAAAGCCTGAGTTAATTCATCAACATCGTCATCATCGGGCTCGTCTTCTACCTGCTCGACAAGCTGCTGAAAATACTCAGGAGTAATCTCTTCAAATTTATCTTCCAGAGATACGTCTTCTTCGTATATGCTCACTGCTTTGCTCTCTTCTTAAGTTCTTTAGTTATAGCAAGTAGGGCCTCAGCACCTAACTCCATCTCGTACAGAGAGGTGTCGTTCTTATCTCTCATGTGGTGAGTTAGCTCTTTACCAATAACGTACAGAGCGTTCTCCGCCCAAACAACTAGGTCGCTAGTAGAGATACCAGCTATCCTCTTTTCGAGTTTCGTTTGGGGCTGGGACCCATCCTTTTTCTTCTGAAAAATCTTCATCTGCTAATACTCGTCCTTCTATTGCTACGTTTAGTGCGGTTTCTTCATCGGGTTGTGTACCTGTCCACTTACCAAATACTAGTGCCTTATGGTTGGGAAGTCTCACTATAAAAGGTGCTGATGTGCGGAACGGCTCCTCAATTTCTTGAGTCCATCCACGAACTACAAACTTCCACCCCCATTCAACTGGGAAGTCTATGTGTTGTACAAAGTGTTGTTTTCCGATGTTGTGTACCTTTGGCATTTGTTCCTATTTCTGGAAAGGATTCTTTCCACCATTTGACGGGTTCCTGGCTGCTCTAGCCTTAGCTTTAGCAGTAGATACTGCATTGTAGGCCGCGTGCAAGTTTCTGGATTGCTTTGAGCGTGGGTTTTGAGCCACACCGTAAGCTGTTCCACTTGCACCCTTACCTTTTTTAATTCTAGTACGTTCTTTAGTAGGACGGTCTGCATAGTAAATCTGAGCTGTACGAACTGCACGGTACAGGAATTCCTGCGCTGTAGGACTCAAGGAGGATGGGTCCGCGGGACCGTTCTTATAGTTTAGAAGGTCACCCTTAAAAGCTTGCTTAGAACTTGGGTTATTTAGGAGAGGTCCTTTAGAGTAGGACTGGTGGAATTTAATCCATACTGATGGCGGAACATCGTAGTAGT
>JACCEE011259531.1_pt1 | contig 12259 bp, 18 predicted proteins | sample 7449931 | NCBI WGS metagenome assembly JACCEE01 (sample SAMN15323457, study PRJNA562643) | freshwater metagenome | isolation source: river surface water | place: USA:Blue River Watershed | collected 2017-08-19 | reverse complement strand
ACTCATAATCGAAGGATCCTCGGTTAGAATCCGAGTGGGCGTACCAATTTTTTATAAATAGAGTTATGATCTCACTCTTTGAAAAAGCAGAAAAGCTAATAAGCGATGTTCTCTTTCCGACATTTGTGCGCAAGCGTTATGAAGCGGCAAAGAAAATAGCAGATACGAGTGAAGATCGAGGCAAATTTGCCATATTAAGTTTTTATCATTTTGCAGCAAAGCTTAAGCCATATTTGAATGCTAAACGCTGGGAAAAGAAGGACACCGAAACACGTTGTGATCTTTTCAAGGAGCGTTATAAAAAGGCTTATGCGAAACTAAAAAATCTTGATAGTTTAACTCAAAAAGAATTTCAAAGTTTGACAGGTGTACTTGAAGCCTATGGCGAAGTATATCTTCAAAGCAAAAAACCAAAGGACTATTCAAAGGAATAAATCATACGGAGGCATGTACCGTAGTGGCGAACGAGACTCCAAATCTTGTTGGGTGAGTGCAACTCTCACCCTCCGTGCCAAAAAATCAAATCTTATAAATAAAGATAATATGCAAGAACAAACATTACTTGAAGCAGCAAAAGATATTTTAAATGATACTTCCTCAATAGTTGAAGATTTTGGAAAAGCCCGATATCAAAACGTAAAGAAAACAATGGCATTAATTGAAAAAATGGATGTTGAAGAAATGGAAAATTTTCTTTTCGTTTTGTCTTCATTTTATGAAAAAATTGCTTTAGGTACAAAAGAAACAGATTCTATATCGAAATCTGGTAAAAATAATTTATTGCTTATGCGTAAGCACATTCTAAATGCTGCTAATGTTTTATTTTATAGAAAGAATTATAAATAAAGATAATATGCAAGACGACTTAATCAAAACAGTAACAGAGTTTCTTCTGAAAGAAGATGCACCAAAACAACAAATAGTAGAAGCAAGTGGACAATCTGATCCAGATATTACTGTTTGGACTAAAAAGGGTAAACACAATTATGATAGCTTTTTGGCTGCAAACGAAGATCGTATTGGCAAGCCAATGATTAATGGCGGTCTTAAAGCAACGCGAGCAAATGCTGATGTAGTAAATGGTAAGCCTGTTGAGGATATGATTTATTGTGGCGCTGGCTGTGTAGTTTATAAAGATGGTTCAAAGATTAGATTTATCAAATTGCCATCTGATCTTATAAACACGGGCGATGGCAGTATGCCTTGGTCAAAATATTCTTCATTTAGCTCTGAAGGTGTGCTAATTAAAGCAGATGATAAAGACCAATTCAAAGCTATTGCTAAAGCAATACAAATTGCCGTAAAAATTTAAATCTTAATAAGAATCTTTAATAGAAAGAGGCTGCATCTTGCAGTCTTTTTCTTTATATACAATTTTGCGAGAGGGTGTCTAAACCGCTTGGCCCGTCGGTTGAACTCGCATGTCAATATCTCCAAAGTGTTGATGTTAACGGGCCTTCAAATTTTATAAATAATGTTATGAAAGAACAAACATTACTCGAAGCCGCATCAAAAATTTTAAATGAAGCAAAAGATCCAAAAGCTAAACTCTTTGGTCTTTATGCCAAAAATGATGGCAAATACAGTCTTTATGCATTTGATACTTTTGTTCCTAATGATAAGGGTAATCTCAGTACTGATGATTATAAAACATTATGGGCTCAAGCTCAAAAAAATGGAGCTAGTCGCGGTTATGATTGGCATGATAGTCCAACAAATCGACAGATTAATCTCAAGACAATCAAAGAAGAGATTGCTGAATATAAAGAGCTCATAGCAGAAAAAACAGCTTTGGTAAAAGCTCTTGAGAAACAGCTTAAAGCTGTACAATAAATTTTAATGGGGGATTAGTTCAAAAGTAGAACGCTTGCTTTACACGCAAGATACGAGGGAGCATTACCTTCATCCCCTACCATGGAGATATGACAGAGTGGCAATGTAGCTGTTTGCTAAACAGTAGTCAACCTTGATCGGTTGCGCAGGTTCAAATCCTGCTGTCTCCGCCATTTTTTGTTGCGTAAGCCAATCGGTTAGGCGCGGGATTGCAAATCTCGTCTTGGTGTGTTCGATTCACACACGCAACTCCAATTGCCCATTAGCATAAAGGTAATGCGCACGGCTTTGACCCGTGATAAGCCAATTCGATTTTGGCATGGGCTACCAAATTTTATAAATAGATAAATAACACTATGAAAGAAAACTTCACAAACGCACAATCCGATCCTCTCTATGAGGCAGCAACTAAAATCTTGACAGGTCAAATAGACGAAGCTTCAAACTTTGTATCAAAGGGAATTTATACTCTTGATGGTAAAAAAGTAATGGGTTCAAGATCTAGTAAATTATTTTTAATGGCTAAAGATAGCGATGATAATCTTCATGATCTTTCATGGAAAGAATGGTCTCAACTAAATGTAACTGATACATCATCTGATGCCATTAAAAAAGAATTTATTAATCGCTTAGTTAAACAGATTAAAATGTTTAATAAAAAAGTTGATTTAAATACATGGATTAAAAGCAAAAATCCTTCATTTGAAGATACTGTTAATTATATTTTTAAACTTGATCCAAATATCAAATATTCAAAAACTGGTGGATTAAAGGAAGATTTTTCTGAAGAAACAATTAACGAAAACAAAAAAGTTACATCCGAAAAATCACAATTTGGCGGCTTTAGACCAAAAATTGTAAATGGTGATGGATCAGTATTCTTTTTGGGCTCTCAAGCATTTAAGACATCACAAGGAGCAGAAAAAGCAGCTCAATATTATTTAGACCAATATGAAAAAGGTGTAAATACTAAAAATATTAAAATGATGAAGGGTGATTATGTTAAAGAATCAGAGCTTCAAGAAGTGACCAAAGGTAAACTCGTTGATATTCTTAAGAAAGAAGGTTGGAAGAGCATGGACATGGCAGATCTTGATGATGCTATTAGAAAGGCGAAAGTAAATACACCACTTGGTGATGTTATTGGTGCATGGTCTAAAGCAGATAAGATTGTTTTATTCTATGATGATGGTACATCAGATTTTGTATCATTGCGTGATAAAAAAATTACAAGCACAAAGGACTTATGGTTTGGTAATCCTTCAAAATTACGTGAAGCATCAGATGATCTAGGCACAGTAACAATAGTTGCTCCTGGTCATAAATATCATGGCAAAACCGCTAGAGTTTTTCATAAGTTTGATGATGGTCGCATTAACGTTCAATATAAAAAGAGTGATAAAAAAGGCGACCTTATTAACTTGACTCTTAAAAAAGGTCAGTATAAACTTGACGAAGAAACAATTCAAGAACAAATGTTAGGCTTCTCTCATCCAGAAGTATCAAGGCAGATGCTTGATATTATTGACGAGTTTGATGCACGTGATGTTGAAGCACTATTGAAACATATGATTGATAGTTTCACATATCCTGACAATGAAGACTCAGATATTGATTTGCTTGTTAAAAATTTAAAGCGCACACTTCACGATTGGAAAAACCGCAGTAGTAACTAATATGAAAAATAAAAGCGATAGTTTGCTAGAAGCAGCAAAAAAGATTCTAACTGGGGAAACTCAAGATTTAACAAACGCTAAAAGCGAATTGGATGAGGCTGCCCCAAAAGGAGATAATCTTCAAAAGCTTAATGACATTTCAAAAATCATTGCAGATAAAGAAAAGAGTTTAAAACAATTGGAAAAACAACGAGATCTTGCACAAAAAGAATATGATAAAGTTGAAGCAGATCTATATGTCTTGTTTGACAAGCGTGATGAACTTCATGATATGCTAAAAGATTCCAATCTTGGTTTTTCAAAAAGTCAAATTGATAGAGCATATAAAGGAAGACTTTAATGGGGATGTCATGGTTTCGACATGACGGGGAGAGATTATATTGCAACACACGGGTGACGGCCTTCGTCGAAAAAAACTAAACGGCAACAATACACTTGCTCTCGCTGCTTAAGTGAGTCGAATGACATGACTCCTATATTGTCATTTGCACGGCATAGGATAGACGATGACTCGAATGTCATCTATTTGTACAGCATTGTGAATAAAGCTGTCGTGACACAACGATAAGTGTCTAAGAGTCTCTTCTGAATAAATGAGAATAAGTTGTAGATTGTATAATCGCACACGTCATGGACACGAGGTTCGAGTCCTCGTCGTCTCCACCAATTTCAAAGGTTCAATGTACGTCATCTCCAGAACTATGTATTTTTATAAATACTATTATATGAAGATATGTAAACATTGTAATAATCATTTTGATTTAGAATCAAAGATATTTGCAAATCATGTAAGATGGTGTAAGCATAATCCAAAACTCATAACGTATAAAAAGGATAATGGAGCATCGAAAAAATTTGGAGATCTCAAACAATTTACTGTTTGTTGTGATAAATGCAATAAAGATTTCCAAGTAAATGAAAGAGAACATCTCTTTCCTAAAAAAAGCAAATACTATTGTTCTAGAAATTGTGCGAATAGCAAAGTTTTTTCAGATGAAACAAATAAGAAAAGGTCTGAGTCAAATCGTTTAGCGTCGATTAAATTATGGCAAAATGATGAATATGTTGAGAAGACTTTATTGAAACTAAATCATAATAAAAACTTCACGTCAAAAGGAGAAATTGCTCTTAGAACATATTTTATTTCTAAGTATTCCAATGATGATTGGACATTTGGTGGTAGGATTTGCTTTAACGAATTTTCTTTAGTTCGAGATTTGTTTTCAAATAAGCTAAAGGTATGTGTTGAATATGATGGAATATGGCACTTCAAAGATATAAAAAATCAATTAATTGATAAAATTAAAAAAGATAATGCATTGGAAAAATGGTGTATAGAAAATAATTGGAGACTCATACGTATCTCTGAATCATATGCATTAAAAAATAAAAATTTTATTAATGAGCTAGAGCATTACATATATAATACAAGTGATAGCATTAAACTTGGAGATGAATATAAATAATCCACCAATGCACAGGTGACGGAATTGGTATACGTACTTGCCTTAGAAGCAAGGTTTTGTGGGTTCAAGTCCCACCCTGTGTACCAAAATTTTATGGACGCTGCCGAGGTTGGCTCCTCAAACGGTCTTGAAAACCGTGGTAACTCTTGAAGGGTTAATAGTTCGATGCTATCAGTGTCCGCCATTATTTTAAATGTGAGAGCCTATAAAGCCCTCGGGGGTTCGAGTCCCTCTGCTTCCGCCATTTTTACAAATAAATAAAATTATTGATATTATAAATAGAGTATATGGTTGAATATGTTAAAAATACAAACGTCACAGAGGATGATGTTTATACAATTATTGCCCCATTTACTGGTTGTGATTATATATTATATGTCTCTGGAACATTTGGTGGTTGTACCGCAACGTTTGGATATATAGACGGATCAGATGCTTTTGCACCATTTAGAAATAGCAGCGGTGATGCATTAACTGCTACAAGTTCAAATGGATATTTTGTTGTCGCGCCTCCAAGTCAATTAGTTGCTATTCAATTAAGTTCAACCTCAAACACAACAAGTGTAAGATTTGATATTGCACGTAGACAAGGCTAATGATACTTAATTCAGATAATTTTGCTCTCGGTCGTGAGATAAGCGGTACATTATCAGATATGATAATATCTGGAGATTATATTTTTTTATTATTAGATGATGGTCAAAATTTAGTTCTTGATGATGGTCGAACTGTTTTATTAACCCCAATTTAATCACAATAATGTCAAACTTTACAGCTAGTCCAATAGTATCAGATTTTTTAAGATCATCTACACAAACTGATACACGTGATTTTATATTGGATTCTATTAGTGGAGTCGCTGCACAAACTTCAAAAATTGGTGCAGAATTCTTACCAGAAAATATAGAAATTACATCAATACAACTTGCTGATACAGGTGCAGTTGCATTACCGTCAGGTTCATTGGGCTTAAATTCAAATGGAAATATGGTCATTCATGATGACATTTCCAATGGCGATGTTCTACCAGAAATTGTAACAAGTAATACTATTTCTCGTTTTGGTATCACTAAAAGTGCTGCTGATATGGTGAATACTAATTTACTTGCTCCAATTTGTAAGATTTATCTTAATGAAAATGAAGCACAAAATGGTAATTCGATATATATCACATCAGAGATAAGTCTATTATGTCCTAGCATTAGCACAAATTTAAAACCCGACATATATCTTTACATCTATCCATCAGAAGCAACAAATCCATTGAGTTTTGAAGAACCAGGGTGGCTTTTTCTCATGAATACTTCAGATGAAGATTATGTAAAAAAAGTTAGAACATTTGACGCTATTTTTGGAATGTCAAATGGTGGTGTTAATGGAAACCCATGGCAATTAAATTTTAATTCAGCAAATTCAACTGGTCCAAACTCCTTTTATCGAAAGATAACAAAAACAGGAACATATGTTGATGGTGCTGATATGGATTTTAATGATGCTATCTTTCAATTAGGTGCAATTGAAGGAACAGATAATGTTCCGCGATCTCTTAATGTTGATTTAGCTATACTTGCTGATGGCAATACGGACTTAGACACTAATTTATTTTGTACTGGAACTTTTGGCTTTATTGTAAAACCTTATCCATAATATGAATATTATACAAAAACAATCATCAGACTATGTGCCTAATGTTAGTATATTAGAAATACCAGTAGGCTCTTCATCAAGTTCTAGTACTCAAACAGTCGGAGATGGAATTTTTAATGTTTATTCATATGAGTCTGCATATAAAAATTATCAAATTTCCTATCCAATGGATAGTGCTACGCTGAGTAATTTGACACCACAAATTTGTGAAATACAAGATAATATTGCAACTCGTTTAGATGACGGAGCAGCTACGATTATTCTTAATTTTGGAACATTTAAAAAATCAATTGTTTTAAATTTTCCACCAGCAAATGGTTCATATAGTGTTTCAACATTATCTGACTTTGTTTCTGGAACAAATGGAAAATTTTCACTTGATATAATCTTAAGTAAGGTTGATACTGATAAATCACTACGATATTATAATGGTGCAACATATGCAGAATGTGTAGCCAATGGTGGCATTCAAAGAAACACTGATTGTTGGGGTGCTGATTGGGATTTTTCAGGTGTTGCTGTATCATATCTTTATGGTGGATTTTTTGGTGGTGGAGCATGTATTACACCAAGACATTATATTTGTGCATATCATTATGAGCCAAGAAATAAAGTCGGTGATATATTGCGTTTTTGTACACCAGACAATCAGGTTATTACACGAACAATTATTGCACAAACAACTGGATCAGAATTAAAGCCACAGACTTTGAATGTTGGTGATTTATGTGTATTCTTATTGGATTCTCCATTACCATCTTCAATTAAAAAATATTCAATAGTCGGGGATTGGGCATATCCTTCAACTGTAACATCATCAGGCAATGGTGTACAAAATGTAAGTTCTGAAATTTCAAATGCATTTATAACAACAAATCAAGCGAGAGAGATTAAGTTTGCTACAATTTCACAAAATTATAATTTAACTTTTCCATATCCGACAACACCAATTACTATTGGAACTAATATATCATATACACCACATATTTCAGCAGGTGGACGTTTTCAGACTGGACTATTTGAAGATTTTACGAATTTCCAATCTAGTGCAATAACTGGTGATTCTGGTAGTCCAGTTTTCTTACCATTAGCAAATAATGATCTTGCATTATATAGTGTTATGACATTTCCAAATAGTGGTACATTAACACATGAATCTCTGCTTAATGCAATGATTGATGAGGTTGATGCGAGAGCTGGAGTCAATACAAATTATAGTGTTACGGTTGCACCAAATCCAGTAAGTTAATATATAAATAACAATATGAATCAACAATTAAAAGAATCCAAATATAGTGTAACTTATTTAGCAACAGGCGGAAAAGGCACACAAGGCATGAAACGACCAATTCGCCTAACAAAAACATTTATCTCTCGTGAGAAGATGCAAGCTTGGATTGATGATGCAGAAAATGATAAGATCGAAGGATTTATTGATTTTATTGCAATCTCTGAAGCAACTGATAATAAAAATTTTAAGCCTGGTCACGGCATGGTGCCAGCACCAATTGGTAAAGACACTTATCAAAATAAAGATCTTGTCAAACTTTGGGGCATACAGATGCGTGCTGGTAAATGGGCAGACACCTTTGTTGGTTTATATAGTGATGGTAAATTTAGCATAATTGATACTAATGATAACACCGAAACTAAATATGCTAATGGTCCAACTATACTAGCTGCTCTTAAGAAATTAACAAACGAAGGCATAAAACTCTTAGGCGATTCGCTTAATGAAGTATTATCAAAGAGTGCAACAGCATCCGATTGGATTCATGATTTTGTTAAAAGTGATGCTCCGCAATTTAAGGGTAAATCTAAAAAGCAACGCATCAAGATGGCATTAGGTGCATATTATGCATCTCAACAAAAAGAAAGCTTTTCTTCTATACCTCAAGATGAATATTTTAACAATCTTGAAGAAGCGATTAACTCTGGTTCTTTTAGTCAAGCAAAAGCTCTTTTGCGAGAATATAGCAAATAATTAAAACTTATATTTAGTGATTGGCACATCTCTTAGCCAATTTGCACTATCGCTAAAGCCTGATCCCCAATTGTGATAATCATTGGTGAATTGATAGACATGACTGCTATATTGTATACAAAACCAGTCAACAAGCATATCAACAATATTACAATCCTCTTTCATACTATGTGAAGGCATTGTTTCAGTATAGTATGTTTTATATTGTTTCTTTAATAGCTCTTTAAGTTTCATGCTATCACTAAAGACATAAATCTTTTTGCCTTTAGATTGAGCCTTTATTTCCTTTATTTGTGGATCGATTTTTTGGACAAGTTCTTCAAGCGCATTGTCATTTTCTGAAAATCCGACCCAATCACCTGTTCGTATATGAATCGCAACATAATCTTTTTTTGGTTTATATTGATCAAGTATGGCTTGCATTTCTGCATTTGGTAACATTGCATCTCTCACAAAGGCTTTGCAATCTTCGCTCAATGGATTATCTGGAAAACTGTTGCTTAATGTAACATATGTGTGACGGGATATATTTTTATTTTGTGTTAATCTCCAGAAATAACGATTAATATACTTTTTCAAATTTTGTTTCTTGTAAAGATTAAAATTTCTAAACAATTCATCTGGTTTATTATGTGTTGGATTTTCATGACCAACCAGATATTTCCCAATAGAATGATTTGACAAATCCATTTTAAAACCGATATTAAAGTCCTTTGCTACCTGATATAACGCAAGAGAGCCTCGTATATAATCACCAAAACCACAGCCATGATTTGGTTTGCCTTTACTATCTGTAAATGTTTTAGTGTATATAAATGTATTGATTATCATAATGTTTTATTTATTGTATAAATAAAATTAGTTCAAACCACAAAATTTATAAATAAGAATAGCATGAAAAACAAAACATTACTAGAAGCAGCAACTGATATGTTGCTCAATAAACAAGAATCAGTTGTTAATGAAGGAGTTCCTTCAATTAATTGGAAAAACTTAAAAGCAAAAGATCTTTTTGCTATTATTGAAAAAGCAGGAGCAACTCTTAATGACGAATGGCTCGGTGATGAAGATGAAGATGAAGGTCAAGAAATAGTTGATATTCGCGAAGCTTATGAAGACTTTAAGCGTGCTATTGAAGATTTAAAAACTGCATTTGAAAATGCTTACGACATTAATGAAGCTTCTGAGTCTGAACAACATGATCTTGAAGAAGCTACAGAGGTTGATAATATTGCTGCAAAGGTCGCAGAACTTAAAGTAGGTGATATGACCAATTTTGGTAAAGTTGTAGCAAAGAGTAATAATAGTGTTAGCTTTAAAGCTAAAGATCTGCCAGTTACAAAAATTACTTTTAACCAACGCAAAATGGGCAGCAGAGATTATGTTCTTAGCGCTCTTCGCATGATCAAATAATATGAAAGAATTATTGGACAAACAAATCGAAAGATATAGAGTCGAAGTAAAACAATTACGTCGTCGTACATCTAGTAGTGTATCTGCGATTGTTGCCGATACTCTTGAAGGTGTTATTGCTAATCTTGAGTCAATGGCAACAGAGATTAAGAGAACCGAAAAGGCAGAAGCAAAGCAACAACGTGAAAATGATAAGGTCAGTCTTGTTGATGCTGCTAGTCGAGTATTAAGAGGTGAAGAATCTCTTGATGAGGCAGAGTCAGAAGAATTTGAAGAATATGAAGATACTGGCTATGCAGTTGGTACTACATATAATAGCAATCCTCGTGGCTATCGACCAACTGTCTATGAAGATGGCAAAATGGTTTTTTCAACAGTTTTTGTCTGGAAAGATCAAGACGCAGCGATCGAAGCGGCGAAAAAGATTGTTGATAAAAAGTTCTTTGAAAATTCAAAAGATGGTGTTGAATTTGGCATGCTCAGATTCGTACTTGATGCGTTGAAAAACGGTGAGCTTACTCATAACAACGAGAAATATTTGAAGCTTCTTATGAAATAATCTAGGACAATCCTATATCCCATAAAGAGCCAGAAGATTTTTCACTTTCTGGCTCTTTTTTTGTTTACAAATTACTATTTTATGGTATAATAAGAGCGTAACTAACAAAGACTATTATGATCGTATATGGTAAAGTCAAGATTGAGCTTGATAATGAAGAAGAAAAAAGGGTTGCAAGAGCAACATTACTAAGAACTCTACAATCAAAATCTCTTTATGACTGGAGTGACAATCATTATATTGCTGATGATCGTGTTTATGTAGAGCATCAATATGCCACAACACATTCGTGGACTGAAGATACATTTTTGCGGGATGCAACCGAGACTGATCGATTACTTGAGAAAATTTTTGCTGAGTTATAAATAAAGCACATGCCAATGTGGCGGAAGTGGTAGACGTCGCAGACTTAAAATCTGTTGTCCTTACGGGCGTGTGGGTTCGTAAAGTTCGTCTTTTTATAAATACTTATGTGAATTATCAACAAATATACGACAATCTTATTTCATTTCGAAAGCTTAATCCTGCTACGGGATATATTGAAAATCATCATATTATTATGCATAGTATGGGAGGCTCAGATGATGAATCTAACATAGTGAGACTTACTGGACGTGAGCACTGGATTGCACATCTTCTTCTTTATAAAATTCACAAGAACAGTCAAACAATTCATGCGTGTCATATGATGGCAATGAGATGCGAAGAACGAGACATATCATACATTAAGAATTCGCGCCTTTATGAAAAAGTTCGAAAACAACATGCTAAATTAGCATCTAAGAGAATGAAAATTTCTCAGGCTGGTGTAAATAATACTCAATACGGAACACGTTGGATATGCAATCTTGAATTGAAAGAAAATAAAAAAATTAAAAATGACGAAGAAATTCCAGAAGGATGGATATGTGGAAGGTCTAAATGGAAAGATTACGATAAAAAAAGAGAAAAATTAAAACGTAGAATATATATTTCTAATGGTTATACAACAAAAATTTTAAACTTTTATGATCAACAAATTCCGAATGGTTGGTTTATTAAAGAAAATAAGAAGAGAAATAGAAAAATACTAACAAGAGAAGAAAAACAAAAATTACTTTACGAAGATACACTACAATTATGGAATAAATTTAAAGAAGGAAATTATAAATCGATAAATCAATTTTCAAAGATTGTAGGTCATTCGCAACAACAAATCAGTAAACGATTTTCAAAATATATTGAAGAATATAAGCCTAATTCAACAAAGGCTTATTCGTCAAATGCGTAAGTGGTGGAATGTATACACAACGAACTTAAAATTCGTCGCCTTAGGGATTGCCGGTGCGAGTCCGGTCTTACGTACCAATTTGCCCTGATACCGGAACTGCCTTCTAAGCAGTAGTACCGTAATCGGAGTCAATGGAGGTTCGAGTCCTCTTCAGGGCGCCAACTTTTATTATGAAGAACATTTCACAACAAATATATGCTAACGTGGTTCATAGCATCACAGATGCTATTTGGGATAGCATTGAAAATAGTGTTGAGAATGAGCTAAGCGATAAACTATGGCGCAGAATTTATGATGGAACATTACGACCTGCCAATCCGGTGGTTCGTCATGCGGTGCATGCAGAGATGAAAGAATATGAGTTCAATTAAACCTATACCAGTTTATAGCACAGTATGTGATCTTGAATTT
>JACCEE010008774.1_pt1 | contig 12269 bp, 6 predicted proteins | sample 7449931 | NCBI WGS metagenome assembly JACCEE01 (sample SAMN15323457, study PRJNA562643) | freshwater metagenome | isolation source: river surface water | place: USA:Blue River Watershed | collected 2017-08-19 | reverse complement strand
CAGCAGGCGCTGCTCCTGCTGCGCAACGAGGGCGTGCTGACCAGCGCGCCCGGACGCGGGCTGATGGTTGCACCGTTCAATCAGGACAAGGTGCGCAATCTCTACGAAATCCGCGCCAGCCTCGACGCGCTCGCCTGCGCGAAAGCAGCCGAGCGTTCCAGCGATCGCGCGGCAGCCGAAGGGCCGGCTTACATCGAGCGCGGCTGGCAGGCAGTCAAGAACAAATCAATCTCCGAACTGGTGGCGGCCGACATGGCCTTCCACCATTTTTTGTATGAATTGTCGGGTAATCCGATGATTGCCGAGACGGCGTCGTCGCACTGGAGCTACCTGCGCTGTGTGATGGGCGCCGTGCTGATGATCGGGCGCGCGCCGATGGAGATCTGGACGCAACACGAGGCGATCATGCAGGCAGTCATCGACGGCGACGTGGCCGGGGCGGAGCGCCTTGCGCGCCACCACATCAATTTTTCCGCGATCGCGGTGCTGCACAACATCGCCGACGAGGTCCAGATGAGCCACTGACACGCAAGGCCGCACGTCAGGCCGGCCGGGCGGAGTCAAACAAGAGTGAACAAGAGTTTTTCAAGAGGTTGAAATGAAAGAGGAAGCGAAAGAAATGAATTCTGTCGACGTGCAGCGCCGTCTGCTGCTGAAAGCCACCGGCGCTGCGGCCGGCTGCTGTGCGATGCCGATCGGCGCGGCTCACGCGGACGAAGGCGCCGAAGGTCCCGCCAAGGGCGACCTGCTGGTCCCGGCCAAGGGCGAGTCGACCGCGCCGCTGAAGGCGGATGACATCAAGGTCGGGAGCAAGCCGGTGCTGGTCTATCCGTTCGACCTGAAGGAAAAGAAGGCCAAGGACGGCTCGCGGCTGAACAAGCTGCTGCTGGTCCGCCTCGATCCGTCCGAGATGACTGACGAGATCAAGGCGCGCGCCGTCAATGGCGTGGTTGCCTATTCGGCGGTCTGTACGCACCAGGGCTGCGACGTCACCGAGTTCGTCGGCGCAGAGAAGCTGCTGATGTGCTTCTGCCACTTCTCGAAATTCAATCCGGCCGACGGCACCGTCGCCAAGGGCCCGGCGTCCAAGCCGCTGGTCTACATACCGCTGGTGGAAAAGGACGGACTGCTGACGATCGCCGGCGGCTTTTCGAACAAGCCGGGCGTCTGACGACGACCGGAGCAGGATTCACGGCCGGCGATCCCGGCCGTGAAAAGGGGAGCTACGCAAGTAGCCATATTCAACGATGGAGGAGAATCAGAATGACATTTCGAATGAAGCACCTCGCCTTCGCACTCGCGCTGCTGCCGGCAGCGTCGGTGATGGCAGAAGGTCCCGCAGCGGGCAAGGGTGTCCCGGCCTACAAGCCAGTCACGGACGCGCGCCTGCAGAATCCTGAAGCACGCAACTGGCTCAGCTGGCGCGGCAACTACGGCAGCTGGGGCTACAGCGCGCTGGACAAGATCAACGACAAGAACGTCGGCAAGATGCAGCTCGCATGGTCGTACGCTACCGGTGTGAACGAAGGCCACCAGTCGCCGCCGATCGTCAACGACGGTTTCATGTTCGTTACCACGCCGCAGAACCAGGTGATCGCGCTGAACGCGAAAACCGGTCAGGAAATCTGGCGTTACAAGAAAGAGATCCCCTCGGAACTGTTCCAGCTGCACCCGACCAACCGCGGTGTGGCGCTGTATGGTGACAAGGTCTACGTTGCCACCACCGACTGCAACCTGGTCGCGCTCGACGCCAAGACCGGTAAAGTCCTGTGGACCACGCAGATCGAAAACTGGAAGACCGGCTACTACATGACCCTCGCGCCGCTGGCAGCGAAGGGCAAGATCATGGTCGGCGTCTCGGGCGGTGAGTACGGCATCCGCGGCTTCGTTGCAGCGATCGACGCCGAGACCGGCAAGATGGCATGGCGCCGTCACACCATCCCGGCACCGAACGAGCAGGGTGGCGATACGTGGCCGAACAACGGCTCCTACAAGACCGGCGGCGGCTCGGTCTGGGTCACGGGTACCTACGATCCGAAGACCAACACCGCTTACTGGGGCACCGGCAACCCGGGTCCGTGGACGCCTGACCTGCGTCAGGGCGACAACCTGTTCGCCAGCTCCACGCTGGCTCTGGACGTCGACACCGGCGAGATCAAGGGCTACCACCAGTACGCACAGAACGATTCGTGGGACTGGGATGAAGTCACCCCGCCGCTGCTGATCGACACCGAGATCAACGGCAAGAAGACCCCGGCAGCTGTCCGTGCCGGCCGTAACGGCTACATGTGGGTGCTCGAGCGCACCAACACCGGCGCGCTGAAGTATGCGAAGGCCTGGCCGTACGTTGGCAACAACGTGTTCAAGTCGCTGGACCCGAAGACCGGCCGTGCTGACGTCGACATGTCGCACAAGCCGTCGATGAAGCAGGGTGCAGGTTTCTGCCCGTCGCTGTGGGGTGGCAAGGACTGGCTGCCTGAGGCATACAGCCCGAAGACCGGCCTGATCTACACGATGGCCAACGACAACATGTGCTCGGAGCTGCCGAAGGGCGAGTCGACCACGTACAAGGCGGGTGACCTGTTCATCGGCTTCCCGCTCGAAGGCGTGCTGACCAACGTCCGCCTCGGCCCGGGCGCGAAGAACTCGATCGGCGAGATCCAGGCATGGGATCCGAAGACCGGCAAGCTGGCCTGGTCGACCAAGTTCAGCGACCAGATCTGGACGCCGACCTTCGTCACCGGCGGCAACCTGGTGTTCTCGGGCGGCCTGCCTGACCGCAAGTTCCGCGCGATGGACGCGAAGACCGGCAAGATCCTGTGGGAGTATGCAGCTCCTTCGGGCGTGATCGGCGTGCCGAGCTCGTATGAAGTCGACGGCGAGCAGTACATCGCCGTGCAGGCGGGCTGGGGTGTTGACGCACAGCGTCTGGCCTCCGCGATCGACCACGTGAAGGGTACGAACACCATCGTTCCGCAAGGCGGCTCGCTGATGGTGTTCAAGCTGCCGAAGAACTAATTCGGCATTGCAGCACGGCTGATTCGTCAGCCACGGCCTCCGTCCGGTTCTCCGGCCGGGCGGAGGCTGGCAAGTCAGAGATTTTTTCTCTCGCGTTGGGTTTTCCAGTCTCCCCATTGGGGGAGGCTGGATTTTTTCTTTTCCGAAGCCCGGCAAGCCGGCCCCTGTTCTCCGGGGTGCGTGCCGCGCATCTCCTTGTCCATTGGCTCGCTGCGCGTTTGCATGGCCGCTGACGCGCGCTGCGCCGCGCTCGGTTATCCTCGCGACATGGACACGTCACCGAAAGTGCATAGCCGTCCGCTGCGCCGTCGCGTTGCGCGCGCGCTGCTGTTCATCCTGCTGGCCGCCATTGTCGCGGCCGGCTGGGCTGCATTTGCCGGCATTCCGCTGGATCTCGGCGCGCAGCGCGGCGCGCTGGCGCGCATGCTGTCCGCGCAGGTCGGCCGCGAGGTCCGCATCGACGGCGCGCTGCAGCTGCGCATCGGCCTGCGACCGCAACTGCTGGTGCGCGAGCTGCGCATCGCGCAACCGGAAGGTTATGGTGGCGGCGATTTTCTGCGCGTCGGCACGGCCGAGATGCGGCTCGACCTGCTGCCGCTGCTGCGCGGGCAGTGGCGCGCCGACCGGCTGTCGGCGCGCGCGGTGCGGCTCGACCTGCGGCAGCGTGACGACGGACGCGCCAACTGGACCTTCGCTACCGGCGAAGCGCCGGCGGCGCCTGCGGCCGGCGACGGCTTCAGCATGAAAGACGCGGCCGGCGTCGATATCCGCGACATCGACCTTGACGACATCACCGTCTCCTATCAGGGCGGCAGCGCGAAGCCGCATGAATTCAGGCTCGAACGGCTCGACGCTGCACTGCCGATCGGCGCCGGCGTGAAGCTGCGCGCGAACGGCAAGGTCGAGCGCACGATGCCCTATGAACTGTCGATCGAAGGCGGCGAGCTGCGCGCGCTGCTCGGCGGTGAGCCCGGCTGGCCGGTATCGCTGACGCTCGATTTCGCCGGCGGCCGGCTGGCCACGCAGGGTCGCATCGGCGGCGCCGACGGCGAGGTTCGCTTCGGCCTTGGCGCCCCCGATCTTGCGCAATTCGGCAAAGTGATCGGCGTGCCCTTGCCTGACGCCGGCGCCGCCGGCCTGTCCGGCATCGCGCAGTTCGGGCCCGGCGTCGTGCGCATCAATGGCCTGTCGGCTTCGCTCGGCCGCTCGGTGATGGCCGGCTGGCTGGAGTTCGACGCGCGCGGCGCGCGGCCGAAGCTGTCCGGCGCGCTCGGCGTGCAGGCGCTCGACCTGCGTCCCTTCCTCGGACAGGACGAAGAGGACCAGCCGACCGATCTCGCAGCCCTCTATCGCAGCCTTGCGAATGCGCGGGTCGACCTGCGCGCGCTCGGCGAGTTCGATGCGTCGCTGCAGCTTGGCGTCGCGCAATGGCTGAGCCTGCCCGGCGACATCCGCGATGCGTCGCTGCAATTCCGGCTGCAGGACGGCCGGCTCGAGATACCGGTCGAGGCGACCGTCGAACGCGTGCCGATGAAGGGGCGGCTCGAGGCGGATGCGCAACGTCAGTCACTGGCGCTGCATTTCAGCGCATCCGACTCGCCGATCGGCGGGCTCGCGCGTTTTCTCGCCGGCGTTCCCGGCATTGACGGCCATCTCGGCGACTTGCAACTGGACGTACGCGCCAGCGGCACGCGCGGCGATGCGCTGATGCGCTCGCTGTCGGCCACGATGCGACTTGCGCAAAGCCGCTTAAGCTACGGCAATCCGGAAGGCGGCACTGCGGCAGGCGGCAGCCGCCCGGTGGCCTTCACGCTCGACCGCATGCAGGTCAGCGTCGGCGGCGCCCGTCCGCTGGCGGGCGAACTGAAGGGCAGCCTGCTCGGCCGGCCGCTGGAGGCCTCGCTGTCGGGCGAATCGCTGCTGTCGATGGTGACTCGGGGCAGCTCGCCGGTGGCGCTGACGGTGCAGACCGGCCGCGTCGCGGCGCGCGTGGCCGGCACCCTGAACGCTGCGGACCAGAGCGCCGACCTGACCTTCAGCCTCGGCGCCGAGCGCGCCGGCGACGTCGGCGCCTGGCTGGGGCTGAACCCGCGCTCCACGCTGCCCATCGCACTGGCCGGGCGCGTGCGCGGCACGACCGAGCATTGGTCGCTGTCGAACCTGGTGTTCCAGGTCGGCGACAGCAGCCTGTATTCCGCCGCCGACCAGGCCACCGTGCAGCGCCGGCAGAGGCTGACGGCGACGCTGGAGATCGCCAGCGTGAACCTCGCGCAGCTTGACGGCCTGCTGCCGCCGCCGGCGCCGGCGCGCCCCGGCACGCGCGCCAGCCTCGACATACCGGTGCTGCCGGCGCGTCTGTCGCTGGCGGACGCGGATGTGAGCGTGCGTGCGCGCGACATCCGCGGCACCCAGCTCGAACTCGGCGAGATGGGCTTCGACGGCCATGTGCGCGACGGCGCCATGCAAAGCTCGCCATTTTTCGCTGACATCGCCGGCACGCGCTACAGCGGCGCGATCGCGCTCGACCTGCGCGACGCCGAGCCGCGCGCGCAGTTCTGGCTGTCGGCCGCGCAGGTCGACGCCGGCCGCGTGCTGCGGCAGCTGCGGCTGACAAAGGACATCGATGCCGGCATCGAGCGCCTGAACGTCTACATCGACAGCCGTTCGACGCGGCTGGCCTCGCTGCTGGCCAATGCACAGCTTGCCGCCGAGGTCAGCGGCGGCAAGCTGGTGCTGCGCGACCCGAACATGAAATCGCAGCTGCAGCTCGCGCTGGCCAGCGGCAGCCTGACCGCGCGCCCCGGCGAACGGCTGGCGCTGAAGCTTTCCGGTGCGGTCGACCAGCAGCCGGTCGAGGTCAGGCTGCGCAGCGCGACCCTGAAGGAACTGGCCGACATGGCGCGGCGCGTGCCGTTCGAGCTGGACGTGGAGGCCGCACAGACGCAGCTGCAGCTGTCGGGCAGCATCGACCGCGATATCGACGCGCGCGACGCCGAACTGGCGCTGCAGGTGCGCGGGCCGCGCTTCGATACGCTCGACCGGCTGGTGCGCGTGTCGCTGCCGCCGTGGGGGCCGTGGTCGGCGGCAGGGCGCTTCCGGATGAGTGCGCGCGGCTATGCCGTTGAGGACCTGAAGCTGCAGGTCGGCAGCAGCCGGCTGGATGGTCGCGGCACGATGGATACCACGCAGGGACGGCCGAAGGTGGACGTCACGCTGTCGGCGCCGCTGGTGCAGCTGGATGATTTCCGCACCGACGGCTGGTCGGCGCTCGGCGACAAGCCGGCCAGCCCCGCCACTCCGACCGCCGGCGCCGATCCGCAGGCGCTGCGCCGCAAGGCCGCCGAAGCCAGCGACAAGGCGCAGGCGCTGCTGTCGCGCGAGAACCTGTCGCAGGCCGACGCGACTCTGTCGGTCAGCGTCGCGCAGGTCAAGTCGGGCGCGGACCTGCTCGGCGAGGGCAGCCTGCAGGCCAGGCTGGCCGGCGGGCGCGCCGAGATCGGCCCGGTGCAGGTCAGCATGCCGGGCGGGCGCGCGGAGGGGCGGCTGTCGTATGAGCCGCGCGAAAAGGATGTGCTGGCGACGCTGAAGGTCGATATCGACAATTTCGATTACGGCGTGATCGCGCGGCGCATCCGGCCCGACGCCGACCTCGACGGGCGCTTCAGCCTCGCGATGGACATCAACTCACGCGCGCCGCAGCTGTCCGGCCTGCTCGCGCATGGCAGCGGCCGCATCGACATCGCCGCGTGGCCGCAGCAGCTGCGTGCCGGCATCTTCGACCTGTGGGCGGTCAACCTGTTCGTTGCGCTGCTGCCGACGCTGGACCCGAAAAACGAATCCGTGATCAACTGCGCGATCGGTCGCTTCTCGCTGGACGACGGCAAGCTGAAGCAGAGGCAGCTGCTGATCGACACCAGCCGCATGCGCGTGACCGGCAGCGCGGCAGTGGATTTCGGCGCCGAGAGCCTGCGCCTGCGCCTGCAGCCGCAGGCGAAGTCCGCGCAGTTCCTGAGCCTGGCCACGCCGATCGAGGTGCAGGGCAGCTTCAGTGAATTTCATGTCGGAGCCAATCCCGGCGACGTGCTGCAGACCGTCGTCCGGCTGGCCACGTCCATCGTCTGGGTGCCGCTGAAAAAGCTGTTCGGCGAGCGCATTCCCGCTGACGGATCGGATGTGTGCGGCGTGCCGTCCGTGCGCAGGAACCCGTGAGGCCGGCATTCCGGCGCGCTCCGGGATGAGGATGTCGAAGCCGGGGCCCTTTCACTTATCGTTCAGGCGCAGACCGGAATCCGTCGTCGCGATACCCGTGACGCCAGTCAGCGGACCGCAACCATGGGTCCCGGCCTGCGCCGGGGCGGCGGTTTGCCGCTACTGGCGCAATGCCCCGTTCCTGCCGCCGCCGTAAGGCAGACCGGAAACAAGCCGCGTCATCGTACAGGGATCAATGCAGGATGCCGACTGAACTGACCGGCATGGGGCCGGCGGGGAAGTTGACGGGGCAGCTGCGTCACGCCATGCGCGACAGCCCGACGTTGCCGGCCTGCCTCCACGCATCGCCGCTGTGATTGCGCAGCATGTCGATGAGTTCGCCGGGCGGCATCGCACGACTGTGCAGCCATCCCTGAATCTCGTCGCAGCCCTGTTCGCGCAGCGCCTCCAGCTGGCTCGGCAGCTCGACGCCTTCAGCCACGACGCGCAGGCCGAGGTTGTGCGCGAGCTGGATCAGCGCGCGCGTGATCATTGCGGCTTCCTGCAGTCCCGGCTTGCCAAGGTCCGTGATGAACTGGCGGTCGATCTTCAGGCTCGACAGCGGCAGGCGGTTCAGGTAGGCGAAGCTGGAATAGCCGGTGCCGAAGTCGTCGATCACGATCTGCACGCCTTTCGCGTGCAGCACGCGCAAGGTGTCCAGCGTCATTTCGACGTCGGACATCATCATGCTCTCGGTCAGCTCCAGTTTCAGGCAATTTGCCGGCAAGCCCGTGCTGGCCAGCGTGCGTTCGACCAGCCGCACCAGTTCGAAGCCGTTCAGCTGGCGCACCGACAGGTTCACCGCAATCGTCAGCGGCCCGAGACCCTCGTCATGCCATTCGCGGCACTGGCGGCAGGCTTCTTCCAGCACCCACGCGCCGATCCGGTTGATCGCATGGCTTTCTTCGGCGATCGGGATGAAGCGGTTCGGCGGCACCACGCCGAGCTCCGGATGGTTCCAGCGCAGCAGCGCCTCGGCGCCGACGATGGCCCCGCTGCGGATGTCGACCTGCGGCTGGTACGCGAGGAAAAACTGTTTCTGTTCGAGCGCATGCGCGATCGCGCTTTCGATCTGCGCGCGCTCGACGATGCGTTCGTGGATCTCGCGGTTGTACAGCTGATAGGCGTTGCGGCCGGACTGCTTGGCGCGGTACATCGCCGCATCGGCCCGGTCCAGCAGCAGCTGCGGCGTGTGTCCGTCTTCCGGGAAGGACGTGACGCCGAGACTGCAGGTCACATGCAGCGTATGCCCGTCGATCTCGACCGGCTCGCCGACCTCCTGCATGATCCGCTCGAGCATCTGCGGGTTCAGCTCCGCGTCGGCCGCGCCGCGCATCACGAGGATGAACTCGTCGCCGCCGTAGCGGCCGATCAGGTCGCCCTTGCGCAGCAGCCGGCTCAGGCGCGAGGTAACGGTTTCGAGCAGCTGGTCGCCGGCGCGATGGCCGAGGCGGTCGTTGACTTGCTTGAAACGGTCGAGATCGAGGAAGGCGACCCAGACCGGCGAACGGTTGCGGCGCGCCTGCGCCAGCGCATCGTCGAGGTGCGTGAGCAGCGCGCTGCGGTTGCTGACGCCGGTCAGCGCATCATGCGTGGCCTGGTAGGCGAGCTGCTTTTCCAGTCGCTTGCGGTCCGAGATGTCGCGCGCGACCACCTGCATGGCGGGCTGGCCGTCATAGACCAGCGGCATGCAGCGCACCGCGACTTCGAAAGTGGATCCGTCCAGCCGCATCGCCAGTGCCTCGATGCGCTCGGTCGGCTCCGGCGTTGCGCCGCCATGCTCGTCGTCCAGGCCGAGCTGTTCCAGCGTGCGGCCGGTCAGCTGCCGGTATTCTGTTTCGCCGAACAGACGCTTCGCCGCGCTGTTGGCGAACACCAGCTGGCCGTTCACTTCGATCATGATCGCGTCCGGCGACATTTCGACGATGCCGCGGTAGCGCTCCTCGCTTTCCCGCAGGCGGGCGAGCGCCTGCTGCCTTTCCTCGGCCTCGATGAAGAGTTCGAGGCTTTTCTGCTCGAGCAGCGCTTCGGCCTGCTTGCGCGCGTTCGTTTCGCGCGCCAGCCTGCGCTGGAAGATGTCGTCAGGCGACGGCATGCACTCTCCGCGTCAGCGTGAAGCGGGCGTGCGCACCGTGTTCGTCTTCCGGCAGGTCGACCCGCTCCACGTCGATCGCTTCATTGAAGTACGCGATACAGCCTTCGATCAGTCCCAGCGCAAAATCGGCGAGGCTGCGGCGCGACGTGTAGACAAGCTCCATGCGGTCGTCGCCGATCTGCCTGTGCGTGAATGACGGCAGTTCGGCGTCGCTGTACAGCTTGCGCACTTCGCGATGAATATGGCTGTCGAGTTCACGCAGCAGGCCGAACACGCCGCCGTTCTGGTTGACGTAGCCCGGATGCATCGAGACAAAGCGGCTGAACAGGTGACCGCCGAAGTGCCGCAGCAATGCCGGTATCGGCAGCCCGGTTTCTTTGGACAGGTTCGTGACCAGCGCGAGCATTTCCTCGTAGGGATAGGTGCCTACGCTGGTGTACGCACCTTCGGTCGACAGGTCGGCGGCCACGATGATGGCGTCTGCAATCTCCAGCGAAAATTCCGCCTCGACCATGTCGATGAACTCGCGGAATACCATCCCCTTCATTGATAACCTCTCGTGATTAGAACTATTTGATTTGGATATTACTCTAAAGAAATTATTTTTGTGAAGGGATTTTTGTCGTCTTCTGGCTGTTTTCTTGCGTCATCCTTACGTCATCTGCTTATTTCTTGCATGAAATACGAATTTATTGCACCTTGGTTTTATGGTGATGGCGTTTGGCAGACCGTTTTAATGCGCTGAACCATGGAGCGCTGTCGGGGGAGCGGCGAGGCGGCAGTCGGCGGCAGGGAAGGGCAGCTCAGGCGGGAACGGGCGGCGCGCCAGCCGGCGCGCCGCAGGCACGCGTCAGCGTGCGTGGAATGACGAGGTCGGCAATTGCGGCGCCTGCGCGAAATTCGCGGGGACGTCGCCGGTCAGGGTTTCCAGGAAGGCCACGATCTGCGCCACGTCCTGATCGCTGAGCTGGCGGCCGAGCTGCAGCCGCGCCATCACGCGCACCGCATCGCCCAGCGTCGCCACCGAGCCGTCATGGAAGTAGGGCGGCGTCATGGCGACGTTGCGCAGCTGCGGCACCTTGAAGATCCACTGGTCTTCTTCCTTGCCGGTGTCGTGGAACTTGCCCTTGTCGCGGCCTTTCAGCTGCGGCATCTCGACGCTGCCGGTGGCCTTCCAGTAGTCCTCGGTCAGGCCGAATTTCTGGAACATGTTGCCGCCCACCGTCGAACCGTTGTGGCAGCCGGCGCAGCCGTAGCTGATGAACTTGTCGAGGCCGGCCTTCGCTTCCGCGCTGATGGCGCGCGTGTCGCCCTTCAGGTAGCGGTCGAACGGCGCCGGCGTCAGCAGGGTGCGTTCGAATGCGCCGACGGCCACGCCCCAGTGCTCGGCCGACACCGATTCTTTCTCGTTCGGGAAAGCTTCATCGAAAAGCGTCTGGTAGCCCAGCTCGCGCAGCTTCGCCTCGGCGTCCTCGAAGCTCTTGTTGCCATAGGCGAGAGGGCTGGTCAGCGCCTTCATGGCCTGCTCTTCAACGCTGACGCGGTTGCCGCCGTAATGCTGCGCGACCAGCAGCGCGGTGTTGAATACCGTGTGCGCATTGCGCGGCAGCTTCTGGCCGTTCACGCCCACCGATTGCGGCAGCGCGTCGGTGCCGTAGAGGGCCGGGTTATGGCAGGTGGCGCAGCTGGTGCGGCCATCGTTGGAGACGCGGGTCTCGAAGAACAGCTTGCGGCCGAGTTCTGCGCGTGCCTTTGAATGCGGGTAGTCGTCAACATGGGCAGTATCGGGCAGCGGCTTGAACACGCCGAGCGCGCGCTCGAGCAGGCTGCGTTCGGTGTCTTCGGCGGTCACGAAGCCGGCGCCGGCCACACCGGCCGCGACGATCAGCGCAGCGACGATGCCACGGCCAGCGGTTCTGGAAAGAGTCATCTGGTATCCCCGGAGTAATTGTTGTTTTTCCGGATTGTGCCTGTAATCGGCCCGACGTGCAGGCCGGTGCGAACGGTTACGCAGGCCTCAGAAGCGCTTCCAGATGCCGGTGTGCCAGTGGCCCGCGCCGGAGCGCTGCTCATGGCCGAGCTGCAGGTAGAGAACGGTGTCCTTCGACATGAAGTGCTCGTAGCCAAAGCCGATTTCGCGGATCGGCTGCCAGGTGCCGTACTTGTTGAACACCTGCTCGCTGTCGACCAGCACGAACTTCAGCTCGCCGGCGGTGACGGGCACGCGCATTGTCGCGACCCAGCCCCAGGGGCTCGCGTTCGTGCGCGGCAGCGCCGGGTCGACGCCGCCGCCGTTCATGTCGCGCGTCGAGTGCAGCACTTCGGTGGAGACCTTCACCTGGCCGAACTTGCGCAGCACGCCGGCGACGATGTTGCGCGCGCGCGGGCCGTAGTGGTAGACCGTGTCGCCGTTGGCGTCGGCGTAATGCTCGCGCCAGGGCATGTCGATGCCGGCGTGCCAGCCCCATTCGGCCGCGTCATAGGTCAGCAGCAGCTTCAGCGCATTGCTGTCGAGCTCGGTCTTGCCAAAGCCGTATTGCGCGCTGAATTGCAGTCCGCCGACGTTCGGCGAGATGTAGGTCAGCGAACGCGGCACCCGGTACAGGCCGATGCTCGCATGCTGGGCAACCAGGATCTTGTCCTGCACGAGGCCGTCGTTGATGAAGGGATCGACGCGGCTGGCGATGCCGTTGATGATGTCGCGGGTGCGGCCGATGCGCAGCGTGCCGTAGCGCGTGTTGAGGCCGACGTACGCGTGGCGGTCGAACGAAAATTTCGCTTCCGGGTCGATGGTGCTCTCGAGCCGCACTTCGACTTCGAGATCCTCGGATACGCGCTCGAACGCCTCATAGCCGAAGCGCGAGGTGAAATTCGTGCGGGAGCCGAAGTTGTTGCCCTTGCCCCAGTT
>JACCEE010322296.1_pt1 | contig 12271 bp, 13 predicted proteins | sample 7449931 | NCBI WGS metagenome assembly JACCEE01 (sample SAMN15323457, study PRJNA562643) | freshwater metagenome | isolation source: river surface water | place: USA:Blue River Watershed | collected 2017-08-19 | reverse complement strand
CGTTATCCTTGTTTTTGAGGTAACCACTCAGGGTTACCAGGCCCGAAACTTCGGCAAAAGTGTGCGTAACCAGCACAAGCAATAGCAGTAATAGACTTAGTTTTTTCATGTTTTTGTTTTCTGTTTTCCGAACTTATTCTAATTGTTTTGACGATTCAGTAAGCAAAATATTTTATCGATGAAGATTTCAAAAAGTGACCCGTCGCAAACTATAGATTGGCTTTTTTCAAATTGGTTGCAATTTGGTCCGAAAAAAATATTCTGATAACTGGGCTTAATTGTTTTTAGGTGCGACAAAGGAAGCACTTTCTTTTTAAGCCAAAGTAAATGAATCGGATGAATGGCGGATATAAATCGATGAATGGCGAAAATTCGTTATGTTGCCTATTCGTTGCGTTTGCTGCGGCTCATGGGTTTGGGTGGCCGAATCATGATTTCGTAGCGGCATCCGGGGCAAATATAAGCTTCGCACGATGTGCAGGCAAAGCAATTGCTGCACGAGCGGTCGAGCTGGGTTTTATCCCACGATTTTCCGCAATGGATGCAGGTAACTGTTTTATCCTCGTTTCCCATTGCTTGAATCAGCTTTTTGTATTGATGGCTTTGATCAGTTTCACCAATCCGAATAAAACAACCTGGGTAAAAATGATGGTTGCTCCTGAAGGAATATTGGCATAATAGGAAATCAGTAAGCCGATAAACGAGGCCAGAAAAGCAAATCCAACCGAATAAAACATCATGCGGCCAAATTCGCGGGTGAGAACGTTTGCTGTGGCCTGCGGAATGGTTAATAGCGATAAAATCAGGATAATTCCTACTACGCGGATATTCAACACGATGGTGAGCGAAATCAGAATCATCAGCAAATAGTTGAACAGATCAACCGGCAAACTGGAGGTGCGGGCAAAATCTTCGTCAAACGAAATGTACAGGATGGTCCGGTAAAATAAGGTAAAGAAAAGCACAATGATGAGCGAAAGCGCCAGCATAAGCCACAACTCGCTCGATGAAACAGTGAGAATGCTGCCAAACAAATAACTCATCAAATTGGGTGCATATCCGGGCGTGAGGTATACAAATATAATTCCGATTGCCATTCCCAGCGACCACCAGATGGCAATCGACGAGTCTTCGCGCACTTTCCCTTTGCTGCTGAACAACTGAATGCCCATTCCGGATAAAATGGAGAAAATTCCGGCTCCAATCAGGGGATTAATGCCCAGAAAGTAGCCCATGCCAATTCCGCCAAACGAAGCGTGGGTGATGCCTCCGCTGATAAAAACTATGCGGCGCGAAACAATGTACGTACCGACAATTCCGCACGAAATGGCCGCCAGCAGTGATGCCCAGAAGGCATTCACAAAAAAATCGTAGGTAAACAGTTCAATGATGGTGTCCATGGTGATCGTGTTCGTCGTGTCGTTTCAGTACCGTATGCGGAATATTTCCGTGAGTTATAATTTGAAGCGGGCAATTGTACGAAGCCAGTTGTTCTTCCGAAATAATGTTGCTCGGATGGTGATGCAAATGCCGGTTTACGCATGCAATGGTTTTCACAAAAAACGAAATGGTTCCCACATCATGCGAAATCAGGATAATGGCCATTTGTTCGTTCAGTTCTTTCAGCTTCTGGTATAATTCGCCCTCAAAATTATTGTCGACATAGGTGCTCGGTTCGTCTAAAACCAGCAACTCCGGTTGATTCATCAGCGCCCGGCACAAAAATACACGTTGCATTTGTCCGCCCGAAAGTTCGCCAATGGCTTTGTTCCGGATGTGTGCAATCCCCATTTCGGCCAGCAGCGATTCGGCTTTTTCTTTCTCCGCCGTATTTTTATGAAAAGAAGAGAACAGCGCCGAATTGGATTTACCGGAACGGACCACATCGATTACCGAAATCGGGAACCGTTTATCGATTTGGTTGACCTGCGGTAAATAGCCAATGTTGGTTTTGCTTATATGCAAGGTCATTATTCCGGAAACAGGTTTTAACAGTCCGAGAATGGTTTTTATGAGCGTGGTTTTGCCACCGCCATTGGGCCCGATAACCCCGATAAAATCGCCGGAATATAAGTCGAGCGAAATATTTTCGAGCACGATGTTATTATCGTATCCGGCTGAAAGGTCTTTTATTTCAAGCAGTTTTTTCATTCCTGACCGGTTATTTTTTCGGTAATGTCGCGCATTTGTTTTTCCCAGTCGTAGTCGAGCGGATCGATAACAACGACTTCTCCTTTAATTTCCTGAGCCATTTGTTTGGCAAACGCGGCATCGAATTCTTTCTGAATAAAAATAACATGAATATTTTGCGTGTGTGCCAGGTCAACCACATCCTTCATGTGTTTTGGCGATGGTTCTTTGCCATCCATTTCGAGCGCGATTTGCTCGAGCTTAAACTGACGGGCATAATAAGCCAGTGCCGGATGAAAGATCAGGATATGGCGGTTTTTTAATGCGGCCAGCTTTTGGTCAATTTCTGCAGAAAGGGCATCAATTTTTGTGATAAAAGCAGTGTAGTTTTTTTCAAATTCCTGCGCATGATCGGGATAGCATTTGGTGAGCGCTTTCAGGGTGTTTTGCGCCATCAGTTTTACCTCGGCCGGTGCCAGCCAGGTGTGTGGATCAAAAGCTCCTTCGTGTTCATGCCCTTCGTGATGTTCGTCGATACCGGCAATGCGTGCGATACCTTCCGATGTGTCCACCATCAGCAGGTCTTTATTGATTTGCGCCATTTTTTCGCGCCAGGCATCTTCGAAAGTAAGCAGTCCGATTTGCAGCCAGGCTTTCGATCTGGCCATGTCTTTCATTTGAGAAGGCATTATTTCGTAGTTGTGTGGGCTCGATCCGGGAGGTACCAAAATGTTCACTTTCAACAGTCCTCCTGAAATCTGATCGACAAAATATTTCTGCGGAAGAATACTCACGGTAACCAAATGCGCGTCTTCTTTTTTTGCCGGTTGGCAAGCAAAAAGAATCAGGAAAATTAAATAAATACAGTTCTTCATGGCTTCTGATAATTCTGAAGTGCTATAAACATTTTCATCCAAAGATAGTTCGATTTACGGAACGAAGATTTGAAGATGTGAAAATTTGAGAATTTGAAAATGGTATTGCTTTCTCAACCAATCAAGAGCTTTTTTTTTGAAAACTGTTTACTGAGACTGATCACTTTTTTTCGTCTTCGGAGGAACGGGGTCGTAACCATGTGTTCCCCAGGGGTGACATTTCAGAATGCGCTTGGTACCGAGCCAAAAACCTTTAAACGGACCGTGAATTTTAATGGCATCGATGGCATATTGAGAGCAGGTGGGCACATGCCTGCATGAAGGCGAAGTCAGTGGCGAAATGGCATATTTGTAAAAGTAAACCGGAAGCATCAGCAGCCAGCCCAAAAACTTCAATATGTATTTCAGAATTGCATTCATAGCTGCAAAGCTATAACTAATTTCGGTTGAAAATCACATGAAATGAGATCGTTTCAGAAAGAAAAGGCTATTTCGCTGAAGCAATTCCAACTGGTTTAAACGGAATATTCACCGAAACTTTAGTGGCAACAATTGTTTTCATGATGGGCAGCGGCTCTTCCCAGAACGGTGTTTTCTTTAGCGAATGTTGCAGCAACCATGCGTAAAGCTCGTCGTTGTTGAATTGGCGGCTGATATCATGTCCCTGTCCTTTCAGTCGGGTAAACTTAATTTCAGCATTCTTTTTTTCCAATGCTTTCACCATCACTTCCGAACGACTGATCGGAATGTCGCGGTCGGCTGTTCCATGAAAAACCCAGGCAGGAACTTTGCTTAATTGGTCGGCCCAGCGTACATCAGCTCCTCCACAAAAAGGCGATATGGCTGCAAAGCGCTCGGGCATGCGGTTGGCCAGCGCCCAGGTTCCAAAACCGCCCATGCTTATGCCAATCATGTATACACGGGCATCGTCGACACGTAATTTGGCAGTAAGTTCGTCGTAAACCGGGTTAAACCAATCTTCCGATGCCCAGTTTTTGCCCCAGGGGCATTGTGGCGACACCACGATAAACTCCATTTTCTTGCCTTTCGAGATAAAATAAGGTAGCCCATAGCGTTTCAGGCTGGCCAGGTTTTTCCCACTGGCATGTCGCCCGTGCAGGTAAAATAGTATAGGCCACTTTTTATCGGGATATTTTTCGTAATCTTCAGGAAGATTGAGTATGTAGTTGTATTTCACTTTTTTAAGTGATGTTGCCGAATAGCTGTTACTGCTTATTACCAGCAGTAAAATACACAAAAAAAAGCTCCTGAATATATGTTTTCGGATCAGCTTCAAATTCTCTGTTTTATTGTTTCGATGGTGAAGCTAGGAATTTTGAACCAAAGAACCTGACCGGTTAACAATTATTAATAAAAATAAAGAAAGGGAAAAATGACCCTTTTCGGGCTTTTTCCCTTTCTCCTGAAAATAAGACGTGTTTCTTATCTATTGAAATTCAGATGTTTATTCCGAATTTATTTTTCAAGTTCTTTATACACCAAGGCGCTGGCTCCAACGATGGCTGCATCGCCAGGTTTTAATTGCGAAGGAAGGATTTGCACCTTGTCGCGGTACATCTGAAGCAGAAAATGCTCCATACTTTCCTTGGTTGGTTTGAAAATATAATCGCCAGCCGCCGTTGGTCCGCCAAACAGAAAGATTGCTTCAGGGCAGAGGTAGTGAACCGTATCGGCAAGTCCTTGTCCTAACCATTTCCCGGTCAGTTCAAACACTTCGAGTGCAATTTTATCTCCTTTTTCAGCAGCATCGAAAATAGCCTTCGAGTCGAGCTCGTTGAACGACAAATCGGCCAGCAAACTGTCCGAAGCATTTTGTTGAGCGATTAATTCGAATGCGGTGCGTTTCATTCCGGGAGCTGAGCAATATGCTTCCAAATGGCCGGGAGTTCCGCAACCACACATTCTTCCGTTCGGGATCAGGATGGTGTGACCACATTCGCCTGCAAAACCATCGGCGCCATAAACTAAATCGCCATTTACCACAATGCCGCTTCCAACGCCTGTTCCGAGGGTGTACATCACAAAGTTTTTCATTCCTTTGGCACCGCCATAAATCATTTCGCCAATTGCTGCGGCATTGGCATCGTTGGTTAGTGCAATAGCTTTTAGTTCAGGAAACTTATTTTTGAGTAGTTTAACCAGCGGAACAATACCTTTGAATGAAAGATTGGCTGCATATTCGATGGAGCCGGTGTAATAATTCGCGCTGGGAGCACCAATGCCAATTCCCAGAATTTCAATATCGGCATTCAGTAGTTTTACTGAATGAATCAGACTATTGATTGCGGCAGATAAATCATCGACATAACGATCAATGTCTCCATGAGATGGAGTCGAGATGTTTTCTTTCACCATCACGTTTCCCAGATCGTCCACAACTCCGATGGCTGTGTTTGTGCCGCCGATATCGACGCCAATTGCTACTTTCTTCATTTCTATTTCTTTATTTGGTTTTTTACTATTCAATTCATCCGAATTTCTACTAAGCAAAAGTATGAATTTAATCCATCCGATTCTATCCAAATAGGCAGTTGAATGCGTAAAAGGATGGAAAAATTTATAAATTAGGCATAAACTTATTAAATTTTTTAATTTGTTGGTGATTTTTTACTGTTTTAGTCCCAAGAGATGATTGAATTGAATTGCCAGAAATTTAATGCGATTGGTATTTGAATAACATAAAGGGAAGGGAGGGTTGTAAAAAACAACAACGGAGCAAATAAACCTGCTCCGTTGTTGTTTGGTGTCAATCGCTTTCGAAGAAAACAATCGGCTTATTTGCGCGATACTTTTACTTTTTTTGTCGGATCAAGTGTTTCGTTTCTGAAATCGGTTTGTTCGATCACATTGGCGGCAATAGTGGCAAATGCCTGACCGGTAATAGAATCTTCGTTAAGGGCAACCGGAGCGCCTGAATCGCCGCCTTCCCGAATGCTTTGTACAATTGGAATTTGTCCGAGCAGAGGCATTTGCAGCTTTTCAGCCAGCTTAACACCACCTTCTTTACCGAAAATGTAGTATTTGTTTTCAGGAAGTTCGGCCGGGGTAAACCACGACATATTTTCAACCAGTCCCAAAACCGGTACGTCAACACCCTTGCCTTTGAACATATTTACACCGCGGATCACATCGGCAAGCGCAACATCCTGAGGTGTGGTAACGATGATGGCACCTGTAATTGGTACGGTCTGCACCAGGGTCAGATGAATGTCACTGGTCCCGGGAGGGAGGTCGAACAGCAGATAGTCTAGTGTTCCCCAGTTTCCGTCGTTTATTAGTTGCTTCAAGGCATTCGAGGCCATGGGGCCGCGCCAGATTACAGCATCCTCGGTATTTACAAAGAACCCGATAGACAGGAAGCTTACCCCATATTTATTTATCGGCTGAATGCGTTCTTTTCCGTCGACACGAACGCCGGAAGGGCGGATGTCTTCGGCTCCAAACATTTTAGGAATGGACGGCCCGAAAATATCGGCATCAATCAATCCTACTTTTGCTCCGGTTTTTGCGAGGGCAACCGCCAGATTTACCGAAACGGTTGATTTACCAACTCCGCCTTTTCCTGAAGCCACGGCAATCAGGTTTTTCACTCCAGGCAAAACAGGGCGTTCCATCTGGTGAATGGCTTTTGGAGTAATGTTTCCTTTAATTTCAACATCGGGGCCAAGTTGTGCAATTATCGCATCTTCGCAGGCGGCAATAACGGCTTGCATATTCGGATCGTCAGAGCGCTGAAAAACCAGAGAAAAGGTTATTTTTTTTCCTGCCACCCTGATTTCCTGCGCCATATCGAGCGATACAACATCTTCGTTACTTCCCGGGTATTTGACACTGCGTAAAGCGTCGGTTATGTTTTTGGGAACAATTAATTTACGTGGTATTTCTGTCATCTTCTTATTTATTTGTTGTTTCTGGACTTTTCATATTTTGTGAACGAATGCATCGATTGTTGCGGGTTAAAGGTTTAAGCCTGAAGCACGGAACCGGAAATAAAACAATTTATTCGAGGTCAAGTTCAGTCATCGGGTCCCAGAAATATTTGTCAAAATCAATGATTTGATCGTCGACAACGGTGATTCCTTCCGCTTCGAGCAATTCCTGCATGGCCGATGGCGATCCAAAATGATGTTTGGCAGTGAGCAATCCGGTTCGGTTTACCACCCGGTGTGCGGGTACATATTTATCCTGAACATGCGAATTATTCAGCGCCCAGCCCACCATGCGCGACGATTGTTTGGTACCCAGGTAGGCAGCGATAGCGCCATAGCTGGTTACCCGTCCCGTAGGGATTAGTCGGGTTACTTCGTACACTTTATCGTAAAAATCGCTCATATATTGAAGGACTGAAGGATTGAATTACAGATATCCAAACTCCTATTCACGTGCGCTTCGGCCAAAACTTCGGTACGGATCTTTCTCTATTTCAACATCGGGCTCTCGTAAAGGTTCCTGATGGCTTAATCGGAAAGCAATGTATTTGATGGTAAGGCCGCGGTCGAGCCATTGCTTTTCGTAGAAGGTTTGAATTGAAAGTACCTCATCCAGAATTTCGGAATGGTACAAATCGTCGGTTTGGCGGATTACTTCAAATTGGTTTTCGACCACCATGGCTTCGGTATATCGGTACATGAAATTACTGTCCGATTTCAGATGGATAATACCGTTTGGAGCCATAATCTGTCGGTAGTTCGAGATGAAGTTGTTGGCAGTGAGTCGTTTCCGGGATTTTTTCATTTGCGGATCAGGAAAAGTGAGCCAAATTTCGGCAATTTCGCCTTCGCCAAAAAACATCCGGATGTTTTCGATGTTAGTGCGCAAAAAGCCCACATTGGTCAATCCTTCGCTTTTTGCCTGTGTGGCGCCTTTCCACATCCGCGAGCCCTTTATGTCGACACCAATAAAATTGATATCAGGATAATGTTTGGCCAGTTTTACGGTATATTCACCTTTCCCGCAGCCCAATTCCAGAATGACCGGATTGCTGTTTCCGAAGAATGCTTCGTTCCATTTTCCTTTGTATTTAAATTCTTCGGCCTGTAGGTGACTGAAAGTCATCTGAACGACATGCTCGTAAGTAGCCATGTCGGCAAATTTCGATAGTTTATTCTTCCCCACTGTTCCTGAAATATTTACGATTTTGTTTTGTGTCTACGGCATTCAAGTTTGTTCCGGGTTAGCCTTCGGGTTCCCGTCTTCCGGCTGCTAATACGTTTTTTCGACGCGGAAACCAACATCGTGGATTCCCTGCAAAACGTTGTCGCGCATACCGTGTTTGATCATGAACTTGTAGTCGCCTTTATGCGGAAAGTAAACACTGCTTTTGTAAGGTATCTGGTTGTCGTACAGTCCGCCGATACCGCTGCCGCGCCATTTTCCGGAAGGATCGGCCAGGGTAAATTCAACCGTATCGGTACGTAATGAACCATCAGGCGCACCCACACTCAGGAATAAATAGATGTTACTGTACGGATAATTTCCCTTGTTGCGGATGTTTACATACAGGTTGTTGTTTTTGATGGTATCGGTAAGGGTAACGTTGAAAACCACCACCGAATCTTTATTCCAGCCTTTTTCGTCGATTTTGTGATAGGCCTCGAATACCTTTTTTCGGTCGCACGAGGCCAGTGTTGCAATCAATAAAATGAAGAGGAAATAATTAAAAAATTGTCTCATGCTTTTGGTTTGAATTTTCTTCGACGGTTGTTTCCCCTTTTCTTGTTGTCGTTATGTTTCGGGGTATCGAACCGGGTTAATGAATCGTTGTTTGATCCGGCTTCAAAATTAAGCTTTTCAACCGGGGGTTTTGTTTCCGTTTCGTTAAGTAAACGATGAACCGGTCGTCCTTTTTGGTTTGATCGTATTATTTCCTTTACGCGTTCGACCGGCACCGGGAAAAATGCTCCGGTTTTATCATCAACTTTCGAGTACCAGTAAATTTGCTTGAAAATATCGGCCTTTTGGTAGAAGAAAGTTCCCTGTTCGGTTTCGAGCTGGACATTGCCTGGCGGAAAGTCTTTTTGGGCATCGATATAGGTATCCACTTCGTAGTTGAGGCAGCATTTTAATTTTCCACACTGGCCGGCCAGCTTTTGCGGGTTAAGCGAAATGTCCTGGTAGCGTGCTGAAATGGTATTAACTGAAACAAAATTGCTCATCCACGAAGCGCAGCAAAGTTCGCGTCCGCAGGGGCCAATTCCGCCAATGCGCCCGGCTTCCTGACGAGCGCCAATCTGCTTCATTTCAATTCTAATCCTGAATTGTTCAGCAAATATTTTGATGAGCTGACGGAAATCGACGCGATCGTCGGCAATGTAATAAAAGATGGCTTTGGTTTTATCGCCCTGGTATTCCACATCGCCAATTTTCATATTCAAGCCCAAATCGTTGGCAATTTGGCGCGAGCGGATCATGGTTTCGTGTTCCAGCGCCATGGCTTCTTTCCATTTGTCGATGTCGGCAGGTTTTGCTTTGCGGTATATTTTCCGGATGTCGCCGTTGATCAGCGTTACCCGGTGTTTTTTCATTTGTTCGAGCACCAGGTCGCCGGTAATGGTCACAATCCCGATGTCGTGTCCTGGATTTGCTTCTACGGCAACAATGTCGCCCGGATTTAGCTTCAGGTTGGCGGCATTTCTAAAAAAATCTTTGCGCGTATTTTTAAATCTGACCTCAACCAGATCAATCGGATTCGCAATGTTTATAACATCGTCCAGCCAGTCGTATACATGCAGTTTCGAGCAGGTTCCGCCATGTCCTCTACAATATCCGCGATCAATCAAATTGTGATCATCCATATCGAGTCAAGAATTTTAATGTGCAGCGCTTTTAGCAATCTCGCCTTTCCACAAACAAATCGTTCATCTATTGCTATAATTTTACAAAAATAGACATAAAACCCAATAAAAAAAGCCGGAATGCCTGACTGTCAACTTTTAATCAGTTGTTGGTGTCAGCCTGAAAACGGCGCTGTTTATTTACGGATTAGCTTGGTAATTTTGAATGCCACATCAGTAAAAACGATACGTGCATTCCCGTTCATCTCCACATGAGAGAAAGCCAATTCAAACACCTCGGTTAACTCCAGTATGTTACGTTCGTTGATGAATGGCGAAAACCGTTTCGAGAAATCTTCTTCCTGCGCATTCATAAATGTCAGGTCTCTGTTTTTGAGGTTGTAAACAAAGTTTTCGCGCAGAATATTCAGGAAATAGTTTAGCAGACTTTTTTGTTTTTCGCGGCCAATGCCGGCAACCTGATCGACCCATTTAAACAGATCGGAGAATTTACGCCCATACGAATAGCGCATCAGCTCCTTGAATCGTTCGAGATTAAAGAGTGTTTGGTCGTCGGGTTCGAGTAACTCAAGCGCCTTGTTGTAGTTTCCCTTAGCCAGGTGAACGAGGTTGCGCAAGTCAACACCTTCGGCTTCGGGCAAAGCGCCAATGGCTTTCTCAACCGAATCGGGATCGATAGGTGGAACCGTTATCATTTGGCAACGCGAGCGAATGGTGCTGATGATGTCTTCTTCGTTCTCGGTAATCAATACGAAAAGCGTTTTTACCGGTGGTTCCTCAATCATTTTCAGTAACTTATTTGCACAGGCCACATGCATCTTTTCAGGAAGCCAGATGATCATTACTTTGTATTCCGATTCATATGATTTCAGATTCAGCTTCCGGATGATTTCTTCACTCTGATGGGAGTAAATCAGTCCCTGGGCATTTTCAACGCCAATTTGTTCGAACCACTGATCTATATTGAAATACGGGTTTTTGGCAATCATCGCACGCCATTCTTCCAGAAAATTATCGGAAACCGGTTCTTTGAATTTGGGCGTTTTCACCACCGGAAAAACAAAGTGAAGGTCGGGATGAATCAGCTTGCGAAATTTCTTACACGAAGGACATTCGCCACACGAATCGTTAAGTTGCCGATTGGTGCAGGCCACATATTGCGCATAGGCAATGGCAAGCGCCAGTTTTCCGCTTCCGGCCGGGCCGGCAAATAGCTGTGCATGGCTTACTCGTTCTTCGGTAACCGACTGAATCAGTCGTTTCTTTGTGGCACTTTGTCCGATAACTTCTTTAAAAAACATATTCGATTGATTGTGGAGTGTCAAAAATAGCAATATCCGAACTTGAAAACCACTTTTGCCATATTTTTAGATTTCAACAGGCCTTATAATCGGGTTAATTTCCGAAGGGAAAAACTTTCATTAATCCAACATTAAATTCAGGACGGGCTTGAACCTTAAAATTTAATGCACTGATATATTTTTTATATTTGAAGTGGATTTTTTGTAACACTTAAAAAAACAAATATGCAAACTATTGAAACCTACGATTTCGCCGGCAAAAAAGCACTTATCCGTGTTGATTTCAATGTGCCGCTCGATGAAAATTTTGTGATTACAGACGACACCCGTATGCGCGCAGCAGTGGATACCATCAATAAGGTAATCGAAAAAGGTGGATCGCCCATTATCATGTCGCATTTTGGTCGCCCAAAAGACGGACCTAACCCAAAATACTCGATGTGCCACCTTGTTGGTCACTTGAGCGAACTGCTTGGACGCGAAGTAAAAATGGCTCCTGATTGCGTTGGCGCTGAAGTTCAGGCAATGGCAAAAGCATTGAAGCCGGGCGAAGTATTGTTACTCGAAAATCTCCGCTTCCACAAAGAAGAAGAAAAAGGTGATGAAGGATTTGCAAAACAATTGGCCGATAATGGCGACTGCTGGATCAATGATGCATTCGGTACCGCACACCGTGCTCACGCTTCAACTGCTGTAATGGCTAAATTCTTCCCGAACGACAAAATGTTTGGTTACCTTATTGAAAGCGAAGTTGCCAGCCTGGATAAAGTTTTGAAAAACCCGCAACGTCCATTGACTGCAATCATGGGTGGTGCAAAAGTTTCATCAAAAATCACCATCATCGAAAACCTGTTGGACAAAGTTGACAACCTGATTTTGGGTGGAGGTATGACTTACACCTTCGTTAAAGCGCATGGTGGTGAAGTGGGCAACTCTATTTGCGAACCCGATTTCCTCGAAACAGCGTTGGCGATCGAGAAAAAAGCTGCTGAAAAAGGCGTGAAAATATACATGGCTTCTGACGTTGTTGCTGCCGATGCTTTCGCTGCTGATGCCAACACTCAGGTCGTTGAAGCCAGCGCTATTCCTGAAGGATGGCAAGGTTTGGATGCTGGTCCAAAGAGCATCGAAATGTTCAAAGATGTAATTG
>JACCEE010508843.1_pt1 | contig 12272 bp, 5 predicted proteins | sample 7449931 | NCBI WGS metagenome assembly JACCEE01 (sample SAMN15323457, study PRJNA562643) | freshwater metagenome | isolation source: river surface water | place: USA:Blue River Watershed | collected 2017-08-19 | reverse complement strand
TGCCATGGACCATTTTCTGACACATAAGGCTCATTGGTACCAGGGCGGAAGGAGATTCCCTGTGGATTACGATGTCCGTAAGTAAAAATACGTTTATCGAAGCCAGAAGGTGGCTTGTTATCTGGCGCTGCTTTTCCATCGCGATCCACTCTTAATATTTTGCCGCGAAGTTGAGTGGGGCTTTGTGGTCCTTCGCCGTTGTGGTTATCACCGATGGCGACATACAAAAATCCATCGGCCGGACTAAAGCGAATACGGCCGCCATTGTGTGCGCCTGGACCACCAAATGGATGATTTGATTTTTTGGGCTTGTAACCCAGGTCATTAATGATTTCAACAAGATCTGAGACCTTAGAAAGCGATGAGTCCACTTTCATTCGCATAACGATGTTGTTGTAACCCTCATAGGTGCGGTTCGCTCCGCGTGAACTGGAGTACAGGTAGATATAACGATTTGAAGCAAAGTCGGGATCAACAGCTACACCTTGAACTCCCGCTTGCCCATCGCAGAACAGGTCATCTTTAGTTTGCGAGTAACCGCTCGTGCCACCAACGCCGAGCAGCTTCTTCACATCGCCTGATGGCAAACGTACCGATAAGCCTTTGCATTTTTCAGTGTAGAACATGGTTCCATCTTTTAGGAATGCCATATCCCAAGGTGATTCTGCTTGCTGAAAATTATCAGCTTTAACAGTAACGGCTGTAGCTGTGCTTGCATACATCATCGATGAAGCAGCAATTAGCGTCATAGCTCCGATTTTTGAAGTTATAGCTATTTTCATTTAGTCTCCATACTTTTAGTAAGATTGAGAGAAAAAATTTCTTCTCAAGGCATTAAAAGTGTGTAGTCACAAATAATGCATTTATCAAAATAAATGTATTAAATTTTTTATGATTAGCAGCACTGATATTACGTTGTCATGAATCCAGAGCTATATCAATAAAATTTGATGAATCTTGACTAGGAAAAATTCCTGATTGAATAGGAAAATTTCCTACTGTTGAAAATTTTTGATTGTTTCGATAAATTTGATTTTAAGTTTAATTTTTTCTACTCCAGAATCAGACAAAATTAAAAAATTTCTCGTATTGAAATTAGCTAGGAATTACTCCTGATTGAATATGAGTAATTCCTATTGAAAATTAATTTCTTATATCTCACTATACAAGTGAGACTTAGCTCTCTAGTTTCTTTTTTTATCGTCTAGTAGTTATTCATACGGCCGCATTTGCGGCCGTTTTTTTTCCGACATAAAAAAAGCCGCCCTATCGGGGCGGCTCATGGTGAGAAGCAATTTAACTCACTGTTTTTTCTGGAAGAAAGCCAAAATTTCTTTGGCATCCAAGGTACCGTCTTTGTCGGTATCTAATTCATCAAATTTTTTCGCGATTTCTTTGTGCTTAATTTCCTTCTTGTCGATGGTGCTGTCACCATCTTTGTCGGCCATTAGCACTTTATGTGCATTGATTTCTGCCTGGTCGATGGTGCCGTCTTTGTCAGTGTCAATAAGATCGAAATGTTTTGACAACATTTTGAATGATTTAACTTCGTTTTTGTCCAGAGTGCCATCGGCGTCTTTATCAGCTTTTTTTACTTCTGAAGCGAAAACAGCAGTAGTGCAAAGCAGCATTGCTAACGTCAATATTTTCTTTTTCATAACGATTAATCCAATTTGGGGTTGAAATTGTTGATAAATACAACCTCAGAAATGTATCAAAATTTTTGTGCGTTTGCACAAACCCCTAAAGCCAATTGAGCTAGCTGCATGCGGGGCTATATAAATCGCCAGTAATCGCTATCTCAGCAGGCGTCAAACTAGATTGGCGTTGTTGGTAACGTGGTTAGGCTTTAGAAATTATTTCTCGCCACAGTTGATTGACGGCGTTGCGCTGCGACTCCATTGGGGAAGTCAATTCGACACGCGCTTTATCTGCGCCTTTTAATCGAAGTTGATGTTGTAATTTTCGAAAGTCACGATAGGCACTAGCAACAATTTCTGCCAGCGATGCGTCGATTAAGTGTAATTGTCCAAGCAACTTCAACAGCGCGATATTGCCTATGTCGGCAGTGAGCTGTGGATAGTGCGCGGCATATCGAAGTATTAGGTATTGAACGATAAATTCAATATCAATCATTCCTCCCGAATCATGTTTTAAGTCGAATAAGTCAGATTGATTCGGGTGGGCATCATGCATGCGCTGCCGCATAGTGAGTACTTCATGAGTCAATTCCGTTTTATCGCGTGTCATCTTCAGCAATTCAGCACGGAGAGTCTCAAAGCGAGCGCCAATTGCGGCATCGCCTGCACAGAATCGGGCTCGGGTTAATGCCTGGTGTTCCCATACCCACGCCGATTCGCGTTGATATTTTTCAAATGCAGTAAACGACGAAACTAACAGACCGCTGGCTCCGTCCGGACGTAATGCAATATCCACATCAAACAAAATACCAGCTGAGGTATGGCTCGTCATCCAGGTGATAAAGCGTTGCGCTAGTCGCGCATAAAGCGCTGGAGCCTCGGGATCATCATCTGCATACAAGAAAATAACGTCTAAGTCTGAGGCATAGCCTAATTCTTTGCCGCCTAATTTGCCATAAGCGATGACGGCGAATTGAGGAACCTCTCGGTGCTGAGTTGGTAGACTTTTCCAGACAGTCTCCAACACGATTTCAATTAATACGTCGGCTAGTGCGGATAAATAATCTGCCAATCGTTCAATACTCAATAAGCCATCGATATCCTTTGCTAGTAAGCGAAAGAGCTGTGCATGATGCTGTTCCCGTAATACATCCATTTGCCGCTCGGTATCACCGCTAAAAGCGACGACTTGTCGGCGACATTCGCTAGCAAATTCATTCCAATCTGGCTCAGCCTGCAAACTTTCGTCATCGAGTAATTCATCCAATAGCACGGGATGGCGGGTAAGATATTTTGCTGCCCATTCACTGGCAGCCATCATACGTATCAATCGCTTCAGGGTATGAGGGTATTCAGTCAGTAGAGAGAGATACGCTGAACGGCGTGCGATGGTTTCAAAAAAATCGATTAGCCGATACAGGGTATTGGAATGTGATCCACTCTGTTCGGCAATGATGGGTAATGAAGCTCTCATTAGCGCATGTAGCTGAGTGCGGCGTTGTTCAGAGAGGGATTGAATACGAGTGGAGCTCCACGATGTAAGTAAGCTTTTGGCTGAAAGTGCAGGCTCATCAAATCCTATGGATGCCAAATAATTCGACAGCGTGTCAGCATCCACCGCTTCAAAATCCGATGAAAGAGTAGTTAAGTCGGACGTGTTATCGAGCGATTGAGTCGAATTTTTTTCTACAAAGATAATGTCAAATTGAGCAGCGACACGTGCGCGCCGGTGATCAAGCTCGGCCACCATCGCCGCCACATCAGTAAAGCCAGCCATGTTGGCGATAATCAGTTGATCTTCTGCAGAAGCGGGCAGTACATGAGTTTGTGCATCGTCCAGATATTGGACGCGATGTTCTATATTTCGCAGAAAAGCGTAATCGTCGGCTAAATGCTCAATAGTGGATGGCGATAATAACTTTCGTTCCGATAAAGTCTGTAGTGTTTTGCGCGTGGAACGATCGCGTAACTCGGGATCACGCCCACCGCGTATCAGCTGAAACACCTGCACCAGAAATTCAATCTCACGTATACCGCCGCGTCCTAGTTTGACGTTAACAGTGCGTTCCGGATGACGTGTTTCTTGCCTAATCACGTCGGCTCGAATTTGTGCATGCATGCTGCGTAAAGCATCAATAGAGCCGAAATCTAAATAGCGGCGATAAACGAAAGGACGAACGATAGCGTCCAATGCGGCGATATCCTCGCTGCGTCCCGTCACGGCACGCGCTTTAACCCATGCGTAACGTTCCCACTCGCGCCCTTGGACCATCAGATAGTGTTCCAGCATACTCAAGCTAGCTGCCAATGGACCGGAGCCTCCGTTCGGGCGCAAAGCCATATCGACTCGGAAGCTGAAGCCATCTTCTGTTACTTCAGCTAAGTCGGCAATCAATCGTTTCCCGAGCCTGATGAAAAATTCGTGATTCGATAATGAACGTTGCTCAGCCTCGGTTGTGACCGTCTCTCCCTCTTCAGGATAGATAAAAATTAAATCAATATCAGACGATACATTCAGTTCGCCGCCACCTAGCTTGCCCATGCCGATCACGATCATCTGCTGTGGTTGGCCAGACTCTTCACCCGTAGGTGTGCCGTGTTTGACACAGAGTTGTTGATAAAGATCGTCAAGGTGAGAGCGAATCGCGAACTCAGCAAAACCGGAGATAGCTGCTAAAACTTCGTCCAGAGTGGCTTTTCCGCTGATGTCACGCTGGACAATGGCAGCTACCAATAAATTACGTAGGCGCCGCATGGCGGCGGGTAAAGACACATTATTTTGCCGTTGCTCATTAAGCAGCTGTCCAAAATCAAGCTGGTCAAGCGATAATTCAGCCAATCGTTCTAATGCTGGGGCATGGATCGGCTTGGCAGCCAGCCATCGCTGCAGGAAGCGTGAGCTATTCACGACGGGTTGGGGCGATGGTAGGGTCATTATGTTGTCAGGTAATTTGGCTAGAGTTTGCGTCGTCGGCACGAGAGCCGATAAGCTCGATGTAATACTATGATACTAACGAAGCAAGAAAGCTGTCCGACCGATGTCGAGCGATCCACAACCTAACAACTCAATTACGCGCGTATTGGCCGCTGGATGGCGTGCACTGTCAGCGAGTTATGAATCAGCAAACCGCATCACGCATCACGCGCTTGGTTGGTTGCTGATAACGGTCGTCATTTTTTATTTCGCCTTTTGTGCCGCTTTTCTATCGTTACGCTACCTCATCCTCCCCAATATCGATCACTACAAGCCTGAGGTCGAACAGCTAGCCAGTCATTTCCTTAGCAGACCAGTCACTATCAACGCCATTCATGCTGACTGGAGTGGTCTGAATCCTCGTCTTCAATTAGATAATTTGATTATCTACAACCAGCAAGGTGAGCGTGCATTGATCTTGCCTAGTGTGTCTGCGACAGTTTCGTGGTGGTCAGCAGTCACTGCGCAGCTGCGACTAGATCAATTAGAAATACTTCGTCCCGACTTAGAAATCGAGCGAAATAAAGAAGGCAAAATTTTTGTTGGCGGCATTGCGATCGACATTGATAAGCAAGATCAAGGTGGTGGATTCGATTGGTTATTGACCCAGCACCAAATCGTGATTCGTGATGGCTGGGTACGCTGGCGCGATGCCTTAAGAGATGCGCCTGAATTGACCTTAAGTCGTGTCAGTTTCGTACTTCAAAATCAATGGCTCACTCATCGAGCCGTATTGAATGCGACACCTCCCGAAGAGTTGGCATCGCCAATCGATGTGCGGGCCGAGTTTAAACATCCGCCCTTTGCAGCCCATGCGTCGGATGTTAATCAATGGGTTGGTGAGTTGTTTGTTGATTGGCGCAATACTAATCTTGACGCTTGGAAGCCGTACGTTACGTGGCCTTATAAAGTGGCTGGTGGCACAGGCGCTATTCGTTCATGGATGCGATTTGATCATCGCGTAATCGTTAACGTTACTGCAGATCTTGATCTGGAAAATCTGTCAGTGCAATTGAGCGAGGATCTTAATCCACTTAAATTGGTGGCAGTCAGTGGCCGAATATCAGCGGGTGAAGTGGCCTCTGGATTAAAGCAAAAAATATTTTCTTTTGGTGCTCATGGTCATGCGATCACTTTATCGAATTTCTCATTGCGCACTGATCAAGGTGAGGTACTCCCTTCAACTACAGCTCATCATTTTTATACCGCTTCGCGTGATGGTCGCGATGAACATCATGAATTACAAATTACTGAGCTTGATTTGGAAGCTTTGTCGCGTTTAGCTGGCCATTTGCCGTTGTCCTTAACTGAGCGACAGATGCTGGCAGATTTCGCGCCGAGAGGGCAACTGCATGATTTTCTTGCTAGCTGGGATGGCAAGCTTCCTGGTGCAGGAAAGTATCGATTGAGCGGCAAATTCGAAGGTTTAGCATTGCGTCCGCAATCTGAACGAGCAGCCGGGCCTAATGTAGAAGCACGCAGCGCCGTGCCAGGTTTTGAAGGGCTGTCAGGAGAAATCGATGCAACTCAGGATGGCGGCACCGCCAAGTTAAGCGGTAAGGGCGTCGTTTTTTATGTGTCAGATATTTTGAATAATCCGACGTTGTCGTTCGAAGAGTTGGTACTAGATGCCAATTGGTCACTACGGGAACGTAATCGCCTCATGATGAAAATTGCGGACATGCAGTTTATTCAGACAGGTATAAAGGGCACGCTCGAGGGTTCGCATTCCTTGCCGCTGCCATTTAATAAAAATAATCTCGGCGAAATCGATATACGACTGCAAATTCCTTCATTAGCACTGACTCGCGTTGCGGGATTTTTACCCGCAGGCATACCTCAGCTAACGCGCGATTGGATTAGTCATGCGTTATTGGATGGACAAGCCCATGATGTGCAGCTCGCTGTTAAGGGTGAGTTAGATAAATTTCCATTTCAGTCAAAACGCTCGGGTGAAAAATCAAACGGTATTTTCAAAATCAATGCGCGTATTAATGATGCGACGTTAAATCCTGCGCCATTTGAATTCGCACAAGATAAGCGAACACCACTCTGGACACCCATTGAAAATATAAAAGGGTCACTCGCATTAGACCAAGCCCGCATACAAGTTCACGCCGACAGTGCTCGTATAGCAGGCGTACAAATTTCAGCCGTTGATGCAGTTATCCCGGATTACGTATCTCCTCGGGCTGTTTTAGATTTGAATGGAAGTGCAAATGGCTCGCTCCAAGCCATGCTTAACGTCGTTAACAGTACGCCGATTGCTGGCTGGATCGAGAACATCACTGAGGAAACGAGGGCGACAGGTAATGCGCGCGTAGCCTTGCAACTGCAGGTGCCGCTAACAGCAGGTTTGCAGCCTACTGTACAGGGTAGCGTGCGATTCCAAGGGAATGAAGTTCAACTCTGGCGTTCCTTACCTAGCGTACAAAACACTAGTGGCGAATTGTCATTTTCTGACCATGGTTTTCAGATCAATGGAATTCAGGGCGGATTCTTAGGTGGAAATGTGCTGATCAATGGAGGTACCCAGAAAGACGGCACGGTGCTTACCCGATTGGATGGCTCAGTGACAGTGGATGGTATAGCGCGCAATTTAAATGTTCCGAGCATACGAAGGCTAACCAAAAAAATATCAGGCAGTACACGTTACTCTGCAGCGTTACGGATAAAAAATCAGCGGCCAGAGTTGACGATAGATTCCTCTCTGGTGGGTGTAGTGCTAGATCTTCCGGCACCACTCGTTAAGAACATCGGCGACGCTATGCCATTGAGGTTTGCATTGACACCACTGAACTCGCCTGATCCCACCATCCAGCAAGAAGAAATAAAAATCAATTTAGGTAAAAACATGGCAGCGCGTTATGTGCGCCAGCGAATCAATGCCCGTAATGCACCCTGGAAGCTTACCCGTGGTGGTATTGGTGTGAATTTGCCACCGCCGCAACCAGAGAGTGGGGTGGGTATCAACATTAATTTACCTTCAGTCGATATTGATGCTTGGCGTTCGACTATTACTCTTTTAACGGGCGATCAAACTGGTGGTACAGAGAGCAGCGCTGGCTCTATGGATTACAACAGTTTTGTTGCGCCTGACATGATAGGTATTCGTAGCAATGAGTTGATATTGGCGAATCGGATTCTCACCAATGCTGTATTAGGCGCATCACGTCAGCGCGATGGCTGGCAATTTAATATTCATTCCGATCAGGCGAATGGGCACGCAAGTTGGGATGATCCATGGTTTGAGCGCGGCGCAGGAAAATTCACAGCTAATTTTACGTCGCTGATTATTCCTCAGTCGGATGCGTCTGAGGTAACTGAGCTGTTAAGCGGCAAAAAAACCTCGCGTGAATTACCTGGTCTAGATGTGGTTGCTGATAATTTTCAGCTCAGAGGTATGTCGCTAGGGCGGCTTGAGTTAAGCGCAACTAATGCTGGCCTAGGGCCAGGCAGAGAATGGCGTATTAGTAAGCTCGTTATCGTCAATCCTGATGCGACATTGCGTGCCACCGGCAAGTGGCAAGTGTTTGCAACAGATAGCATCTCCACAATGATGTATGAAATGGAGATTAACGATGCAGGGCGTATGCTGGACCGGATTGGATTTGAAAAAACTTTGCGCGGTGGTAAAGGTCGTATTGAGGGTGAGGTGAGCTGGAAAGGATCGCCCGATACATTTGATTTTCCTTCGATGAATGGAATCCTCAGCCTTAAGATTGCATCGGGTCAGTTTTTGAAAGCCGATCCTGGAGTAGCTAAGCTACTCAACGTAATGAGCTTGCAATCATTACCGCGTCGATTGACCTTAGATTTCCGCGACATTTTTTCTGAGGGATTTGCGTTCGATAGCATGGCCAGTACCGCCGTTATCGCCCGTGGCGTTTTAAAAACAGATACGTTTAAGATGCGTGGAGTAAACGCAGTCGTGTTGATGGATGGCACCGTTGATTTAAATGATGAAACACAAAATTTAAATGTCGTGGTCATTCCAGAGCTGAATGCCGGTGGTGCATCCGTGGTGTACGGACTAGCGATCAATCCCGTGGTTGGTTTGGGATCATTTTTAGCGCAGTTATTTTTGCGTAGTCCGTTGTCGCAAGCATTAACACAGGAGTATCAGGTCACAGGACCATGGAAAGATCCCGTCGTAAAGAAAGCCACGTCTAAACGCAAGCTGCCTGCCATCGAAGCCGAGAAGCCTGCTCAGCAATGAGACACGACCATGCCAACCATGCTTAAAGTCGCCGCCATACAAATGGTGTCTACCCCCGAGCCAGTAGAAAACAAACACACGGCGGCTCGCTATATTCGAGAGGCTGCAGAGCAGGGTGCAACAGTGGTTTTGTTGCCTGAGTACTGGGCTATTCTTGGTCGACACGATACCGACAAGCTAGCCCATGCTGAACCACTAGGTAACGGCCCATTACAAGAATTCATGTCGACGATGGCGCGTGAGTGCGGTAGCTGGCTGATCGGCGGCACCATTCCTCTGGTATCCGATGAAGAAGGCAAAGTTCGTAATACGCTATTAGCCTATGGTCCGGATGGGCAACTCGCTACACATTACGACAAAATTCATTTGTTTGGTTTTTCTCGCGGCACAGAAGCCTTTGATGAATCGCGCACGATTGTTGCTGGCGATGATGTTGCGGTGCTTCAGACATCGCAACTGAGGGTAGGGCTCTCTATTTGCTACGACCTGCGTTTTCCCGAGCTATACCGGGCCATGGGTTTGTGTGATCTGTTGGTCGTGCCAGCGGCATTTACCTACACAACGGGTCAGGCGCATTGGGAAATTTTGCTCAGAGCACGCGCGATCGAAAACCAATGCTTTGTTTTGGCCGCCGCCCAAGGTGGCAAGCATGAGACTGGCCGTCGCACCTGGGGCCACAGCATGTTGATAGACCCTTGGGGCGAGATTCTTATCCAAAAGCCTGAAGGTGAAGGCGTGGTGATGGGAGAGCTGGATCTAGCCCAAATCGCCAGCGTACGCGCCAGTTTGCCAGCCCTGCAACATCGTCGTCTGTAATATTTTTGGCAGCACTTTCTAGTAGTCTGACTGACGCCTAACTAAACCCCGATTTTTCTCAGGTTTTGAGCACGGGGCACAGCGCAAATCAAGGCGATCCAGTATCATCGGGGTTCTGTCTTTATGCCCTACCAAGCCAAACTACCCTATGAAGCTAATTGAACCTAATCTCGCCACTCACCAAGCGGCTCGTGACATCCTTCTTACACCTAATGGCCTCGATGAAGGTCATTTGTTGAAAGTACTCGGGTCGATATTTACTCACCGCGTTGATTATGCTGATTTGTATTTTCAGTTTACGCGCAGCGAGAGCTGGAGTCTGGAAGAGAGCATCGTAAAAACAGGTAGTTTTTCGATTGACCAAGGCGTGGGTGTCCGAGCGGTTTCGGGTGATCGCACAGCATTTTCCTATTCAGACGAAATTTCTGAAACGGCCTTACTCGATGCAGCTGCAGCAACCCGAACCATTGCACGTCAAGGTGCCGGAAAAATTAAAGTCGCATCGCGTGTTAAACCTGCAGGCGCACGTTCGCTATATCTTCCTAAAGATCCGTTTGTCTCGCTTGATGCAACCGCTAAAGTTCAATTGCTAGAAAAAATTGAGCGTATCGCGCGCGCTAAAGATCCACGTATCGTTCAGGTGATGGCTGGTTTAGCCGGTGAGCAAGATGTTGTTTTAGTCGTTCGTAGTGATGGTGTTATCGCTGCCGACATTCGTCCTCTAGTACGTTTGTCCTTGACTGTGATCGCTGAGCAGAATGGACGCCGTGAAGTCGGTACATCCGGAGGTGGCGGTCGCTATGATTTTTCGTATTTTTCAGAAGAGCTGATTGAAAAATATGCCAGTGAGGCAGTCAATTCCGCCTTAGTCAATCTCGAGTCACGCCCAGCACCTGCAGGCCCAATGACTGTGGTACTTGGCCCAGGTTGGCCTGGCGTGTTGTTGCACGAAGCGATAGGTCATGGCTTAGAGGGTGATTTCAATCGTAAAGGTTCCAGTGCATTTTCAGGGCGTATCGGTGAACGTGTTGCTGCGCGCGGTGTAACTGTCGTTGATGATGGAACAATTAAAGATCGTCGCGGTTCGCTGAATGTGGATGATGAAGGTAACGCCACACAATGCACCACGCTGATTGAAGACGGTATTTTGCGTGCTTACATACAAGACACATTGAACGCACGCTTAATGAAAATGACGCCAACGGGTAATGGCCGTCGTGAATCGTATGCGCACCTGCCTATGCCACGTATGACCAATACCTACATGCTGGCTGGCGATCGTGATCCGGGCGAGATTCTCGAGTCCGTTAAAAATGGTTTGTATGCCGTCAATTTTGGTGGTGGTCAGGTCGATATTACCAACGGCAAATTTGTTTTCTCCGCCAGCGAAGCGTGGATGATCGAAGATGGCAAGTTGTCTTATCCAGTCAAAGGTGCGACATTGATTGGTAACGGTCCGGACGTTCTGAATCGTGTTTCCATGATTGGAAATGATATGCGCTTGGATTCAGGTGTCGGTACGTGCGGTAAAGATGGTCAGAGCGTACCGGTTGGAGTGGGTCAGCCAACTTTACGCATTGAAGACTTGACCGTCGGCGGTACCGCCTGATTTCAGGTGGTTTCATCTCCGGTGAAATTATCAACGGCGATGAATAAACGTTACTGATTAAATAACAAGGCTTGCCAAGTGCTGGGATTTGTAGCACCATCCCATTTCCGATTGGCCCTGCCGATGAAACAACATGTTCAAACTGAGTTTTTTCTTTGATTTTTACTTTAGCTACCCCAGCCAGTCGGCGGTGGAGAAGCGGTAAGTTCATTGAGAAGCGCAGCGAACCGAATCTTTAAAAACCGCCAGGAATGGCGGTTTTTGTTTTTAAGCGAATTATTCCTGGAGAGACCATGCCACGTACCGACGACTTAAGGATTAGAGAATTGAAGGAACTGACGCCGCCGTCGCATCTGATCCGGGAACTTCCTTGTTCAGAAAAAATTGCCACCGTCACGGCTAATGCACGTACGGCGCTGCATCGCATACTGCACGGTCAAGACGATCGTTTATTGGTAGTGATTGGCCCATGTTCGATTCACGACACCAAAGCGGCGATGGAATATGCGCATCGCTTAGTTGCTGAAAGAGAGCGTTTAAAAGACGATTTAGAAATTGTTATGCGCGTGTACTTTGAAAAGCCGCGCACCACTGTTGGTTGGAAAGGATTGATTAACGATCCCCACCTCGATGGCAGCTTCCAAATTAACGATGGTTTGCGTATTGCGCGCGAACTACTCATGAATATCAATGAATTAGGTTTGCCAGCGGGCAGTGAATTCCTTGACGTGATTAGCCCGCAATACATAGCTGATCTGATTAGCTGGGGTGCTATCGGTGCTCGTACCACCGAGTCACAAGTGCATCGTGAACTCGCTTCGGGATTGTCCTGCCCAGTAGGATTCAAGAATGGAACTGATGGCAATATAAAAATCGCTGTTGATGCCATCAAAGCCGCATCGCAGCCGCATCACTTTTTATCAGTCACCAAGGCCGGTCATTCAGCCATTGTGTCGACGAATGGTAATGAAGATTGTCATATCATTTTGCGCGGTGGTAAGGCGCCTAATTACG